>Ga0190265_10001163_pt1 | contig 17238 bp, 4 predicted proteins | sample Popmic124T_FD_133135 | JGI IMG/M metagenome (GOLD analysis project Ga0190265, IMG submission 133135) | Populus adjacent soil microbial communities from riparian zone of Indian Creek, Utah, USA - 124 T | ecosystem: Environmental > Terrestrial > Soil > Riparian zone | place: USA: Utah | collected...
CCTGGGCGCGTTCGTGGATGTGGACTTCGAGGGCGAAGCTGCGGAGACGCTGCGGCTCTCCGTCCCTGCTCCGGCCAACGCCGCCGATGGCGCCCAGGTGTTCATCGGCCAGCCGGTCAACCTCCCCTGGGGCCGGCGGCTGCAGATCCTTTCCGTGGGCGGCGTGATGGAGCGCGATGGCCAGCGCTACCTGTCGAACGACCCGTCCCTTCAGCCCGAGCCGGAGCTCGGCGCGCTGACCGGTGCCGCGCGCAGCGGCGGCATGCGGCTCGCGGCCGGCAGCGCCAAGAGCACCTGCCAGAAGGCTCGCCAGGAGGGGCTGCCGAAGTGCTTCCTGCAGTCGATGATGATGGAGTTCACGCTTCGCTCCCACGCCGCTTTCATGTACGAGATGGGAGTGAGCTGGTCGCTGATCTCCGGCCTTGCGCAGCCCTTCCCGATGATGCTGGGCATCGCGCAGGAGGCGATCTTCAACAACTTGGCGGACATGTGGGTCTACCTGCCGGTGCCCCACGACTGGAACGGCGGCTTCGTGCTGCCGGTGATCTCCACCGAGCCGCTGGAGCTGACTCGCCGCGACACCGCCACCGGCTGGGTGCTGGCGCGCCAGACCTACGATCCGGTGGGCGACGCACAGGACCTGATCAGCGTCGGCTTCCTCGGGAGCGGCCAGGCGGTGCGCCCGCTGCTGCTCGACGCGCGGCCGTTCCAGCTCTACCGGCTGGCGGCCCCGGAGCCGGAGGACACCGCCCGCATCTCGCTCGAGATCGAGATGGAGGCCGACAACACGGGGGCGGTGACGGTCGCCTCCGCGGCCGGGTTCAAGATGCCGGCCGGCACCACGGTCGCGCTCTACGACCTCTCCCCGACGACGCCCGAACCGGTCGAGCCGACCGAGGAAACCGAGCCCGAGCCGCAGCCGGAGGCGCCGATCGCGGGTCCCACCGTGAGCGTCTGCGATCCGGACGCGCCGTGGACCCTGTCGCCGATGAACGGCAGCGACGACATGCTCGTCGTGGTGTCGCCCGGCGGCCTCGACGCGGCGGCGCTCGACCAGTTCGAGCTGCAGTTCGACCAGCCGCTGAAGGACGTCACCAGCCGTCCGGTTGACGAGGTGGCCCGCCTGCTCGACCTCGGGCCGCTCGAACCGGCGGGCTGCGGCAGCGCCACGGAGGCCGGCTATCCGAAGAAGGTGGCGCTCGCGCTCGACCAGGTCGACCAGCGCAGCCGCCTGGTCATCCTGCCCCTCTCCGCGCTGGCCGCCGGCCACCGCTTCCGGCTGGAGATCGTGCCGTCCGCGCTCACGGTCGACGACCCCGAGGGCTCGGTGCTCGCATACTGGCAGACGGCGCCCACCCGTTTCGAGTTCGCCACCCGCGAGGTTCCGGGCGAGCCGATCTCCGAGCTGCCCGGCGACGCGTTCGGCACCTCCAGTGTCGCGCGCGACATGCTCAAGCTCGGCAACCTGCTGCTGGTGGCTTCCGAGACCGGCGACCTGCTGGCGGTCGACGTGAGCCGCGCCTCGGACGAGGAGGGTTTGCGCCGCTACGCCGTCAAGAACAAGGGGGTGCAGTCCGCGACCCGCGCGCTCGCCACCGACGGGCACAACCGCATCTTCTACGCCGGTCTCTTCGGCATGACCTGGGGCATCAAGGCGATGCGCCTGGAGGACGTGCGAGACGCCGATGCGGAATGCGTGTCGCCGCCGTCCTGGGCCGCGGGGCTTCCCTGTTTCGAAGGGGTCGAGGGCTCGGTGCGCGTCTCCTACGCGCTCGGCGCCACGACCGGCACCACCGCCTCCGAGTGGCTCGCCCTCGGCACCATGCCCGAGGCCACGCCGATGAAGATGTCCGTGCTCGCCCAGGATGAGAAGGGGCGCACGCTGGAGCTGGCCGACTTCGCGCAGATCTACGCCGGCGGCTTCAGCGCGCTCATCCCCGACGCCGAGGGGATCTACACCTTCAACGTCGCCCTCGAGTCGACCTTGACCCGCTCGCAGGACGGCGAGCTGGAGCCGAGCCTCGTGCCTGGCACGGTGCCGGAGCCGGCGGTCGCCGAGTGGCGCAAGAAGGTCTGCGACGGCGAGGAGGACTACGACCGCTATCAGCGGGTCACGATCGACAACCTGACCACCGGCCAGACCTGGTCGATCGACGTCGAGAACCCGTGGCCGGACGGCGGCGTGGGCAACGGCCAGGCCGTCGTCACCGGGGTGCGCGCCCGCAAGGGGGACCAGCTCCAGGTGCGCTACAACCTGCGCACGCTGGGCCACGTCGCTCTCCTCGGCAGCGGCATCACGGTGGTGGACCTCAACCGCTTCTACCGGCTGCTGCAGCCCGGCCAGAGCCCGGGCGGCGGCCAGTGCGGACGGCGGCTCGGTAAGTTCGAGGGCCAGCAGCTCGAGTTCCCCTCCTGCGCTCCCGCGAGCATCGACCTCGAGGGCATCCGCATGACGGCCGCCGTGGTGACGCATGGGCGGACCGGTTGCGAGGGAGGCAACTGCCGCGGCGCCGGCTTCATCGACATCTACTCGCCGCTGACCCGCGTCGGGGCGCTCCACACGCGCTCCACCGAGACCTCGCCGGGCGGGGTGGAGAACGGCCTGCTCGGCACGGCCGAGGGCCCCGAAGCGCTCCAGTTCTCGGACCTCGCGGGCTGCATCCAGACCGTGAACGGGCAGCACGTCATGCTGCGCGACGTGGCCCTCGCCAACGACGTGGAGTGGATCTACCGCGGCGTCCACGGCGACCTCTCCGGCACCTTCCAGGCTCCGCCCGAGACCGCCGTTCCGCTGCGCCTGCGCGGCGACTTGCTCTTCGTCTCGCTGGGCGCGCCGGGCGTCTACGTCTTCGACGTCTCCTCCCGCAGCCTGCTCTTCTCCGGCCTGGGCGGATCGTCGCTCGTGGGGCACCTCTCCGTGCCGGACCACAGCGCCTTCCGTCTGCAGGTCGATCCGGTGCGCAACCTGCTCTTCGCCGGCGGTACCCACGCGAAGACCGGCAAGCCGGTGATCGACGTCTGGGACATCTCCTCGATCAACGGCGGCCCCGATCTCGACGCCAGGCCGACGCCCGTCGCCACCTTGAACGCTCCCTGGTCGACGAACCAGCTCGGCGTCGACGCGGCCGGCACCGGCCTCGTCTACACCTGGGGCGCCGAGGACGGCCCGCTGGTGGTGCCGTTCGACCGCGCGCAGTTCGTCCTCTCGGGCGTTTACCGCGCCGAGGACGAGGAGGACGACCGTCCCATCTCCGGCGTGCACAGGCCGACCTCCCGCTTCGTGCCGCTCGGCGTGCCCATGGAGGCGACGCTGGAAGACGAGCGGGACGACCGCAAGGCCAACGAGAAGCTGGGCACGGCCGCCTTCAAGGTGCGCGTGGCCCTGCCAGGCTCGCTCGGACCCGAGCTCACCGCCAAGGTGCAGAGTCTGCGCTCGCTCCCGGGCGAGGAGAGCCTGGGCCAGGCCGACGTCGGCCCCTCCGTGGCGCTGCCGGGCGGACCGGGCTGGCCGGAAAACGAAGTGATCGTGCGCCTGCGCCGCGTCGGTGTGGGCAGCGACGAGGGCGCGGCTGGGCTCGAAGGCGAATCTGGCCCGCTGGGCACCGCCTACCATCTCTACGAGTCGGTGGAGACCGTGCTGCTGCTCGCCGATCCGCGCGCGCGCTCCGGCTACCGCCGCCAGGACGACCCGGCGGACCAGAAGCACGACGAGGAGGCCCAGTGCCGCCGCTGCGCCTGGCCCGACTACCTCCCGAATCCGGAGGGCAACGATCCGGCCCTGGAGAACGTCGAGGAGCTGCTGGCTGGCCGTTACGTGCGCGCCTTCCTGTTCGCCTCGGACGAGGGCGGAAACCCCACGAAGGCGGCCACCGAGGAGGCGATCGCCTTCTTCGAGGCGCGCGGCCGCAACTACCCGCTGCCCGCGGGCTGGGCCGAAGTGGCCGGGCCGGCGGACGCGGTGCCATCGCCGCTCCAGGTGTCGCTGGCCGAGCCCGCGCAGAGCCCGGCCGTCTGGGGCGCGGGCGAGGCCGGCGTCTCCGTGGCCATGCCCGGCGGCGAAGTGCTGCTCGCCGCCACCGATCACTCGGTCGACGGCCGCGCCCTGCCGTTCTCCCTCGACCGCACCTACCGCTCCGGCATGCTCGGCTACGGCGTGTTCGGCAGCGCCGGGTGGACGGCGAGCCTGTTCGCCCATCTGCGCGAGCTGCCGGTGACCGGCGAGGTCGAGTACCACGACGGCATGGGCCACGTCTGGCGGTTCTTCCCCCGCACGCTGCCCGAGGCGCCCGAGGGCTACGAAGAGGACGACGCCGGCTCCTACTACATGCCGGCCGGCGTCTACATGCGTCTCCAGAAGCTGTCCGGCGGCCAGGGTTGGCGGCTCATCGGCCGCACGCACGACGTAGCGCTCTTCGACGGCATGGGCCGGCTGATGGAAGCGTCCGACCGTCATTACCGCGGCGGCACGTCGGGCGAGCAGGGCAACCGGATCCAGCTCCGTTACGACCCGTTCGGCCAGCTCCGGACCGTGGTCGACGACCTGCAGCGCCAGTACCGCTTCGAGTATTTCGAAGACCCGCTGCCCGAGGCCGAGGGCGGCGACGGCATCCGCTACGGCCTGCTGAAGTCCGTGACCGACTTCGCTGACCGCAAGGTGGAGTACGAGTACGACGGCGAGCGCCGCCTGGCCAAGGTGAAGCTGCCCGAGGTCGAGAACCCGGTCGACGACTACTCGTCGTTCTCCTACACGGGCGGGAACCGCCCGGCGCTGGAGTACCGCTACGACCCGACCGACGGCGTCACCTCCTCCGAAGAGGCCGCCGGCGCGCTGCTCCACGGCGAGTTCGCGAAGCTGCGCCTGGGCGAGTCGCGGATGCCGGACTTCGTAGAAGGCGCGTCCGGAGTCCCGCGCGTGCGCTTCACTTACGAATCGGCCACCGGCCGCGTCGACGCGGTGGGCTTCCCCACGCCCGGCAACGTGAACTCGTCCACCTCCTCGGTGGAATGGGGCTTCTCCTACTCCGGCGCTTTCCCGTCCGACCGCGTCACGTTGAGGACGCCGTGGGACCACGAGATCCAGAACACGCTGAACAAGGGCCGGATCGTCGCGCGCCGCGAGGACCTACCGGTGCAGGGCCCGGGCGTGCTGCCGGTCACCACCTCCTACACCTACGCCGAGGACGGCCGGCTGCTCACGCAGGACCGTCCGGACGGTTCGCAGCTCGGCCAGTGCTACGCCGACGGCGAAGGCTGCGGCGGAGGCGGCGCCCTGTCCGGAGGAGACCGGCTGGCGAAGGGCAACGTGGTCGGCTCGCGGGTCACGGCCCTCACCGCGGCAGCCAAGGGCTCCGCGGATTACGACACGGTCGAGACCGGAGCCGCCTATGGAGCGGACAACCAGCTCTCCAGCATGGAGGACGGCCTGGGCCGCGGCATCGACGTGGCCACGGCCATGCCAGGGCAGAGCTCCAAAACCTCCTTCAACGCCGAGAACGTCTCGGCGAGCTACACGTTCGACCTCTACGGCCGGGTCACCGAGACCTCCGGCGGCGGCGCCGGTTCCCCCCAGGTGCGGATCGAATACGGCAAGGACGCCAAGGGCAAGGAGGGGGCAGGGCTCGTCGAGCGGATCGAGCGGGGGAGTGGGGCGTTCTGGGAGGAATTCACCTACGACGACGCGTACAACGTCGAGCGGGTGGACACCTCGCAGGGCAGCATCACCCTCACCGACCACGACACCTGGGACCGGCCGGTGCGCAACGTATCCGGTCTCAGCGCGGACGGCCGCTTCGCACAGGTGGGCGTGGCCGAGTGCTCGGACGGCGAGGGCGCCGTCTCCGAGCGCGCCTATGACCGCGCCGGCCACGTCGTCCGGGAGCGCAGGCTCCAGGACTACATCGACCCGGTGGACGGCGGCGCCAAGTGCCGCTGGGTGGAGGTGCGTTACACCTACAACGCCCGCGAGCAGCTCGTCTCCATGCAGGAGACCCATCTCGCCTCGGCCGTCACGCCGGGCCAGGTGGAGGCGGGGCCGCAGACCACCGCGGTCTACGAGTACGACTCCTTCGGCAGGCTGGAGCGCGAGCGGAGCAAGGCAGTCAGCCGGCCGGACCTGGTGAAGACCAACGTGTTCGACTCCGCCGGCCGCGTGTCCGCCACCCAGGTCGGAAGCGAAGGGGCGCGCCAGGTCGGCTACGACGCCATGTCGCGGGTGGTGCTCACCACCGACGGGCACGAGAACGTCTGGCTCGGCAGCTACGACGCCTGGGGCCACCTCTACCAGGAGACCGACGCGAGCGGAGCCGTGGTGAGAAGGCGCTTCGACCAGGCGGGCAACCCGATCCAGGAGACGGTCTTCGACGGCGATCCCCTGGCCCCCTCCGGCGCGCGGGTGCTCTCCGACGCCAAGTCCAGCTTCACCAGCTTCGGAGCCATGGAGCGCATGGTCCAGGCGCTGATCGAGCCCGTGGGCTCGACGCCCGCCGAGCTCCGGATCACCGAAAACAGGTTCGACGGCTCCGGCCGCGTAACGGAGGTCTGGAGCGGACCGCCGAACCCGGATGACGCCAGCCGGGTGGACATGTCCCGGGCGCGGCGCGAAGTCGCGATCCAGTACGAGCCCGCCGGCGGCCGGGTGCAGGCCGAGCGCTTCGGAGGCGACGCCGGCACGGCGCCGCTCCACGGCGTGATCTATCAGTACGGGTCCGACAGCCTCGCGCCCTGGCCGGACGTGGTGACCACGGTCGAGTCCGTGCCCGGGGAGGCGGATCTCCGCCCGACCCTGACCACCGCCTACCGCCGCGACGTGCTCGGGCGGCCGGTGGAAGAGCGCCGCAGCGACGGCTCGCTGCTCCTCTCCACCTACGACCGCATCGGCGGCGTGATCCGCGTGCGCACCGGTGCCGGCGCCGAGAGCACGACCAGCCTCGACAGCCGGGGCCTGCCAGTCAAGGTCGTGCGCCCCAATGGCCGCGGCTTCACCCTCTACTCCTACGACCTCGACGGCGCGATGCTGCGCCAGGAGACGCGCACTTCCTCGGCCGACCTGTGGGCCACGGCCTACACCTACGACGCCACCGGCCGCGTCTCCTCGGTCACCTATGCCGACGGCACGACGGAGCAGGTGACCTACAACCCGGATTCGACGCTGCAGACCCTGCGCACCCGGGATGGGCTGCTCCTCACCCACGGCTACGACGCGGCGAACCGTCTGAAGACGGTGACCCCGGCCGCGGTGGGCACCACGCCGACCCTGCTCGACGCGGGGGACGCCCTCGATTACGACCGGTTCTCCCGGCCCACGCTGATGCAGCGCGGGCGGGCCGGAGCCTCCGGCTACGACCCGGCGCTCGCGGTGAGCTATCCCGGCTACGACCTGGCCTCGCGGCCGTCGTCCGAGGTGGTGGGGAGCCGCGCGCCCCTGTCCTGGCGCTTCGATACCTGGGACCGTCCGGTGGAGGTCCGGCTGCCGGCCGGAGCGGGGCGGAACCCCGGGAACCCGTTCCAGGGCTTCTCCCGGAGCTTCGACACCCTCGACCGGCTGGCCGGGATCTCCGGGCTGGGCGCTTCCGGGCTGTCGGCAACCCCGGTGGGGGCCGACTGGGCCTGGGGCGGCGCCGGCCGGCTCTACGGCGTCACCACGAAGGGCGCGCTCCGCACGGCGGCGCGCTTCGGTTACCACGGCGGCGCGGGCCAGCAGGTCCCCGGCTACGATCCGGACGAATCCGCGGACTGGAAGCTCGCGACCGTCATCTGGGGCAGCGCGGGCACCAGCCCGGTCAATGCCGCGCCGCAGACCCCCTGGGGCAGCTTCGGCTTCGGCTGGAGGGGCAACGAAGGCGCCGCGGCGGATGGCACCAAGACCGGCCGCAAGGTGCTCGGGCTCAGCGCGCCTTCGGCTGACCTGTTCGCGGGCATGGGCTGGGCGTTCGGCTACGACGCGGGCGTGCGGCTCTCCTTCGCGGCCAGCGGGGCCGGCGACCTGTCGGGCGGCCTGGCGCCGGGCGCGGACGCCGACGTCTTCCGTTTCAACTACGGCACTGGCGACGAGCTCGCACGGATCGTGCGCGAGGCCACGGGCCAGATCGCCGAGCTGGAGACCGGCGACTACGGCCGCATCCTCGCCCGCAACGGCGCTCCGTTCTCCTACGACGGAGTGGGCCGCCGCCTGGAGGACGACCGTTTCGCCTACCGCTGGGATTGGCGCGATCAGCTCGTCTCCGTCACGGTCAAGGACACCTGGCCGGACGCGGACGGCGACGGCGAGCCCGATGCTACCCCGTGGGCTGGCCACCAGGTGCGCTACGAGTACGACGCGGCGGGCCGCATGACCCACCGCTGGCATGCCGGCAAGCTGCCGGAAGAGGAAACCGACGACGCGCTGAGGCCGTTCCTCGAGAAGCGGGTCTTCGTCTGGGAAGGTGACAGCCTCGCTGCCGAGGCGGCCTACGGCAACGCGGAAGAAACGATCTTCCGCTGGCGCAAGACCTACGTGCCGGGCCCGAGTGGCCTGGACGATGCGGTCCAGGTCGTGGTGGAAGACGTCGCGGGAACGGCCCGCACCTACACGCTGCTGCGCGACGAGATGGGCACGGTGGTGGGCCTGGTGGCGGAAGACGAGGGCAACGATCCCGCCCGTCCGCCGGTGCCGGCGCGCTACCACTACACCCCGTACGGCGAGGCGCACGTCGAGACCGGGCCGGAGCTCGAACGGGCCCGCTTCGATGGCGACGTCAGGCAGGCCGGGACCGTCACCCAGACCGTGGCGGACGAGAGGGCCGTTGCCGGCGGCGCGATGATCCTCGACTGGTCGCTCGACCTGGATGGCGCGACGCTGCCGGGCAACCTGGTGGTCGAGCGTCTGGTTCTGGGCCTCGGCTGGCTCGCCATGGAGCCCGCGGACGTCGCGGTCGAGACTGCGTCCGCCGACGCCCGCCTCCTGGTGCTCGCCCGCAACGGCTGGCAGCGCGGCACGAGCTACCGCGTCCGTCTGACCGGAGACCTCCAGGACGAGCTCGGCCGCCGCTTTGGCCGCACCGAAAGCCTGGAGTGGCGGGTGCCCGAGGCACCGGCCAACGGTCCGATCCCGCCTGTCCTCTTCGACAAGACCGTCGCCGTCCGTTACGAGAGCTGGGCGGCGGCCAAGGACGACCTCGGCGGTCGCTTCCCTGGAGGCCAGACCGCGCTGTTCCAGGGCCTCTGGACCGATCCGGTGACCGGCGTTTCCTACGCCCGTGCCCGCTGGTACGACGCCCGCAACGCCGCGTGGCTCTCCGAAGACCCGATGGCGGACGTCGACTCGCCGAACCTCTACGCGTTCGTCGGCTGGCAGCCCACCATGGCCACGGACCCGCTGGGTCTGTGCAGCATTTGGGAAATCGCCACCAACGAAGCCAACTGCGGGAAGTACTTCGTCGAGGGGTTGAAGGAGGAGTTCCTCACAAAGGAGATGCTCAGCACGGCCATCAGCTTCGTCCCGGGCCTGGGCGACATCAAGGACGCCCAGGAGGCGATCACCGGAGTCGACCTGATCACCGGCCGCGAACTGTCCTGGATGGAGCGAGGCATCACGGTGGTGGCCGCGGTAGTCCCGGTCGTCGGCGGCGCGGCCCTGCGCCAAGCGCTGGGCAACGTCGGCGAGCACGCGGCCAAGGAGGGCGTCAATGCCCTGGAGGAGGGTGCTGAGCAGGCGTTGAAGCGTAGTGGCGACGTCGCCGGGGAGGGAGCGGAACGAGCAGCCCGAGAAGGTGCGGCGGCAGTGGACGACGTTTCACCTCCGCACCGTTCGAGCGACGCGAGCGCCAAGCCCGAGCCGCCGTGCCCGGTCAACTTCACCTGCTTCGCTGCAGGAACGTTGGTTGCGACCTCGGCAGGTCTGCTGCCTATCGAGCAGGTTCAGGCCGGTGACCAGGTCTACGCCTACGACGACGCCACGGGTGAGGAGCATCTCGCCGAAGTTGTGGCCCTCCACCACCGCGACGTCGAGGCCACGTGGGTGCTCGAAGTCGGCGATGAGAGGATCGAGACGACCGACGAGCATCCGTTCTATGTAGCCGGCCAGGGCTGGACCGAGGCCCAGGACCTCAAGGCCGGAGACCTCTTGGTGGCCACCGGCGGCGACCGCCTGTCCCTGGACAAGGTCGAGCGCGTAGAAGGCTCCGCCCGGGTCTACAACTTCGAGGTCCGCGACCTGCACTCGTACTTCGTAGGTACGGTTGGAGTGGTGGTCCACAACTGCACCCGCAAGGTGCGTGGAGGCGACCTAAACGGAAACTTCCGAGCCGGCTCCGAAGGGGAAGTCCGATCCGTCTTCGCGAGGATCGAGCAAAAGAATCTCGGAGATGGGACTCCTACAACTGAAGCTTCCCGCGATTTCGCGAGGAGGCTCGGGAACGATACGGACGATGCAGGCCATGCGATAGGTCGGAATCTCGGAGGACGTGGAGGGGCGACGTCTGGTAATATCTTCCCGCAGGCTCCTAGCGTCAACCGTGGAGCGTTCCGGCAGTTTGAGAAAGCTATTGCAGGCGAAGTTGATGCGGGCAAGAAGGTGTTCGTGCGTGTCAGGCCGAGGTATACGCCCGGATCAACGCGGCCATACGAGATTTTGTATCAGGTTAGAATCGACGGTAGGACGATTTCGAGGATATTTGCGAATCCATGAACCCATGTTTCCTTTTACGCCGCGACGAACAGGAGATTGAACAAGCCGAGGTTCATACCTCGTTTACAGGTGGGCGGCCGGCTCTCCCTGCTTCTGAGTCGGTCCCCGCCTGTAAACTCTGTGGGACCGAACAGGTTTTCTTTCTCCAGGTGGCCTTCCCTGCCGGTCCTTGGGCAGGCCGGTCACTGGCTGTCTTCGCCTGCGTCGCCTGTGCTTCCGAGGAGCACCTGATTCCGGAGATGCTGACAGACCGTTTGCGCGGTATCGACATTCCCGGAGGTTTCCTCGAGGCATATCAGCGCAACTTTCGCTTCCTGGTGTTCCCGACCGATACAGCGCAGGTTAGGAAGGAATACCAGCCCAAGGTAAAGTTTTTTTCATTTCTCCTCGTGTCGGCGGAAGACCCGACCACACCCGGAAACAAGATCGGTGGCGAGCCAAACTGGCTCCTCGAGAATGAAGCTCCAGGAAGTTATGCCGGAAGTTACAGCCCTGTATTTCTCCTGCAGCTAGAGCAGGGCCTTGAGTTTGAGACCGTCGAGGGAGCTCCTCGTCAAATCGAACTCGGATTGGATGGCAAGCCAAAGCCGACGCGGCGCTCCACCTACGAATTGTTTCTCGCAAACGCTCTGTACTTATTTGGATTTGAGGCCGACCATCCGTTTGTCTATGCCATCACCCAGGTGGATTGAGGCGTCCCGGTGGACGAACCCCCCCGAGCCTGAAAGCCCCTCCCCCTATCCTGATTGGAGTTGTCAGCTCGTTTGACCCCACCTCTGTTGTTCTTACATGGGCGTCATAGACTCCGGCCCGATGCGCCGACCCCTCCTGATGATGGCCGCCTCGTCGGTCTGCTTCGCGCTGATGGCGTTCGCGGCCAAGCTGGCGGCGGCGCGGCTGTCGGGCGGGGAGATCGCGTTCTGCCGCTTCGCGTTCATGTTGCTGCCCCTCCTGGCCGTGCCCCGGATCGGACGCAAGGCCGTCGAGTTCCAGCGCCTCGATCTGCTCGCCTACCGCGGCATCTTCGGCGGGGTGGCCGTGCTGCTCTATTTCCTGGCGATCGCTCACATCCCGGTGGGCATCGCGACGCTGCTCAACTACTCCTCGCCCGTGTTCAGCGTCGTCTTCGCCGCGCTCTTCCTCGGCGAGCGCGTGGACCGCCGGCTCCTGATCCCGCTCGCCGCCGCTCTCGTCGGGCTCACGCTCACGGTGACGGGCGACCAGGCCACATCCTTCCGCTTCGGTCTCTGGGAGATGGTCGGGATGGCTTCCGGGGTCCTGTCCGGCGCGGCCGTCACCGCCATCCGCGCCGCCCGGCGCACCGAGGGCTCATGGGCGGTCTACGGCAGCTTCTCCCTCTGCGGCCTCCTCGCCACGGCGCCGTTCGCCCTGCCGGGGTTTGCCGCCCCGACCCTCCGCGAGTGGCTTCTGCTCGCCTTGGTGGGCGGGGCGTCCGTGGTGGCCCAGCTCCTCATGACCTGGGCCTACCGCTGGGTGACGAACCTGGAGGCCGGCGTCATCTCGCAGCTCACGGTCGTGATCTCGATGCTCCTCGGCGTGGTGTTTCTCGACGACCGGCTGACGCCCATCCAGGTGCTCGGAGGCGCGCTGGCCCTCGGCGGCGTCATCGGCGTGGCCTGGACACAATCCCCTCCCCGGGCTGTCGAGTGACCGTGATAAAGTAGCGCCAGATCATGACTCAGCAGTTGTTGTCTTCAGCGGCTCCGCTCTGCGCGGAGGAAACCGATCTCCCGGCCCCCGCCTGGGTCTCCGGTCTCGGCGAGGGGTTCTCCCTGGCGAGCGTCACGATTCCGGACGCCCGTTCTCTGGGACGTGCCGAGCTCCACGAGGCCACCTCCCGCGCCTACCGGGGCATCGAGGCCGAGCTGCGCGCCCGCGGCACGGTCCACCCCGTCCGTCTCTGGAATCACGTCCCGGGCATTCACGAGCCCATGGGAGATGGGCTGGATCGCTACATGGTCTTCAACACCGGCCGCTACGAGGCGCTCTCCGAATGGTTCGGCGGCAGGGAGACGTTCGACACCCGGGTCGCGTCGGCCTCCGGCGTCGGCCATCGCGGCCGGGACCTGGTGATCCACTGCCTGGGGTCGGACCGTCCCGGCCGCGCGGTCGACAACCCGCGGCAGGTCGCGCCCTATCGCTACTCGCGCAAGTACGGCCCGCTGCCTCCCTGCTTCGCCCGCGGTACCCGGATCGAATCAGTGATCGGGTCTCTCGTCCTGGTCGGCGGCACCGCGAGCATCGTGGGCGAGGCCTCGGTCCACCTGGACGACCTCGCCCGGCAGACGGAGGAGACGCTGATCAATCTGGCCGTCTTCGTCCCTCTGGACCGCTACCGGGACGTGCGCGTCTACTACCCGGACCCGGCCAGGCTGGATGAGCTGCGCGGTCTCCTGAAGGACGCGTTCCACGGCGCCGAGCGCGTCGAGTGGGTCCGCGCCGACCTCTGCCGGGCGGAGCTGCTGGTCGAGATCGAGGGAATCGCCGCACTGGCGCATCCGGCCTGAAATCGCGGGCCTGCTCGCGTCACTCGCACAAATAGCCGAGAACGGCAAGGAGAGCTATGGACGCAAGATTTCGCAGGACGTTCGTCTGGATGGTGCTGCTCACTTGCGCGGGCGCTGCCTGGGGGCAGCCGCCCTGCTCGGAGACGGTCAAGTGCGTGCCGATCGCGACGCAGGAGCTGTGGGAGCTCCCCACGATCCAGGCGCAGTTCGGCGTGCTGATCACGACCCTGGACGTTCGGTTCAAGAGCATGTGCGTTCCGACCACGGAGACGAGGACAGGCAGCGGGATCTGGAACACGGAGCCGAGATGCCTGCGGACCTACGTGTATCCCGGTCCGGGTGGCAGGCCCACCTGGGGCTACAAGGATGCGAGGACCGGGAATCTGATGGCCTTTCCCGGGCCCACGCTGCGCCTGCGCAAGAAGGGACCCACGCTCCGCGACATCAATCCGCTCCGCCCGGGGGATCGCCTCGAGCTCACGCTCCTGAACAACCTCGATCCTTCGCCCCACGACAAGTGCAACTCCGCCTGCCAGGATCGGAGCATCACGTGCCCGGTCCGGGACAACGGAAAGTGCGACTCGGCCTTCCTGGACAAGCTCGTCAAGGACTGCGCGAACACGGCGTCGCCCCCCAGGAACTGCTGCTGCATCGTCGACTGCACGCAGGAGCTGCCGAACTGCTTCCATGAAGACAACACGACCAACCTCCACTTCCACGGCAGCCACGTCTCGCCGCAGAAGCATCAGGATTACGTCCTGCTGGAGCTGCGGCCGGAAGAGGAGAGGCCGAAGGAAGGGGAGGCCCCCCGCGCGCACGGCGCGCACGGCGAGTACAGCGAGGTGGCCTACGGGAGGTATGACTACGACATCCCGGAGTTCGGGCCGACCCAGCCGGAGGGGACCCACTGGTACCACCCGCACAAGCACGGATCGACGTCGATCCAGATGCTCAACGGCATGGCGGGCGCGCTCATCATCACCGGCGGGCTCGACGAGTGGCTGGACATGATGTACGGGCGGATGCCCGAGAAGATCCTGATGATCCAGCAGATCAGCCAGGATGTGAACCTCTTCATCCGGGGCTCGGTCCCGCCCCCGCTCCTGGTCAACGGACAGGTCAGGCCCAACATCACGGTAAAGCCCGGGGAGATCCAGCGCTGGCGGCTCATCAACGCCACCATGACGAACGGGGCGCAGCTCCAGGTCACCTTCCCGGCCAACCTGCAGTTCCGCCAGATGGCCCTGGACGGGATCCAGTTCTCGCCCGAGAACTACAGGTGCCAGCCGCTGTACAACTTCAACCCGACCAGCATCAACCCTCCCGACTTCAGGTGCAACCCCAATCCCACCGCCCCGCCCGTTCTGACCATCTCCCCCGGGAACCGGGTGGATTACCTGGTGCAGATTCCGACGAAGGAAGGGACGTACACGGTCCGGCGCAAGACCGTCGGCGGGATGGGCGAGCAGGGCGAGCAGAAGATCCTGCTCCGCGACCAGGCCTTGACGTCCGGGGAGGAGTCCGCTCCCGCCCTCTTCACCGTGGTCGTCGACGACGGCATCCCCGGCAACGAGGACCAGCCTCACGCCGAGGCGACGCTCAAGCTGCCCTCCCCAGCGGAATGGCCGCCCTTGCCCAGTTATCTGAGGGACATCACGACGGAGGATACGAAGGGCAACGCGCCGGTCTCCATCAGTTGGCAGCAGATCGCGGCGGGCCTCCAGCCCGAGAACCCTCCCCAGCCCTGGCCGTACGGCAACCGGGCCTTCACCAAGTTCCTCATCAACGGGAAGCAGTTCAAATCGGACTGCGCCAACGTGACGACGAAGCTGGACACGGCCCTGCAGTGGACGGTCGAGAACACCACGAGGCTCAACCACCCGTTCCACATCCACACGAACCCCTTCCAGTTGATCAACTTCAAGGGCGTGGCCCTGCCGAACCCGGTGTGGATGGACACCATCGCCCTGCCTCAGGCGACCTTGAACCCGAACCGGGCGCCTACGACGCTGCCGGCCAGGATCGACATCACCCCGTCGTCGCTCACGTTTCGCCAGCGCTACGAACAATTCACGGGCCAGTACGTGCTGCACTGCCATTTCCTGGGGCATGAGGACCGCGGCATGATGTTTTCCGTCCAGACGGTGTGCGAGGGCAGGCCGGACTTCTACGGCCAGCCGGGCAAGACGCCCGAATGCGCCATCAACGTTGGGAAAGCTCTGTCCGACTGCAAATGAGGAGAAAGGCATGAATGCAAGATTTCGTGGGACGATCGCCTGTCTGGTGCTGCTCATCTTCGCAGGCGCTGCCTGGGGGCAGCCACCCTGCAAGGAGACGGTCAAGTGCGTTCAGATCGCATCGCAGGACCTCTGGAATCCCCAGCCGATCGGGCCCGGGCCGGATGGCGTGCTGAACACGGTGTTGGACGTTCAGATGAAGAGCCTGTGCGTGCCGACGACGGAGACCTCGACAGGAAGCGGGATCTGGAACACGCAGGCGCAGTGCCTGCGGACCTATGTGTATCCGGGCCCCGACGGCAAGCCGACCTGGGGCTACAAGGATCTGAAAACCGGGAACCTGATGGTCTTTCCCGGGCCCACGCTGCGCCTGGCCAAGGGGGAAGCGGCCCGCAAGGGAAACACCCTCAAGCTTGTGCTCAAGAACAACCTCACGCCATCCGGCGACGAGTGCAAGTCCGCCTGCGCGAATCCGGCGACGTCGTGCCCTGCCGGCACCTGCGACTCCGCCAACCTGGCCAAGCTCATCAACGCCTGCGCGAACACCGACGCCCTTCCCTCCAACTGCTGCTGCATCGTCGATTGCACCCAGAAGGCGCCGAACTGCTTCCATGGGAACGAAACCACCAACCTCCACTTCCACGGCAGCCATATCTCGCCGCAGGCGCATCAGGACTTCGTCCTGCTGGAGCTGAAACCGGAGAGCGCGAGGCCCGCGGCAGGGGCGCCGGCCGCGCATGGAGCGCACGGCTCATCCAGCGAGGTCGCGTACGGGTCCTACGACTACCTGATTCCGGAGTTCGGTCCGAACCAGCCGGAAGGGACCCACTGGTACCACCCGCACAAGCACGGATCGACGTCGATCCAGATCCTGAACGGTATGGCGGGCGCGCTGATCATCACGGGCGAGATCGACGCCTACCTGAAGACGCTTTACGGCAACATCACGGAGCAGCTCCTCGTGCTCCAGCAGATCTCCTCGTCGGTGAACCTCTACACCGTGGGATCGGCGGCACCCCAGACCCTGGTCAACGGACAGGTCAATCCCACGATCAGGATCAAGGCCGGCGAGATCCAGAGGTGGCGGATCATCAACGCCACCATGCAGCAGAGCTCGCAGATCAAGACCTACTTCCCGGCAGGGCTGGAGTATCGCCAGATGGCCTGGGACGGCATCACGTTCTCGCCGGTGAACTTCAAGTGCCAGACGCTCTACAGCTTCAATCCGACCAGCACGACCGCGCCGACTTTCGCCTGCACCCCCAACCCGACCACCCCGCCCCAGCCGGTGATCTCGCCCGGGAACAGGGTGGACTACCTCGTGAGGGCGCCGTCGACGACGTCGAAGGCGCCGCAGGGGCAGAAGGAGAGGAAGCTCACGGTCCGGCGCCAGGTGGTCGGTGGCATGCAGGACGAGGGCGAGCGCAAGATCCTGCTCCGCGACGACGCGCTGGCGCCGGGGGACGAGGAGCCCGCGCTCTTCAGCGTGGTCATCGAAGACGGGCCGGCCGCGGCGAAGGTTGAGTTCCCCGATCCGGCGAAGTGGCCGAAGGCCGGCTACCTGAGCAACATCACCGACGCCGAGGTGGCGACGAACCCGCCGGTCAAGATCGACTGGCAGCAGTTCGTGGCGCGCAGCAAGCCCTGCGATCCACAGGTGGAGAACTGCGTCCCGCAGCCCTGGCCCTACGGTGTGAGGGCCTTCACCACGTTCTTCATCAACGGGAAGCAGTTCGATTCGAGCTGCGCCGACGTGACGACGAAGCTGGGCACCGCCGCGGAATGGACGGTCAGCAACTTCACCAAGCTC
>Ga0190265_10001164_pt1 | contig 17236 bp, 20 predicted proteins | sample Popmic124T_FD_133135 | JGI IMG/M metagenome (GOLD analysis project Ga0190265, IMG submission 133135) | Populus adjacent soil microbial communities from riparian zone of Indian Creek, Utah, USA - 124 T | ecosystem: Environmental > Terrestrial > Soil > Riparian zone | place: USA: Utah | collected...
AACAACAACGAAAACAACAACAACAACCACCAGGAACAGAATCAGGACCAGAACCAGGAGCAGGAGCAGCAACAGGACCAGGATCAGGACCAGGATCAGCACCAGTCCTCGAGCAGCTTCGGGTCCAGCCACGGTTCGAGCCACGGCTCCAGTCACGGCTCCAGCCATGGGTCGAGCCACGGTTCGACGGGCGGCTCGACCGGCGGGACGCCGGTGCCGGCCCCGCCGATGATCCTGCTGTTCGGCGCCGCCGCCGCGACGCTCGTCGCCCGCCGGCGGCTCGGCAAGAAGAACAAGGAAGCCTAGGCGCTCGCGCCCGAGCGAAAAAGGCCCCGTCCGGCATCCCCGGGCGGGGCCTTTTCCTTGCCGCTCTGCCGTCATTCCAGCGAAAGCCGGATCTCGTTTCTTCCTTCCCGTCATTCCAGCGGAGCTGGAATCCCTCTCCCTTGCGAGGCGAAATCGGAAAGGCAAAGGGGATTCCAGCTTTCGCTGGAATGAGGACCTATCTCGGGCGGACCGGCCGGCTCTATTGTGGGGCGGACCGGTTGCTTCTACTGCGCCTGCAGGATCTTCTCGATCTCGGCGACCGGTACGTTGACCAGGTCCTTGGGAACCTCGGCGACCAGCCTTTTTTCCACTTCCTTGTGATAATGTTTGCGCAGCTCGCCGAGCGTCCTGGGCGGCGCGACCACGACCAGCGCGTCGAAATCGTTGCGCAGCGCCCGCGCCTTCAGGGTTTCCGCCGTCTCGGCCGCGAACCGGTCCTCCTCGAGTTGGTGGAAGTCCACCTCCTCCATCGAGCCGCCGCGCCCGTCCTTGGTCTTCATCGACTGGCCGGCCGTGTCGCTGGCCTGCTCGTGGTGTGCGGGATTGGGGTGAAGCTCCTTATCCTCGGCGGCGAGGTTCGGAACTGCAGCATCGCCCGCATTGCGGAAGAAAAGGCTCTTGCGGCCGTCGGCGACCAGGACGACGCTGTCATGGGGGATCTTCATGCTCGCTCCTCTTGTCCCGGCCGGTCAACTCCAGGCCGATGAACTACGGGCCGATGAACGCGAGAGGGCCGACGATGGTTGCCGGGCGCGGCCCATCCGGCCATAGCGTGGCGCGATGCGCATCCTCCTCACCAATGACGACGGAGTGAACGCCCCCGGGCTCAAGCTCCTCGAAGCGAAAGCCCGGACCTTCTCCGACGATATCTGGATCGTCGCCCCGGCCGAGGAGCAATCGGGCGCGGGCCATTCGCTGACCCTGACCGTCCCGGTCCGCCTGAGGAAATTGGGCGAGCGCCGGTTCTGCGTCACCGGCACGCCGACGGACGCGGTAATGATGGGCCTTGCCCACATCATGAAGGACGAGAAGCCCGACCTCATCCTCTCGGGAGTCAATCGCGGCGCCAATCTGGGCGAGGACGTCACTTATTCGGGCACCGTCTCGGCGGCGATGGAGGGCGCGCTTGCCGGCATCCCCTCGATCGCGCTCAGCCAGAGCTATGCCAAAGAAGGGATGGGCGACACCGTCCCTTTTGCCGCCGCCGAGGCCTGGGCCGACCGGGTGCTGCGCCCGCTCATCGCCGCGCCGTTCGCGCCGCGCACCCTGGTCAACGTCAATTTCCCGGCTCTGGCGCCGGATCTGGTCAAGGGCATCCGGATCGTCCGCCAGGGCCTGCGCGATTATGGGCGGCTGCGCATCGAACGGCGCACCGACCCGCGCGGCTACAATTATTACTGGTTCAATCTCGGACCCATGATCCACACGCCGGGCCACGAAACCGACCTCGAGGCGATCGCCGACGGCTATATCTCCGTTACCCCACTCCACCTAGACCTTACGCACGAACCGTCCCTTGAAAAGCTGGCCAAGGAATTTGGTTAGCCGATTGCGCCTGGCGCCACCTGCCTCGCTTGGTCCGGAGTCGGGAACCTTCGTATCAATGGGCAGTGAAGCGATCGCCTCCTCCTCCTCAGTCCCGGGAACGAAAGTATGGCGAACGGCGATAACGCGGTGTTTCTTGACTTGTGTAAAACGTTGATGAGCCTGCTCATAATCATCGTCGCTGGGACTCTCGCCAGCCGTGACGAGACCCTCGATTTGATCATTGAGAAAAGAAATCAAGTATTTGTAATATAATGGATCGTAAACATGAGACTCCATCCGCCTGACTTTTTGGGCAATTTGCAAAAAGCTACGGACCATCATCTTATGCCGGCTTTGAATGGCCGTGATTTCACCGCGGCCGGAGGTGAGCATGACGTAAGTTGCGAGGAGAGAAATCAGAATAGAGCTTAGAAAAAGTACGTTACCGATAATGTCTTTGATAAGTTGGCCATCCGTGTCCTGGATGAATTGAAGTTGAGTGGCGAAATAGCCGCAGATCAGGAGGCCCAGGCTCGTCAGGGTCAGCCCGACCTCGCGGCCGAACCGGCGCTGAGAATGTTTTCGGAGACGCCGTGCTGCGAAGCCATGAGCAAAGGCCCGAATGCGTGCCCGGGCCCAAATGTCCATGAGCGCCTTTATTTCGGTGGCGCTCGGGCAGCTGTCGTGGCCGTCCATCGCCAACCTACATTGCGATGGTCATGGGGTCGTGGGCGGTCGCGCGAGGATGATGATAACCGCCGTTCGCCACTATGCGCTGGTAGAAGAAGGCGGGTGATAGCGTGCTGCGTTCATCGCGAAACGTCCTCCGATCGAACGATTCGATGACAATCGAATCGAGGGTGTGGACGTCGAGTTTTCGCAGCCGGTGGAGCGGGGTGTAGCCCGTGTAACGAAGCCGGATGCCGCACGCATCGGCAATTTCCTCGGCGAACAACACGTCGTCCTCCGTTTGCCCCGGATATCCGAGCATAACCAAGCCCTTGAGTGCGATGCCGGCCTCGCGCGTAAGCCGCGAAGCCACTTCTATCTCGCGGATGCTGGACTTGACCGAGTTCCCGCTACGGCGGCTCGCATGCTCGATACCGACAGCCACCTCGCGGCAACCAGCCGCTCCGGCCTCCTGGACCGTCGCGGGGTCCTGCAACGTCCGGGTGGTCGTAACCCCGCGCCAGGAGAAGGCCGAGGCGCGGGCTAGATACTCTTGTGCGAACCGCCGAATCCACTCCTGGTCGACGAACAAATCGGGAGCATAGAGATGCACGAGGCAATTATAGCCTTCAATCCTCGATCGAGCGAACCAGTCGAACAGAACGTCGACTCCCCGACGACGGTCCCTCCCCCCTTCCTCGTGCGTCGCGCTGCAATAGGCGCAATCCCAGGCACAGCCTTTGGCGGCGGTCACTGCGATCCTCCTGGCATAACCGGGTGCGTGATGCGTGTCCGCGAAACGGCCATACTCCTCGATCGGCATCCTGCCGAGGGCGGGAAGGGGCCAGGCCGCAGGCGCTAGCCGAAGCGGGGCGGATCGCCGATAGGAGTCGCTGGCGCCATCCCTTATCGCCGCACCGGAGATCGGCGTCGCCGGATCTTCCAGATTTGCGATGAGCGAGGCGATTGTCGCCTCGCGGTCGCCGGAGATATGAACCACATCGAACGGATGGCGTTCGAAATATTGCGGAATGAACGAGGTTGCCCGGCCAAATGCGAAAATGCGGCTGGCGGGCGAGACTTTCTTCGCCAGTTCGCCAATTTGCCGCGCCAGCCGCGCGTGATGCACGTCGGCCCATAGGAAGACCGCAGCCGGTTCGCATCCGAGCAAGGCAATCACTTTGGTCAGGCTGACATCGTCGATATCGATATCGACCGTCTCGCACTCCCAGCCCGGAAAGGCCTCGATTACCGCAGCCGTTTCGCCGACGAAGATCGTTCGGTATACCGTGGCAGGATTATGTTCGAGCGCGTTGCGCAGAGCGAACAAGACGACCTTTCGATGTGACGTGCCGGCCATCGCGATCCTCAGGCAACCTGCTTTTCCACTCGACCGACCGCGCTTGGCAAATTTCACCCGCAGGAGCAATCCCCGGACGCCATGCGCGGCTCAGGCGTTGGCGTTCTATCATATCACAAAATACATTGCGCGGCACTCTCTTGCAGGACGCGCCTCATGGCAAAAACGCGTCGACTCGGCACGCGCGCGCCAATAGAGATCGAACCGTGCTAGTGACCGACGCGACAGGGCGACTCCAGCCTCCGACGGCTTCGTCGCCGTGACGCCGCTCCACCTCGATCTGACCCACGAGGAGTCGCTCGGCCGGCTCAAGGCGCTCTACGCCTGATGCGCCCGCCGCCGCGCCTCGGCATCGGCCCGCGCGGACCCGATCAGGTCACCTTGCGGCGCAAGAGCCCGCTGCCGATCTGGGCGCAGATCGGCTGGCGCCTGGTCCTCGTCTTCGGCCTGCTCGCCTTCGCCATCGTGCTTCACTGGATCGAGCGCGACGGCCTGCGCGATCATTATGACGGCCATGTCAGCTTCCTCGACGTCATCTATTTCACGATGATCAGCATCACCACGACGGGCTATGGCGACGTCGTCCCGGTGGCGGACAATACCCGCCTGTTCGACGCTCTGGTGGTCACTCCGATCCGCATCTTCTTCGTGCTGATCTTCATCGGCACCGCTTACACTTTCGTATTCCGCCGGACATGGGACAAATGGCGTATGGCAAGGCTTCAAAAGACGCTCGGCGGGCACATCGTCGTCGCCGGCTTCGGCACCAGCGGCTCCGAGGCGGTCGACGAGCTGATCGCGCGCGGCACGAGGGCGCAGGACATCGTCGTCATCGACTGCGACGAGAAATCGCTCGAGCGGGCCGAATCGCTCGGCTGCGCGATCCTCGAGGCCGACGCCACCCGCGACAAGACGCTCCAGGCGGTCCATGTCGATCGCGCCAAGGCGATGGTCGTTTCGGCAGGCCGGGACGACACCTCGATCCTGATCACGCTGACCGCGCGCCACCTCGCCCCCGACCTCAAGATCAGCATCGCGGTGCGCAACGAGGATAATGAGCTGCCCGCCCGCCAGGCCGGCGCGACCACGGTGATCAATCCGGTCAGCTTCGCCGGCCTTCTCCTCGCCGGCTCGACCCAGGGTGCCCATATCGCCGATTATATCGCCGATCTCGCGTCGAGCAGCGGCAGGGTCCAGCTCTACGAGCGCGAGGTTACGCCGCAGGAATGCGGCAAGCCCCTGTCCGCCATCGCCAGGGGTCTCGGCGTCCGCGTCTACCGCGACGGCACGCCTTATGGTTTCTGGGAGCCCGAAGCGCAGTCGCTGCTACCGGGCGACTGCATCGTCGAGATCTTGCCGACCTCGAAGACCGAGGCGGAGCTGGGGCCTAGCTGATTGCTCACTCGACCGGATCGGGGTCGGCCCCGTTCACGGTCGCCTTGAGCGGCGAGAGCACCCACAAGGTGAGGATGGTGAAGAGTGTGAGCACGATCGCGACGTCGTAGCTGCCCAGCCCGACCGCGGTGCCCATCGCTCCGGTCGTCCACAGGCTCGCCGCCGTCGCGGTCCCCTTGACGCTGTCCTTCAGGCGCAGGATCGCGCCGCCGCCGATGAAGCCCATGCCGGTGATGATCCCCTCGACGATCCGAGCCATCGCTTCGGGATTCTCCCCGATCATCGATTCGGCCGCCTGGATGAAGCCGCAGCTCGCGACGGCGACGAGGGGGAAGGTGCGCAGGCCCGCGCTTCTTTCCTCCTTTTCGCGATTCCACCCGATCGGAAGCGCGAGCAAATAGGCTGCGACGAGCGCGACGGCATGCGGCACGATGTTGAACGGATTGGACGAAAACAGGTCGGCCATGGCGATCCTTCCTCAATTGGCACGACGCGCGGGACGGGGCCGTGCGCGGAGCCGAAACGCCGCCGGGCCGACAAAGACGCAAGCGACGGTCGCTTTCACGCCGAAGCGCGGCCGCGCCTGCCGCCGGCGAAGGCGATCGTCCCGGTTCAGGTGATCGCCGAGAAGGTTTCGACTAGGTCGGTGCGGCCCGAGACGATCAGCAGGTCGCCCTCCTCGACCAGGGTTTCGGGACGGGCGTAAGTGAAATCCTCCTTCGGCCGCTTGATGCCGACGATCGTCACCCCGAACTTGCTGCGCACGCCGAATCCGGCGAGGGTCTGGCCGACCATCTGCGCCGGCGCCCGAGTCTTCACGATCGCGTAATTGTCGTCGAACTCGATATAATCGATCATCTTGCCGGTCACCATGTGCGCGACCCGCTCGCCCATCCGCGCCTCCGGATAGACGACGTGGCGGGCGCCGGTGCTTTCCAGGATTCGACCGTGGCGCTCGTTGGTCGCCTTCGCCCAGATCACCGGCACGCCGAGTTCGGCCAGCGCCAGGACGGTCAGTACGCTCGCCTCGATGTCGCTGCCGATGCCCACCACCGCAAGCTCGAATTCGCCGACGCCGAGCTGCTTGAGCGCGTCGACGTCGGTCGTGTCGGCCTGGACGACGTGGGTGAGCCGGTCCGACATGCGCTGGACGAGGGTTGCGTTGGCGTCGATGCCGAGCACTTGATGGCCCATCCGGGTCAGCGAATCGGCGACTGCGGCGCCGAAGCGGCCGAGGCCGATGACGAGCACCGTGCTGCTGGCGCGGGTGATGTTTCTAGCCAACGATCGGGCGCTCCTCTGGATAGCGGTAGGATTTGTGCTCGCTGCCGAGCGCGAGGGCGGTCGCGACGGTGATCGTGCCCACGCGGCCGACGAACATCAGGCCGATTATAACCAGTTGCGCGGCCGGCGGCAGGTCGGGCGTGATGCCGGTCGACAGGCCGACCGTGGCGAAGGCGGAGATCGTCTCGAACAGCACCTCGCTGAACGGAAGATCGGTGAGGCCGAGGATGACGAGCGTCCCCGTTCCGACCAGCCCGATGGCGAGCAGGACGATGGTCAGCGCCTGCCGCTCGACGCGGGTGCCGATGCGGCGGCGGAAGATGGCGACATCGCGCTCGCCGCGTATCTCGGACCAGACGACGAGTCCGAGCAGGAAGAAGGTCGTCACCTTGATTCCGCCCGCGGTCCCTGCGCTGCCGCCGCCGATGAACATGAGGACGTAATTGACGGCGAGCGTCTCCATCGTGAGCGCGCCGGTGTCGAGCGTGTTGAAGCCGGCCGATCGGGGCGTGACCGAATGGAAGGTGGCGTTGAGCAGCTTGTCGCCGACGCCCATCGGACCGAGCGTCGCCGGATTGCTCCATTCCGCCGCGAGCACCGCGACGAAGCCCGCGATGAGGAGGATCGCGGTGCCGGCCAAAGTAACCTTGGTGTGAAGCGACCAGGTCGAAGGCGTGAGCGGCTCGCGGCGGAGCTCATAAAGGACCGGAAAGCCGAGAGCGCCGGCAAGGATCGCGATCATGATCGGGAGCAGGAACAGGACATCGGAGCGGAATCCGACCATGCTGTCCGAATAGGTCGAGAAGCCGGCATTGGTGAAGGCGGACACGCCATGGAACAGGCCGTTCCACAGCGCCTCCCCCCATGGTGCGCCATGGCCGAAGTGGAGGACGAGGGTGAGCCAGCACGTGGCGAACAATTCGACCCCGATGGTGACGATCAGGATCAGCCGGACCACGCCGAGCACGTCGCTCATGTCGAGCGTGCCGCGCTCCTCGCGGGCGACGAGCCGCGCGCTGAGCTGCAGCCGCCGCCCGGCGAGCAGGCCGAGCAAAGTGGCGCCGCTCATGATCCCGAAGCCGCCGATCTGGAACAGGAGCAGGATCACGATCAGGCCGAAGGTCGACCAGTAGGTCGGCGTGTCGACGGTGAACAGGCCGGTCACGCAGACCGCCGAAGTGGCGTGGAACAAGGCGGTGAGGAAGGGCGCCCCGCCCGGCCCCGCCCGCGCCATCGGCAGCATCAGCAGCGCCGTCCCGATCGCGATCGCGACGAGGAAGGCGATCGGGACGAGCCGCGCCGGATGGCGAATTCCTCGGGGTCGCAAAGTCTCTCCCCGCTTGGACCTTGATATCCGCTCCACTATCGGCGCGTGCACGCGGACGCGCAAGCGCAGGCCACCGGGAGGGCACGCACAGCGTCGCGTCCCCCTGATGCTCACGGCGAACCGTCACCCGAGCCTATCATCGTCACCCCAGCGAAGGCTGGGGTCCATCGGGCCTCTCAACCTGGCTCCACCGCAACATGGATGCCAGCCGCTGGCATGATGATCGATGGTGTCGGGACACGCACTAGGAAAATCGCGCATTTGTCCCTATGTGGCGCGCTCCCATGGAAGCGCTCCAACTCCCCTCCCCGCCCAAGGTCGGCATGGTTTCGCTCGGCTGCCCCAAGGCGCTGGTCGATTCCGAGCGCATCCTGACCAAGCTGCGCGCCGACGGCTATCAGATGTCGCCCGATTATGCCGGTGCCGACGTCGTCCTGGTCAACACCTGCGGCTTCCTCGATTCGGCCAAGGAGGAGAGCCTCGGCGCGATCGGCGAGGCGATCGCCGAAAATGGCCGGGTCATCGTCACCGGCTGCCTGGGCAAGGAAGCCGAGATGATCCGCGCCCGCTTCCCGCAGGTGCTCGCGATCACCGGCGCCGCCCAATATGAAGACGTGGTCGGCGCGGTCCATGTCGCCGCGCCTATCCCCCCTTCGGCCTATCTCAATCTGGTGCCCGACGCCGGCCTGAAGCTGACTCCGCGCCATTATTCCTATGTGAAGATTTCCGAAGGCTGCAACCATCGCTGCGCCTTCTGCATCATCCCGTCGCTGCGCGGCGATCTGGTCAGCCGCCGGCCCGACGCGATCCTGCGCGAGGCCGAGAAACTGGTCGCGGCGGGGACCAGGGAATTGCTCGTCATCAGCCAGGACACGTCGGCTTACGGCGTCGATCTGCGCCACGCCTCATGGCCGTATAAGGGCGGCGAGGTGCGCGCCCATATGACCGATCTGGCGCGCGAGTTGGGCAAGCTCGGCGCCTGGGTGCGGCTCCATTACGTGTATCCCTATCCGCATGTGGACAAAGTGGTGCCGCTGATGGCCGAGGGGCTGGTCCTGCCCTATCTCGACATCCCCTTCCAGCATGCCAGCCCCAATGTGCTCAAGGCGATGAAGCGGCCGGCCAATGAGGCCAGGGTGCTCGAGCGGATCCGCGGCTGGCGCGAAATCTGCCCCGACATCGCCATCCGCTCGACCTTCATCCTTGGCTTTCCGGGCGAAACCGAGGCCGATTTCGACTATCTGCTCGAATGGCTCGACGAGGCCCAGCTCGACCGGGTCGGCGCCTTCAAGTTCGAGCCGGTCAGCGGCGCCGCCGCCAATTCCCTGCCCGGCATCGTGCCCGAAGAGGTCAAGGAAGAGCGCTACGCCCGCTTCATGGAGAGGACCGCCGCAATCTCGGCCGCGAAGCTTGCGGCGAAGATCGGCCGGACCATCGACGTGATCGTCGACGCGGTGGATCCCGAAGGCGGCGCCACCGGCCGTTCCAAGGCCGACGCACCCGAGATAGACGGCGAAGTCCATCTGCGCGACGCCGCTCATCTGAGGCAGGGCGATATCGTCCCGGTGCTCGTCGAGGATGCCGACGAGCATGATCTCTACGGCGTTCCCGCCGCTTGAGACGCGAAGTGGGCGCGCGCCTCGACGCGCGCCCTCTCGCTTACGTGCTTGGTCCGCCGCGTCCGCCGGTGAACCCGCCGAGCAGCGAAGGCAGAGCCACGCCGCCGACGACACCGAGCAACAGGGTCGACACGGCGTCGTGTGCGTCTCCCATCCTGCCCGCGAACAGATAGAAGCAGCCGACACCGCCAAGGACCGCGACCAGCTTGCGCCAGGGCCACGGCCACGGCCACGGCCGGGGCGGTGGGCACAAATCGTCGCCCGACCAGCCGGATACGCCCGCCAGCACCAACGCCATCACCAAATTAAGCTCCAGCATGTTGACCTCCCTCAAGATCGTCGGAATACGCCGAGGGGAGTACCTTGCCCCCGCCATCAAGTTATCAGCCCGTCGTCTTGCGGTAAAGGACACTCTACTTGGTGGGCCCGGGGCGCTTGCTCGCTAAGGTCCGGCGTGACTGCCGGCGCCGGCGCACCGCGGGGGCCTCGACTCTCGCGGCGCTCATGGCCATGGTCCGGTCGTGATCGAGCCCAAGAGCCTCCTCCTGCCCGACAAAGGCCAGCCTGCGACCCCGCTGCACCTGATCGACAAGAAGGGCTACGAGGCGTGGCTCAAGGCGCAGCCCACGCGCGCCCGGCAGGCGCTCGCCGGCCAGGGCTTTCGCGGCGAAGGCTATCAGCTCGCCATCCTCCCCGGCGAACGCGACGAATGGGCGGCGGTGCTCGGAGTCGCCGATGTCGATGCGCTCAGCCCGTGGTGCCTGGCCAAGGCAGCCGAGGCCCTGCCCGAGGGCTGCTACCGCGTCGCCGGACGCGGGCCGGGACCGGCAACGCTCGGCTGGCTGCTCGGCCAATACAGGTTCGATCGCTACCGGCAGGAAAAGACGGCCGCCGCCCCCAAGCTGCTGCTCACGGACGAGCCCGCCCGGATCGCCGGGATCGTGGCGATCGCCGGGGCGACCGTCTTGGTCCGCGATCTCGTCAACACGCCCGCGAGCGATCTTGGGCCGGCCGAGCTCGAGGCGGCGGTCGAGGCGGCGGCCGGCGAATATGGCGCCAAGGTCGCGGTCACGCGCGGCGCCAAGCTTGGCGACGCCTATCCGATGGTCGCCGCCGTCGGCGCGGCCGCCGGGCCGGGGCGCGAACCGCGCATGATCGAGCTCGAATGGGGGGATCAGCGCCATCCCCGGCTCGCCATCGTCGGCAAAGGGGTTTGCTTCGATTCGGGCGGGCTCGACATCAAGCCGGGCGCGGGCATGCGGTTGATGAAGAAGGATATGGGCGGCGCGGCCCACGCTTTGGCCCTGGCCCGGCTGATCATGGCGGCCGGCCTGCCGGTCCGCCTCCACCTCCTTATCCCCGCGGTCGAGAATTCGATTTCCGGCGCCGCCTTCCGCCCCGGCGACATCTTACGCAGCCGCAAGGGGCTCAGCGTCGAGATCGGAAATACCGACGCCGAGGGCCGGCTCATCCTCGCCGACGCGCTGACCAAGGCGGCCGAGGCCGAGCCCGACCTGATCCTCGATTTCGCCACCCTGACCGGCGCCGCCCGGATCGCGCTCGGACCCGATCTTCCCGCCTTGTTCGCCAATGACGACGCGCTCGCCGACGCGATGCTGGCGAGCGGCACGGCGGGCGCCGACCCGCTCTGGCGGATGCCGCTGTGGAAGCCCTATGACGAGATGCTGTCGTCCGACGTCGCCGATCTCGGCAACATCTCGGACGCGCCGCTGGCGGGCGCGGTGACCGCCGCCTTGTTCCTTCAAAGGTTCGTCCCCGAAGGCACGCCCTGGGCCCATCTCGATACCTTCGCCTGGCGGCCTTCGGCGAAGCCGGGCCGGCCGAAAGGCGGCGACGCTCTCGGGCTGCGCGCCGCCTGGGCCATGCTCCAGGACCGCTATTCGCGCTGATGACGCGCCCGATTCTTGCGACGGACCCGCAACGATCACGGCAACGAAACCGCCTTTGGCTGGTTGTAGCTCCGTAACGCAATTGAAAATCATGATTCGGAGCAGGACCCGTGGCGGACCAAGCCCTCAAGAGCTGGATGAACACCTTGATCCGTTATGTGCGGTCGGGCCAGCCAGATTTGACCAACCGGCAAATGGCATTGATGTTGCTGGTTTATCTCACCCCGGGCCCGCATACGGTGCGCGGGCTGGCCCATCTTCTCGGGGTATCGAAGCCGGTGATCACGCGCGCCTTGAACACGCTCGGCTCGCTCGGCTATCTGCGGCGCGTTCGCGATGAGAGCGACAGGCGCAACGTCTTCGTCGCGCAGACCAGCACGGGACAGAATTTTCTTGAAGGGTTCGAAGGCAATCTCGAGCGGAGCAGCGCCGGCCGGAGCGCGCCTCAGGGAAACGGATTCCTCCTCCAGAGCGGATGAGCGTTTTCACCTGAGCGGACCCTCGCTGCCGCTGGATTCCCGAATCCACGCCTATCGCAAGGACATTGCCGACATCGCGCTGGCCGGGCAGATTTTCGCGCCCCATTATGCGCGGCCATTGCTGCGCGTCTGTGCAGACGCGCCGGCGATGGTGCGGGTCGCTCCGGCGGACGATGCGGAGGCGATCGACACGCTGGCGCATGGCGGCGCTTTCGCGGTGCTCGAATATGCCGGCGGCTGGGCCTGGGGCTATGTCCAGGCGAGCCATCTCGTCGGCTATGTGGACGCAGCAGCGCTCACCGATCCGGCCTAGTTGCAATCCACCACCGACGGGCGCAGTCTGCCCCTCTCTGACAGGGAGGGGAACATGAACGAGGTGATCGGTGCGCGGGCGCCAGGCTGGCTTCGCGCCGTGGCCGGGCTTGGCCTGCTGTGGAATCTGTTCGGCGTCTATCAATATCTGATGACGGTCGGACTTGTCGGGGGTGCCGAGCAGGCCGCTGCGGATGCGACTCCCGCCTGGGTAAAGGGCGCGTTCGCCGTCGCCGTGTTCGGCGGCGCGCTCGGCTGTGTCGGCCTGCTCATGCTCCGGCGCTGGTCGAAGCTTTTGCTGCTGCTCTCGCTGCTCGCGGTTCTCGCGATGGATGCATGGATCTTCCTGCTCAGCGGGCTCGCCGGAGAGATGCCCCCGGCCGAATTGGCGGTCACGGTTTCCGTCCTGATCGTCGCGATCCTGCTCGCCTGGCTCAGCCACGACGCGGCCCGGAAGGGCTGGCTGGGTTAGCGGCGCTCCTCCCGGGCGCGGCGGATGGCGCGCCAGCGGACGACGTTCGCATTGTGCTGCGGCAGCGTGTCCGCGAAGACGTGGCCGCTGGTTCCGTCGGCGACGAAGTAGAGCGCGCTGGTCGGCTGCGGGTTGAGCACGGCGGCGATCGAGGCGCGGCCGGGATTGGCGATCGGGCCGATCGGCAGGCCGGGGAGGCGATAGGTGTTGTAGCCGTTGTTCGCGTTGAGCTCTGAGCGCAGAATCGGGCGGCCGAGCGGCCGGCCTCGCGTGACCGGATAGATGACGGTCGGATCGGCCTGGAGGGGCATGTTCCGGCGGAGGCGATTGCTGTAGACGCCGGCGACCATCCGGCGCTCGGACGGCTTGCCGGTTTCCTTCTCGACGATCGAGGCGAGGATGATCGCCGCCTGCGGGCTCTGGACGATTGTCGTCGGGCTACGCTCGGCCCAGAGCCGGGCGAGCTCGGTGCGCATCGCCGCCTGCATCCGTCGCAGCACCGCCGCCCGGCTTTCCCCGCGGCGGTAGGAATAGGTATCGGGGAGCACCGAGCCTTCCAGCGGCACCTCGATCGCGCCGGTCAGGTGGGGCACGCGCATCAGCCGCTCGTGGACCAGCACCGAAGGCGTTCCCTCGGGGATGGTCACCTGGCGCTGGATCGGCCGGCCATATTGGAGATGGGTGAGGATCGCCCAGGCGCTCATCCCGGGCCGAAGCTCGAACTCGCCCGCCTGGACCGGGGCATGCGCGCCGAAGATCCGGGCGAAGCCGCGAAAGCTGGTTGCTCCGCCGCGGACGAGCCCGGCCTCCTCGAGCTGGGTCGCGACCTTGGCGACGCTCGATCCCTGAGCGATCACGATCGTCTTGGGTTCGTCGAACGGTCCCGGCCCGGCCCAGAGCAACCAGAAAGCAGTGAAGGCGCCGATGATCGCCAGCGCCGGCAGGACGACCAGCAGGACCAGTGCGCGCTTGATGTGCAATTTTTTCACGTACGATCGGATCGCGTCAGACGGCTTTCATGACGAGGCTGGCATTGGTCCCGCCGAAGCCGAAGCTGTTGTTGAGGATCGCCTTCACCTTGCGCTCCTTGGCCACGTGCGGGACGAGGTCGACTCCGACCGTGCCCTCGCTCGGATTATCGAGGTTGAGCGTCGGCGGCACGATCTGGTCGCGCATGGCGAGGATGCAGAAGATCGATTCGACGGCGCCGGCACCGCCGAGCAGATGGCCGATCGCCGATTTGGTCGAGCTCATCGACAAGGTGTCGACATGATTGCCGAACAGCCGGCGGACCGCACCGAGCTCGAGTTCGTCGCCGAGCGGAGTCGAGGTGCCGTGGGCGTTGATATAGTCGATATCGCCGAGATCGAGGCCCGAACGCTTCATCGCCACCTGCATCGCCCGGAAGCCGCCCGACCCCTCGGGGTGCGGCGCGGTGACGTGATAGGCGTCGCCCGACATGCCGTAGCCGACCAGCTCGGCGTAGATCTTCGCGCCGCGCGCCTTGGCCCGCTCATATTCCTCGAGCACCACCACGCCCGCGCCCTCGCCCATGACGAAGCCGTCGCGGCCGACGTCATAGGGACGGCTGGCGCGCTCCGGCTGGTCGTTGAAATTGGTCGAGAGCGCCCGCGCCTGCGAGAAGCCGGCAATGCCGATCGGGCAGAGCGCGCTCTCGGCGCCGCCGGCCAGCATGACGTCGGCATCGTCCATCTGGATCATCCGGCCCGCGTCGCCGATCGAATGGGCGCCGGTCGAGCAGGCGGTGACGACGGCGTGGTTGGGGCCCATCAGGCCGTATTTGATCGAAACCTGGCCGGAAATGAGGTTGATCAGCCGGCCATGGACGAAATGGGGCGAGACGCGGCGAGGGCCTTTTTCGTAGAGGACGATCGATTCCTTCTCGATGCCCGGCAGGCCGCCAATGCCCGAGCCGATCGACACTCCGACCCGGTAGCGCTCTTCCTCGCTCATGTCGGTGAGGCCGGCATCCTCGAGCGCCTGGCCGGCGGCGTCGATGCCGTAGATGATGAAAGGATCGACCTGGCGCTGCACCTTGTGATCGACGCGCCGGTTCGGATCGAAGCCGTATTCGTGCTCCGGCGGCTTGACCTCGCAGGCGATCTGGCAGGCGTAATCGGTCGGGTCGAAGCGGGTGATCCGGGTCGCGCCGCTCTTCGAGGCGAGGATGTTCTTCCAACTCGTTTCCACGTCCGCCCCCAGAGGCGTGACGAGCCCGAGACCGGTGACGACTACGCGGCGCATTTCAAACTCCTGATATTCGAGACGAAAACGGCCCCCCGACCGATGGCGGGGAGCCGTTTTCAAGGCAAAGCGGCTCGCTCACCGCCGGACGGCGGACGGCCCCGGTGAAGGTCAGGCCTTGTTCTGGTCGATATAGTCGATCGCGTCCTTGACGGTCGTGATCTTTTCGGCGGCGTCGTCCGGGATCTCGACCCCGAATTCCTCCTCGAAGGCCATGACGAGTTCGACGATGTCGAGGCTGTCCGCGCCAAGATCGTCGATGAAGCTCGCTTCTTCGGTGACCTTGTCGGCCTCGACACCCAGATGCTCGACGACGATCTTCTTAACGCGGTCGGAAGTCTCGCTCATATGCCACCTTTCCCTAGCGGTGTATTCGTTGGCCAAAGCCCTAGCCGCTCGCGACGGCAAAAGGCAAGGGGCGGTGGCCATGTCAGCGCGCGGCGAACTCGGCGCGCGAGGCCTCGATCACCGTGCGAAAGGCGATGAATATCCCGGCCCGCTCCAGAAATGCCGTGTCGACGGAGCGACGGCCGAGCACCCGCGCGATCAATGCACTCCTGCGCCGCGCGAAATCACCGATATGCACATTGGTAACCTGCAGCGCCCGAATGGCGCGGCTCAGTTCGACATCGTCGAGAATCGCCCGCTCGAGCGGAGCGACGTCGATGCCATCACGCGAAAACCGGCGCCGAAGCTCGATCTGCCCCATCGAGCCGAGGCCGAACCGCCGCGCGGCCTCGCGGGCGCCGACGCTCCAACCGGAATCGGCCGCGCACCGATCGAGCGCGTTGGTGAACACGGTCATGCGGGAATCCGCGTCCGAGCCGAGATCCGCGGCCAGCTCGCCCACGGCTGCCCTCTGCTGCGCCGTCATCGCGGCGGCGGGGCAATCGAGGTTGGCCAGGTCGGCGGCCTGCGCCGGCATCGCCGGGAGGGCCAGCGCCAAAACGGCGTAGACCATCCTCACAGCATCGCCATCCCGCCGTTCACGTGGAGGGTCAGGCCAGTGACGTAGGCGGCCTCGCGGCTCGCCAGATAGACGCACGCCGCGGCGATGTCCTCGCCGCTGCCGAGGTCGCCGATCGGGATTCGGCCGAGCAGGGCCTCCCTCTGCGCGTCGGGCAGCCCCTCGGTCATCGCCGATCGGATGAAGCCCGGGGCGATGCAATTGACCGTGATGCCGCGGCTCGCCACTTCCTGCGCCAGCGCCTTGGACATGCCGATCAGGCCGGCCTTGGACGCGGCATAATTGGCCTGGCCCGGATTGCCCGTGACTCCGACCACCGAGGTGATCGAGACGATCCGCCCGAAACGGGCGCGCATCATCGGCTTCAGCGCGGCCCGGCACAGGCGAAAGGCCGCTTCGAGATTGACCCGGATGACGTCGGACCATTCGTCGTCCTTCATCCGCATGGCGAGATTGTCGCGGGTGACGCCGGCATTGTTGACCAATATGTCGATCTTGCCGAGCGCCTCGAGGGCCCGCGGCACCAGCGCATCGACCGCGGCGCCATCCGAAAGATCGCAGGCGAGCGCGACATGATCGCCGCCGAGGCTCACGCGAAACGCCTCGAGCTTCTCCGCATTGGACCCCGAAACGGCCAGTCGAGCCCCCTGCGCCGCCAGTCCCTGAGCGATCGCCGAACCGATCCCGCCCGAAGCCCCGGTGACGAGAGCGGTCATTCCTGTGAGGTCGAACATGTTTTTACTCCGTAATTTGGTTCACGCGGAGGCGCGGAGGCGCGGAGGGACGATAGTCATTGACCACTCGGCGAACTCCCTCCTTCAGTGTCGCTCCGCCGAAATTGATGAGCAGGCCTACGGCCTGATTCGTTAAGCGCAAATAGGTGAGCAATTGCTTCGCATGCGCAGCATGCAGTTGATCGACGGACTTGATTTCGACCAGCAAGCGATTGTCCACCAGAAGGTCGATGCGGAAGGCGGCTTCGAAGGAAAGACCTTCGAACTCGATGTCGATCGCCCGCTGTCGTGAAACCGTATAGCCCAACTCTGACAGCTTCGCCGCCAGGATCATCTCATAGACCGATTCAAGCAGGCCCGGGCCGAGTTGCTGATGGAGGCGAAGTGCCTGATCAAGAACGTCTCCGCTGACTTCCTCGATGTCTTTCACCCGCTCCCCTCCGCGCCTCCGCGCCTCCGCGCCTCCGCGCCTCCGCGCCTCCGCGTCTCCGCGCGAACAAATCTATATCTCCTTCACCAGCGCGTCGATGTCGTCCATTGTGATCACGCTGGTCACGGCCGCATCGGGGGCGATGCGTTTGACCATGGG
>Ga0190265_10001165_pt1 | contig 17233 bp, 8 predicted proteins | sample Popmic124T_FD_133135 | JGI IMG/M metagenome (GOLD analysis project Ga0190265, IMG submission 133135) | Populus adjacent soil microbial communities from riparian zone of Indian Creek, Utah, USA - 124 T | ecosystem: Environmental > Terrestrial > Soil > Riparian zone | place: USA: Utah | collected...
AGACCCGCGCCTTCGAAGCGCTCGAGCCACTCCTGGGCCAGCGCGCGATCGCGCGTCACCGGCGTGAGATGCAGCGGAGGCTCGACCGCGCCGAGCGCCTGTTCGAGCAGCGCGCGCCGCTCGCGCAGCGGCAGCGAGCGTAGATCGCGGCCCTGGTACGCGATCAAGTCGAATGCCACGAACGCCGATGGGATCTCGCGCGCCAGCTTGGCGACGCGCGACGCCGCCGGATGCAACCGCATCTGCAGCGCGTCGAAGTCGAGCCCGCGCCCCGTGGCGATCACGATCTCGCCGTCGACCACGCAGTCCTCCGGCAGCCGTGCCAGGCAGGCGTCGTGCAGCTCGGGGAAGAAGCGATCGAGCGGGCGCAGATCCCGGCTCTGGATCAGCAAGGCGTCGCCCTTGCGAAAGATGATCGCGCGAAAGCCGTCCCACTTCGGCTCGTAGAACATGTCGTCGCCGCCAGGTACCGCGTCCGCGCTCTTCGCCAACATCGGTTCGAGCGGCGGAGTGATCGCGAAGCCCGCGAGCCCGGCGGCCTGCAACGCGGTATCGGCGGGGGACGGCGCTTCGGGATCTCGCTTGCGGCTCGCCATGTCGGTGCCCGTGCTCCTCTACAGGTCGTGCTTCGCGGCCAGCAGCCGGAAGAATGGCTCGACGTCCAGGCCGCGTCCCGTCGCGCGCTCGAGCAGCTCCTCGGCGCGGTAACGATGACCGTGGCGGTGGACGTTGTCGCGCAGCCATTGCAAGAGCGCGCTGCTGTCGCCGCGCGCGAGCTCGTTCCAGAAGCTCGGCCGCTGCGCGAGGAATGCCTCCATCAGCTGGGCGCCGTACAGGTTGCCGAGCGCGTACGTCGGGAAGTACCCGAACGCGCCGACCGCCCAGTGCACGTCCTGCAAACAACCTTCGAGCGCGCTGCCGGGACGCACCCCGAGCAGACGATCGCTCGCGTCCGACCAGGCCACTTCGAGGTCCTCGACACCCAGGTTGCCGTCGACGAGCGCCAGCTCGAGCTCGTAGCGCAGCAGGATGTGCAGGTTGTACGTGACCTCGTCGGCCTCGACTCGGTTCAGCCCCGGCCGCACCGTATTCACGCTGCGGTACGCGCGTTCGGCGTCGAAGCGCGCGAGCGGCTTTGGAAACAGCGCGCGCAGCTTGGGCAAGTTGTGCTCCCAGAACGCGCGCGAGCGTCCGATTTGATTCTCCCACAGGCGCGACTGCGACTCGTGGATCCCCATGCCCGGCCCCTCGGCCAGCAAGGTGCCGTGCAAGATGCCGGCGAAGCCCTGGTCGTAGAGCGCATGCCCACCTTCGTGAAGCGTGGCGAAGATCGCCGGCAATGGATCGTCTTCCGACACCCGCACGGTCATGCGCACGTCGTTCTCGCCGGCCATCGAGGTGAAGGGATGCGTGGAACGGTCGAGCCGCCCGCGCTCGAAGTCGAAGCCGATCTCCGCGACCAACGAGCGGCAGAAGTGATCCTGCGCTGCATCCGGGTAGTAGCCCGGCGGGAAGCGTGGCACCGTCCGCGCGGTGCGCTGCGCGAGCTCCAGGCTGAGCGGAGCGAGCCGCGCGCGCAGCGCCTGCAGGATGGGGTCGATGCGCGCGTAGGTCATGCCCGGCTCGTGCTCGTCGAGCAGGCCGTCGTACAGCTTTTCGCTGCGCTGCAACGCCTGCGCGCGCTCGCGCACCAGGGCGACCAGCTTCACGAACGCCGGCGCGAACAGCCCGTAGTCGTCGCGATCGCGCGCCTGTTCCCAGCGGGCGAGCGCCTGCGAGCGAGCCTGCGCGAACGCGCGCACCAGATCGGCGGGCAATGCCAGCGCCACGCGCCGCAGCTGCCGCAGGCGATCGAGCTCCGCGTCGAGCAGCGAGCCGGCTTCGGTCTGTACGCCGACCTCTTCGACCAGGTCACCGAGCGCATCTGCGCTCAACAGCCGATGACGCAAGCTCTCCAGCGTACCGAGTTGTTCGCCGCGGCCGGCACGCGCTCCGTCCGGCAGGTACGTCTCCTCGTCCCAACCCAGCACGCCGATCGCAGCGTCAAGCCCGCGTAGGTCGGAGATCTGGCTGCGCAGCTTGTCGACCGCTTCGCGTCTGCGCGCGGTGGCGCGAACCGGCGCTCGCAGCTCGACCGGCGTGTAGCCGATCAACGCGGCCGCGAGCCCGCCGTGCTGCGCGACGTTGACCACCTGCTTCTGCGAGACCCGGCACAGCATCCCGAGCCCGCCGTCGGTCGGTGCGAACCCCATGACCGCGTAGAACGGCTCCTCGTGCACCCGCCCGCCGTCATCGACGACCGGGAACTCGTAGACCGGCAGCTGGGTCACGCTCTGCACCGCCCAGCTGCGGTCGCAGTCGCCGGCGCTGCTCAGCGCGCGCTCGATCAGGGCGTCCCAGTCCGACTGCGCGGTGAGCCGGCCGATGTGAATGTCGGTCCCGCCGTACCCGCGGTTCGGCTTGAGCACCAGAACTTCGCGGTGCGCGCGCGTGAACTCCGGGAGATCGCCCTCACCGCGTGGCAGGCTGGTGCGCCGGGCGGAGAGCACCCGCGTCCAAAGTACGTGGCGATCGAAGATCCGCCGCTCCTCGCCGGTGAAGTGCCGCTCCGCCAGCTCCGGGTCGGTGAGCAGCTCCCAGCAGCTCTTGTGATCGAAGTCGCCGCCCACGGAGGACACCATGCGGTTCTGACGGAAGAGCGCGCGCACCGCGGCGAGGTCGTGACCGTCGCGCTGGCGCAGCGCGATCAAGTCGCGCGTCTCGTAGTCGCGGTACGCGATGTCGACGCGCACGTCCTCGAGATACACCTCGTCGCCGACCAGACGCAGCTCGCGCGGATCGGCGTGCAGGATCGCGCCGTCGTGCTTCCCGCGCAGGTAGCGCATCAGCGCCGGCTGCTCGTTCGAGCCTCCGGCGTCGTACTTGGGCTCGATGAAGCACAGGTTGGGCTGCTGCCGGCCGACCGCGTGCGCGTGATCGAGCAACAGCTGCAAGAACAGCTCGCGCTGATCGCGCGGGCGCTCGATCTCCAGATCGGGATCGTGCGCGCACAACGTCGGCACGACGTCGCGCATGACCAAGGCCTCGGCCAGCGGACCGTAGTGGATGCCGCCGACGCCCGAGAGGTTTGCCTCCATGAACTGCAGCGACTCGCGCCAGCCGGCGCTCGCGAAGTTGCAGACCGCATCGAGCCGCCCGTAGATCGGGATCGCACCCGCGTGCTGCGGCTTCCACGCGTCGCGCAACCAGGCTTCCTCCTGCTCGGAGATGGCGAGGATCCGCCGGACCGCAGGGTCCTCGAAGTACAATTCCGGCAAGCGCTTGAGCGCGTCGGTGATGCGCGTGCACACGTGGTGCACGTAGGAGAGCTGTTCCGGCATCACCAGCAGCGGTCGCAGCATGACGCGCACCGGCTCGACCACGCCGTCGCGTTCGTAGACGCCCTCCTGATCGCGCACGGCATCGTTCAGGCGACGCGCGACGCTGGCAAAGGTGGCGTCGGTCACGTGTCGGGTGGCCTGGCGCACGCGCGTCTCGAGCGTGGCGCCGCTCAACCCGACGATCTCGGCCGGCGTCAACATAGCCGGACCGTATCATGCTGCCGCTGCCGGCAGCGGCGAGCGCTCAGACGCGCTGAGCGCGGCGCCTGGATCGCCTGGCAGGATCGATGATTAGACCGAGCACGGTCAGCGCCAAGCTCAGCACGAAGGCCGCGCCCCAGGTGCGAATCGCGAACGAGCCGAGCAGGCCGGCGGTGAGCTTGAGCAGAATCGCGTTGGAGATCACCGGCACGAGCACGAAGAACAGCCCGAACGTCAGCACGCCGGGCACGATCGAGAACAGCGTCACGACCCCTTCCAGCAGCCAGCCGATCAGCACGAACAACACGCCGTAGACGAACGCCGCCCACAACGCAGAGCCGAGCCCACCTACGTGAATCTCCGAGCTGATCCGCGGCGAGACCGCGATCGCGATGGTGACGACCAACCATTTGAGCAGCAAGCGCCGCATCGGAAGTGCCGGGGCAGGACACCTTGTAGCGCGATTCGGTAAACTCCGCGATTCACTTGATCGCGGTGGCTTTCTTGGGCCCGACAGCGCGCGGACGTCGCACACGGGTGGCGCTGGATAGACACGTGCTCGCGGGTACGAGCTTTGGTTGCGCCGGGGCTTGGGGTGCCCGCGATCGAAGCGCAACAATCCACGGCCATGAACAACACACGACGCGTCATGACTGCGCTCTTCGCGGCATCTGCAGCGATCGCTGCTTGCGCTGGTGAAGACAGCAAGCGGGTGGAAGCTGCGGGCGCCAACGAGATCGGCGCGGCTCCGAAGAGCGAGAACGCAGCGCTGGTGGCGCAGATCGGGGTCGAGCCTGGCCCTGTACAACAGACGCAAGGTGCGAGCGCTGTGCTCGCCAGTGTCGAGGGTGACGTGGAGCTGCGCAGGCTCGGCGAAGAGACGTTTGCGCGGGGCGACAAGGACGCTGCGCTCTACCTGGGAGATCAGGTGCGTGCAGGCGACGGTGCCCGCGCGACGATCCTTTTTCCTGACGAGAGCGCGGTTGAGCTCGCCGAAGCATCGACCGTGGCGATCGGCAGTCGCGTGGCCACCGCCGACCCCGCGTCCTCGGCAGCGGTGCTGAGTGGCGTCGCGCGTTTCAGCGTGTCGTCTCGAGCACCGGGCGAGGGGCCGTTTCTGGTATTCACGCCTGCTGGCGTGGTGGCGACCAAGGGGACGGTGTTCGGGGTGGGCGTCGCTGCCGATGGTGACGCTCGCGTCGGCGTCGAGTCGGGCGCGGTCGAAGTGGCTGGCGGCGCTGCGCTCGACGCTCCGCTCACGGTCGAGGCCAACAGCGCCGTCGACCTGACCGCTGCGGGCAAGCTCCAGGCGCCCACCGCTTGGCCCGAGGACGACTGGGGCGTCTGGCGCGACCAGGTCGATGCGGATATCGACGTGGCCGCGACGGCGGTGGTGCACGCAGACGCGATGGCAGCGCTCACGTCCGAGCTCGACGCCACCTATGGAGTGCTCGCGAATCTGGGCACCCAGGTCGCTGCGTTCGAAGTGGAAGCCGCGGCGGAGGCAAGCGCCGACGACAGCGCTGGATATTCCGCCAGCCTGCCGGAGGCCACCATCGCCATCGACGCTTCGTTCCTCGCGGCGCTGCGCCTCGAGTACTTGACTCACGCCTACCTGTCACGTGCCGTGCTCGCCGCCGACCTCTACGTACGCCATCCAAAGGTCGTCGTGTGGGCGACGCTGGAGCCGCGCGTGCAGGCGGCGGTACTCTGGCCCAAGCGCTTCGACGCGATGGTCGTGGCCTACTTCGAGCCTCTGCGCGTTCAGTACTATCTCCATCATCCCCGCGGTCGCGCCCATGCACGGTGGGTCGGCGTCGCCGTGCCGTCGTTCCATGCCAGCGTGACGCCGCCCGACGTTCCCTCTGCCAAGGTCAAGGCGAAGCTCGAGCTCGAGGTGTTCGTTCCGCCCTCGGTGAGGTTCGCCGCCACGGCGCGCGCCGTCTGGATCGCGGCGCCGAACGCAAATTGGCACGCGAATGCGAAGCTCAAAGTGGCGCCCCCGCGCGGCAAGCTCGCGTTTTGGATGCGCCCGCCGAAGCTGAAGGCCAAGGCCATTTTTGGCGTGGATGTGAAGGCGAAGATCGCTCCGAGCTTCGCGCTGCGTCCGCCCACGGCGCGCGGTCAGCTCAAGGCTCAGTGGGCCGCCTCGTTCGGTCACAAGCTCAAGCTGCCCCCGCCCGACCTGCGCGCAGCCGCCGAGGCTCGGGCCAAGTGGACGGCCGACATCGCAGCGCCCGACGTGAACGCCGACGTGCACGCAAGGCTCGACCTGCCCAAGGTCAAGGCCAAGGCCCACGGTAAGGCAGTCGCCGCTGCCAAGCTCGATGCTCGCGCGAAGATCGACGCCGCAGCCAACGCCAAGGCTGCGGCCAAAGCCAAGCTGCAGACCGGGACGGCCGCCGTCGGCAGCGTGAAGCTCAAGGCGCCCGAGCTCAAGGCACCCAAGGCCAAGGCCAAGGCGGAAGCCAAGGGCCACGCGAGCTTCAAGCTCGGCAACTGACCCTCCCGTGCGCCGATCGAGCGTCGGTAATGCTCCTCGCCTCAGCCGGCAGTCAGGCTCACCCGACTTTGGCTTGACGACATCGGCAGCTAACGCTAATGATCCCGCTCTCTTGCGCTTGCGGGCATAGCTCAGTTGGTAGAGCGGCAGCTTCCCATGCTGCATGTCGCGGGTTCGAATCCCGCTGCCCGCTCCAACGATCGCCCGACGCTAGCGCGAGTCCGACGCGTTGCGTCGGCCTCGCGTTGGTTCGCACGAGAGAAGAGTCATGACCGGCCAAGAGAAGAAGTCGGCGCCGACGGTGAGCGAGATTCTGGGGCGGGTCGTGCGGCCCAAACGGGCGGTGGTGACGGCGGGCATGCCGTACGCGAACTCACCGCTGCATCTGGGGCATCTGGCAGGGGCGCTGCTGCCACCGGACATTCATGCGCGCTGGCTCGGGATGTTGATTGGCCGGCAGAACGTGCTGTTCGTCTGCGGCAACGACGATCACGGATCGACCAGCGAGCTCGCGGCGATGAAGCAGGGCAAGCCGGTGCGCGAGTTCATCGACGAAGTGCACACACATCACGCCGCGACGCTCAAGCGCTATGACATCGGGCTCGACGTGTTCTCGGGGACGTCGCAGCCGGAGACGTTCCCGCTGCAGCGCGAGCTGACGGCGGACTTCATCCGCAAGCTGATCGACAATGGCATGCTCGACAAGCGCAAGAGCATGCAGTGGTACGACCCCGAGATGCAGCGCTTCCTATCGGATCGCTTCGTGCGCGGGCGCTGCCCCAATCCGAGCTGCGACAACCTCGACGCCTATGGTGACGAGTGCGACCGATGCGGGCGGCAACACGAGCCGGCGGACTTGATCGACCCACGCAGCGCGATCAGCGACGCGAAGCCGGAGCTACGCGAGACCGTGCACCTGTTCCTGGATCTGTGGAAGGTGGCCGAGGTCCTGCGCGTCTGGGTCCAGAGCAAGCAGAAGACGTGGCGTACGGGTGTCGTCTCGCAGGTCCTCGACCAGGTCTTGCCGGCGTTGCGTCTGGCGGCCGACCAGGAGGACGCGTACCGACCGATCAAGGGCACGCTGCCGCGGCACAAGCAGCGCTACGCGCGCGGCAAGCAGGTCGTGCTGCAGTTCGAGAATCGCGCCGACTTCACCAGCGCGCGCGAGTTGCTCGCGAAGCACGGGATCGCGAGTGAGCCCGTCGACGAGTGGGCTCACCGCGCGATCACGCGCGACACGCAGTGGGGCATTCCTCTACCGGAGATCGACCCCGAGCTCGCCGGCAAGACGCTCTACGTGTGGCCCGACTCGCTGATCGCGCCGATCTCGTTCTCGAAGGTCGCGCTGGCGGCGCGCGGCGAGGATCCCGCGCGCTACGCCGACTACTGGCGCGACCCGGAGGCTCGCGTCTACCAGTTCTTCGGTCAGGACAACGGCTTCTTCTACGTGCTCATGCAGGGCGCGATGTGGCTCGGCGCTCAGGCTGACCCGCAGCGCATGCCGATCGCCGGCGAGCTTCAGCTGACGGAGGTGTTCAGCGCCTTCCATCTGCTCGTCGGCGGCGAAAAAATGAGCAAGAGCCGCGGCAACGACTACAAGGCTCACCAGCTGCTCGATGAGCACGACTACTCGCCCGAGCAGATCCGCTACTACCTGGCGCTGCTCGGTGTGGCCGAGAAGCAGTCGGACTTCGAGTTCAAGAAGCTCGACGAGCGCAACCTGTTTCTCGCCGGCGCGATGAACGCCGCGTTCGAGCGGCCGATCTCCGCCGCGCACTCCAAGTTCGGCGGCCGGGTGCCGCAGGGCACGCTGCACGAGAAGGTGGTCAGCGACACCACTCGCATCGTGCAGCAGTACGTCAAGTCGATGCAGCGCGCGGAGTATCCGGGGTTGCTGTTCGAGATCGAACGCTACGCGCGCACGATCAACAGCTTGTTTACCCAGTTCAAACCCCACGACGACCGGCGCCCCGAGCCCGAGCGTGCCGATGCGCTCTACTCCTGCTTCTACATCCTCAAGAATCTGATCATCCTGCTCTACCCGTTCGTGCCGAGCACGATGGAGCGCGTGCGCGAGTCGCTGCGCCTGCCCCCCGAGGTCTTCAGCATCGATCAGCTCGGGACCGGCATCGCCGCCGGCCACGAGCTCGGCCAGAAGCAGCAGTACTTCCCAGCCGTAGCTGCCGCCTCCGAGCCGGAGCCGTCGGAGGCTTGACCATCGGGAAGGGCGCTTCGCTCACTCGCGACTTGGCGTAGCAGCTTCGAAGCGGGCAATGGCGGCTTCCGCCATCGCCGTCTGCTCGGCTTCGCGCATCTGCAGCTCGGTCGTGTCGATCGATTCGCGAGCTACGCGCGCGCGGCCCGCCGCGTAGTTGCGCTTCTCGTCGACGCGTTCCTTGATTCGTTCCAGCGTTCCGGAGGTTGCGTGGACATTTTGGGCATGAGAGGCATTTGCTACGGGCTCCGACCATGGGCAGCGGCTGGCAATTCTGGATCGATCGCGGCGGCACGTTCACCGATGTGGTCGCGCGCACGCCGGAGGGAGCCACCCGCACACTCAAGCTGCTGTCGGAGAGCTCCGAGCAGTACGCCGACGCTGCGATCGAAGGCATCCGGCGGCTGCTGTCGCTCGCGCCCGGCGAGCCGTTGCCGGTCGAGCGGATCGAAGCGGTCAAGATGGGCACGACCGTCGCGACGAACGCGCTGCTCGAGCGCAAGGGCGAGCCGACGGTGCTGTTCATCACGCGCGGCTTTCGCGATCAGCTGCGGATCGGCTATCAGAATCGTCCGAAGCTGTTCGCGCGCGCGATCGCGTTGCCGGAGCTGTTGTACCGCAGGGTGATCGAAGTGGACGAGCGCATCGACGCGCACGGCGAGGTGATCGTCCCGCTCGACGAGGTCGCGCTCGCGGCGGGGTTGCAGCGCGTTGCGGCTGAGGGATTTGCGTCGGTCGCGATCGTGTTCATGCACGCGTGGCGCCATCCGCAGCACGAAGCGCGTGCCGCGGAGCTCGCGCGGGCAGCGGGCTTCGAGCAAGTGTCGGTCTCGTCCGAGGTGAGCCCGCTGTTGAAGCTGGTTCCGCGCGGGGACACGACCGTCGTCGATGCATACCTGTCGCCGCTGCTACGCCGCTACGTTCGCGGTGTTGCGCGCGCGCTCCGACACGGCGAGGCGCGTGCACCGCTGTACTTCATGAAGTCCGACGGCGGGCTCACGGAAGCCGAGTCGTTTGCGGGCAAGGATGCGATCCTGTCGGGGCCGGCCGGGGGCATCGTCGGGATGGTGCGGGCGGGGCTCGCTGCCGGCTTCAGCAAGTTGATCGGCTTCGACATGGGCGGAACGTCCACGGACGTGTCGCACTTCGCGGGCGAGAGCGTGGCCGACTGCGAGCGGGCGTTCGACACGCTCGTCGCCGGAGTGCGGATGCGGGCGCCGATGATGGCGATCCACACCATCGCGGCCGGTGGCGGCTCCATCGTGCGCTTCGATGGGCAGAAGTTCCGGGTCGGTCCCGAGTCCGCGGGGGCGAACCCAGGGCCTGCCTGCTACCGGCGCGGTGGCCCGCTCACGGTCACCGATTGCAACGCGTTGCTCGGCAAGATTCACCCGCAGCTGTTCCCCAAGGTGTTCGGCGCGACGGCCAGCGAGGCGCTCGATCACGAGCTCGTGGTGCAGCGTTTCGAGGCGCTCGCGCGCGACGTCGCGGACGGCACGGGACTGCCGTTCACGCCCGAGACCGTGGCCGCCGGTTTCGTCGAGGTCGCGGTCGCCAACATGGCCAACGCGATCAAGTTCATCTCCGTGCAACGCGGACACGACGTGACCGAGTACACGCTGAGCTGCTTTGGCGGCGCGGGCGGCCAGCATGCGTGCCTCGTGGCCGATGCGCTGGGCATGGAGCGGGTGTCCATCCATCCGCTCGCGGGCGTGCTGTCGGCCTTCGGGATGGGGCTCGCGGATCTGACCGCGATGCGCGAACAGGCGTTCGAGCGCGCGCTGACTCCGGAGGTGCTGCCCGAGGTGGCGCGCGTCCTCGATCAGCTGGCGAATGTTGCCGAACACCACGTCGAGGCTCAGGGCATACCCTCCGATCGCATCGAGGTGCTGCGCCGGTTGCACCTCAAGTACGAAGGGACCGACCTCGCTCTGGAGGTCGCTTCGGGCGACATCGCCACGATGCGCGCGGCATTCGAAGCCGCGTATCAGTCGCGCTTCTCGTTTCTCATGGCGGATCGCGGTCTCGTGATCGAAGCCCTCTCGGTCGAGGCGATCGGCAAAGCTCTCGCCGGTGACCTGGCGTCGGAGCAGGCTGCGGACACCGCCGCGCAGCCGTCGTTCGCGACCCGAATGTTCACCGCCGGGTCGTGGCATGACACTCCGGTCTATCGTCGCGACGCGCTCGGACGCGGTCAGCGCGTCGTCGGGCCGGCGATCATCGCCGAGGACAACGCCACGACGGTGGTCGAGCCCGGTTGGCGGGCGGCCGTCACCAGCGACCGCCATCTGCTGCTCGAGCGCTATTTGCCGCGCCCCGCTGCTCGTGCGCTCGGAGCAGCGGCGGATCCGGTGATGCTGGAGGTGTTCAACAACCTGTTCATGTCGATCGCGGAGCAGATGGGCGTGCGGCTCGCGAACACGGCGTCGTCCGTGAACATCAAGGAGCGCTTGGACTTCTCCTGCGCGCTCTTCGACGTCGAGGGCAACCTGATCGCGAACGCGCCGCACATGCCGGTGCACCTCGGCAGCATGGGCGAGTCGATCAAGACGGTGCGGCGCAACAACCAGGGGCGCATTCGGCCGGGTGACGTGTACGCGCTCAACGACCCGTACCACGGCGGCACGCACTTGCCCGACGTCACGGTGGTCATGCCGGTGTTCGGCGAAGGGGCCGCGTCCGAGATCCTGTTCTACGTCGCTGCACGCGGGCATCACGCCGACATCGGAGGCATCACGCCGGGCTCGATGCCGCCCGATTCACGCTCCGTCGAGCAGGAGGGCGTGCTGATCGACAACTTCAAGCTGGTCGAGGGTGGTCGCATGCGCGAGCACGAGCTGCGCGCGCTGCTCGCGGCGGCGCGTCACCCCGCTCGCAATCCCGATCAGAACGTCGCCGATCTGCGCGCGCAGGTGGCGGCGTGCGAGAAGGGACGCGCCGAGCTGCTGCAGATGGTGCGCCACTTCGGTCTGCCCACGGTGCGCGCTTACATGGGTCACGTACAGGACAACGCCGAAGAGAGCGTGCGGCGCGCGATCGCGGCGTTGCGCGACGGCGAGCTCGAGTACGCGATGGACAGCGGCGCGATGATCCGCGTCGAGGTCCGCGTCGACCACGCGCGGCGCAGCGCGACCGTCGACTTCACGGGCAGCAGCGCCCAGCTCGCCGACAACTTCAACGCGCCGCCGGCGGTGGTGCACGCGGCCGTGCTCTACGTGTTTCGCAGCCTGGTCGACGACGAGATCCCGATGAACGCGGGTTGCCTGCGGCCGATCACCGTGATCATCCCGGAAGGCTCGATGCTCGCGCCGCGCTTTCCGGCGGCCACGGTCGCCGGCAACGTCGAGACCTCGCAGTGCATCACCGACGCGATCTACGGCGCGCTCGGGGTGATGGCGGCTTCGCAAGGGACGATGAACAACTTCACCTTCGGTGACGAGCGCCACCAGTATTACGAGACGATCGCGGGCGGCTCGGGTGCGGGGGACGGCTTCGACGGCACCGCCGCGGTGCAGACGCACATGACGAACTCGCGCTTGACCGACCCGGAGGTGATCGAGCTGCGCTTCCCCGTGCGGATCGAAGAGCACTCGATCCGCGCCGGCTCCGGCGGTGCCGGCCGCTGGCGTGGAGGGGACGGCGCGCTGCGGCGCGTGCGCTTCTTGCAACCGATGGCGGCGGCGATCCTCGCCGGTCATCGTGTCGTGCCGCCGTACGGCATGGCAGGCGGCGCCGACGGCGAAGTCGGCGCGACGTGGGTCGAGCGCTCGGACGGTACGCGCCAGGTGCTGAGCTACTCGGAAGCCGTCGAGATGCAGGCCGGTGACGTATTCGTGGTGCAGACGCCGTCGGGTGGGGGGTATGGGCCGTCGCGGTAGTTGCAGGCTGGGGTTGGAACCCGCCGCCCCCTACGGGCGGCGGCGGCCTTCGAGCGGGACGAGCTGCGCGTTCATCAACACGACGCGGTCGGCGTGTGGCGATTCGTCGACCAGCGCGCGCACCGCGACGTAGTAGTCGAGGTGGAGCTGGCGGATGCGCTGGAAGCTCTCCTCGGACACCGCGAACAGGTTGTATGAGAACAACGCTTCGTCCGGCGCGCTGCTGGCTTCGAGCCGGGCGAGCGCGACGTGCGCCCAGTGTGCTTTGAGGCCGCGGTCGCGCTGCGGATCGGTACGCGTGTCGACCGTCAGCACACGCTGCAGCACCCAGTGCCTGCCGTTCCAGCTGATCTGGCCAGCGAGCGAGAGCGCTTCCAGATAGCGCTCCTCGTCCGCCAGCTCGAGCCCGAGGCGCTCGGCGAGGAAGCCCGGCCGGTGATGCGGAAGCGCGGCGTACTCGGCGACCTCCAGCGCGCGCAGGAACGCGTGGCTCCACGGCAGCTCGTAGGCGAGCCGCTGCTGTGCCGCGAGATCCTCGTAGGCCGCACGCGTGGCCGGTAGCTCGCGCGGATCGGCGAACAGCTGCACGAACGGCAGCAGGCGTTGCGTGGTCACGTCGACCAAACGCAGCAGCTCGGGCAAGCGCGGCACGGTCTTGCCCGCGAGCCAGCGCGTGAGCGTGGTGCGGTCGATGCCGACGCGCGCGGCGACGTGACTCTTGACCGTCGCGCCGACCAACAGCTCGACCAATCGCGTCACGCCGCGCGGCGTGGTGAAGCGCGCGCCCTGCTGCGCGAGCGCTGCGTCGCCGAAGAAGCCGGCCAGGCCGCGTCCGACCGGCACGCCACAGAGCTGGGCGAGACGGAAGAACTGCGACACCTCGGGCGCGCGCCGCCCGGTCTCCCAGGTGTGCACCACGTTGCTGCCGAACCCGAGCCGGCGGCTCAACGCCTGCTGGGCGCGCCGCCCGCGCAGGTGGCGGACGAGCTCGCAGCTGATGCGGTTCGTGTCCAATTCATGCAGATTACATCGTCAGCGCGGCATCAACTGGCAAGAAACGATGATTTTCGACCTAGCGCCCGGAGCTTGCTCTGCGCACCATCAAAGCCATGGACTCAAAGCGCTGGGCGGTGCGGGTTGTGCTGGGGCTGGCAGCCCTGGTTTCGTGGGGCTGCAACCGAAGCGGCCAGACCGGCTCGCCCGCAGAGGAGAAGCGGCCGAGCTACGAAACTCCGGGCCGTTTCTCACCGGAGGGTCCCGGCGGCGTCACCAATCCGGACGGACCCGGGTTCGGCAACAATAGGCCCACGTACAACGCGAAGGGCGGCGAGCTGCTCGCGCTCCTGCCGAGCGCGCACGCGGTCACGGCCGTCACCGGACGCGGAGTGCTCGTGTACGACGTGGCGGAGCCGACGAAGCCGCGCTTGGTCGGGCAGCTGCCGCTGCGCGGGCAGATCTTTCAACTCGTGGACGACGGCGATGACGATGCGCCGGCGATCGCGATCCTGGCGAACGAGGAGCTCGCCATCGACGAGCCGAGCGTCCCGGAGCAGCCGGCGCGTAGCTCCGCGCTGCGCCTGATCCGCGTCGACCTGTCCGACCCCACGGCGCCCAAGCGCGCGGCGCAGATCGATCTAGAAGGCGACGTCTGGCAGTTCCTGCGCCGCGGCGATCACTATCTCGTGCTGAGCGAGTGGTACGAGTCGCACGAGACGGGCTGCGGCGAGACGATCCTGCTCGACGACGGGGGGCCGGGGACGCGCGCCATGCGCGTGACGGACTACGTGCTCGACGGCGGTGAGTTCGCGTTGCGCGCGGCGCTCGAGCTGCCCGCGGCCGCGTCGTTCGCATTCCCGGTCGGAGAGGCCATCTACGTGCCCACCGGCTTCTACAGGGGTGACGAGCGGGGGAGAGGCTCGGTCGTGAGCTGGGCCGATTTCAGCGGCGGCAGCTTGGTCGAGCGCGGACCCATCGAGGTGGAAGGTCGCCTGGCGGCGGTCGCGCGCGAGGACGGTGTGCTCGTGACGCTGTCCGAGCGCGGCGGCTTCGATGGCCATGTGCTGCAGACCTGGTCGCTCGATGCGCAGGGCAACGCCGCTGCGCGCGGGCGGTTACTGCTGGGAGCCACGACGCAGTTGCTGGAGTTGCTGCCGGGAGGGAAGCGCGCGCTGGTCAGCGGATCGGCCGGCCTGCTCGTCGACCTGAGCGATCTCGCCAGTCCACGTGTCGTGCACCCGTTCCCCGCGGACGTGCACCGCTTTGCCACCGTGCCGCAAGGCGTGATCGCGCTCGGACCTTCCGACACGGGGCGCCTGGTCGCGTCGCTCTGGAGCGTGCCCGTGCAGGGCTCGCCGCAGATCGTCGGGCGCTTCGCGCCGTCGTGGGCGTGGACCAATACCGATCCGAGTTCCGAGCTCTACACGGTGGACCGCGAACACAATCTGCTGCTCGCGCCGATCAACGTGAGCGGGCCCGGGCAAGCGCCGGGGCTCGGGGTCGCGCGCATCGCAGCCGACGGTCTGCACGAGTACGGGCGCTACGCGCTGCACCAGGCCGCGAACCGACCGATCAGCGACGGTGAGCTTGCCTACAGCTGGAGCTACGAGGGGTTCGAGGTCGTCCCGCTCGTGGCAGGCGCGATGGAATCGTCGCCCAGCAGCGGCTACGCGCCGTTCTTCGACCCCAGGTCGATCGCGCGGCTCGATCACCTGAGCAGCGACGGGCGCGAGCTGCTGCTGCGCGAGCGCAGCGACGATGGTCGCTTCGTCGTGGAGGTGAGCGCGGGCGACGCGGAGGAAGCCAAGACCCTCGTGCTCGACTTCCGTGGCGATGCGCTGGTCCCGGTCGGCGACCGCGTCGTCGTGGTCGGCGTGCGCTGGGAATCGGAGTGCCAGTACATCGGTCCCAATCCCGAGCCCGACGGCGCGACCTTCGACCGCTGCGCGCCGTACCGGCGGCGCGGGTTGAGCGTGATCGACCTGCAGGGTGAGCCCGCGGTGGTCGCGACCTTCGCGCTGACCTCGGATCTCGACTTCGAGCCGCTCGACGGCGTGACGGCCGAGACGGAGTGGTCGGGCTACGTGCGGCTCGAGGACGAGCGGCTGGTCTTCCCCGTGCAACGCTGGCTGCGCTGCTCGTCGCAGGAGAGCTGCGAGGCGCTCGCCACGCCCGCGTACGAGAGCATCGGGTCGCCCGGCTGCAATCCGCAGGTGCAGAACTGCGCGGAGCTGCCGAAGGTCCAGATGTTCACCAGCGGCGCCAGGTCGAGCCTGATGCTCTACGTGCTGGACGACGTCGCGGGCGAGCCGAGCCTCGCGCTGGCGACGGAGATCGAGGGTCGCTACCAGTTGCCGAGCGAGGGCCCGCTGGACGTGGGCTGGCAGCTGCTGCCCAGCGACGACGGCTTCGCCTTCGCGCGTGAAGAGCCGGTCTACAACGCCGAAGGCAACAGCGTGCACAACGAGCACGAGGACGAGATCGTGCGTTTCTATTTGGACCGCATCGCGATCGGCGAGGACGGCGGTCTGCGCGCGTTGCCGAGCGTGAACACCCCGGGCCGGCCGGTGGCGTGGGACGGCGAGCATGTCTACACGGTCGAGCCGACTTACGACGAGGACGGCGCGCTGGTCGTGCGCGCGGTGCGCTCGGAGCTGCGGCAGGACGCCGCGCACATCGAGGAGAGCGTCGCGATCGGTCCAGGCTTCCTGGATGCGCGGGCGGCCGGCCAGCAATTGGCTGTGCTGCGCGGTCCGGCGGATCCGTGCGCAGAGGACGCGCGCACCGACCTGTTCACGATCGCGCTCGAGCCGGGCGCGATGAAGAAGAGCGAGGCGATCGATCTGCCCACGCGGCTCTGGAGCTTTCCGTACGGTCCTGCGATCGGCGCCGACGACGCGCTGCTCGTGCGCGGCGGGCCGCTCTTCAGTCGAGCGCACCTCGAGGTCGACATCTCGGATCCGGCGCAGCCGAAGGTCGTGCGGTACACGACGGCGAGCGTGGAGTAGTCACGCAGCGAGGAGAGAGGGCGGGTTGAGACCTGCCCCTACGAGGTGCGCTTCCGAGCGCGTTTGAAAACCCGTCGTAGGCGACGATCAGGAGTCGCCGCTGCTGGCGCCGCTCTCCTTGGCGATGCGGCGCAGCGCGTCGCTGTCGCGGATCTCGAAGTCGGGGCCCAGCACGCCGCGATCCTGCAGCGCGCGCATCGCGCGCGACAGCGTCTCGGGACGCATCGCGAGCAAGCCGGCGACCTCGTGGCGCGGAGCTGCGATCCAGGCCGACAGGTAGGGGTTGGTCTTCCGTTCGAGCGCGAAACGAGCGGCGCGCGCTTCGGAGCTGCCGTCGCTGAGCACGCGCTCGGCCGTGACGCGCACCTGTTCGGCGATCAGGTGCTTGGCCAGCATGAGCGGCGGAACATTCGCTTCTTCCAGCCAGCGCTCGAAGGCGTCGACCTTGGCGATCGCGAGCGCTGTGCTCACGTCGGCGAGGGCATCGAGCTGGGCTGGAAGCCCAAGCAGCGCTTCGAGCCCGATGAAGCTGCCGGGACCGCGCATCGCGTACGCTCGCTCGGCGCCGGAGGCGTCCGCGACGCACAGCTTCACGCGTCCCGAGCGCACTTGCTGCACGTACTCGATCGGACTGCCGTGATGCGAGAGCACGCTGCCCGAGGGGCGCGTCGCAGTTTGAAACGGTCCGCCGAGCTCGATCGAACGCGCGATCAGCGCGCACATCGGACACGCGCCGGGTGCGAACACCGGACAAGGAGAACCGAGAGGAGGCCGGGAACGACTGGCCATGATGGCTGCCGACGGCAAGCTATCCACGAGACGCTCTCACTCTGCCTTGACGATCGTCAAGGTTAACGTCTCTCGTGTGCTTCGTTTTGCGTCAGCAGTGCGTGCGATCTTCTATGCGACCCGCTCGCGCGATCGCAAGCCCGAAGCCAAGACGATCGTGCGTCAGCTGAACAGCAGGGACGTCCCTGCTTTCAAGAGAACTGTCGTTCGTCGTCGAGACCGGAGGGCTCCTGATGGATCACCACGTCCGCGCCCGGGATCGC
>Ga0190265_10001166_pt1 | contig 17217 bp, 12 predicted proteins | sample Popmic124T_FD_133135 | JGI IMG/M metagenome (GOLD analysis project Ga0190265, IMG submission 133135) | Populus adjacent soil microbial communities from riparian zone of Indian Creek, Utah, USA - 124 T | ecosystem: Environmental > Terrestrial > Soil > Riparian zone | place: USA: Utah | collected...
ACACGAAAAAGACCCCCCGGGTACGGGAGGTCTGCGCGCAGTCGGGGAGGTGACTGCGCGCTAGCTGATGATGATCGAGCCGGTGGTGTGCATCGCCACCATGAAAGCACGCACGCCCCCGCCGTGGCGGCCCCCGGTCCCCGAAATCGGACGACGGGGCGAGCAGCGGCCTGGTAACCATCTCCGGTGATCCCGACCGACTGGCACCCCGTGCACCGTCCCGCGGACGGCGAGCACGTCGGCTACCTCGCCCCCGACGGCGCGCCGGACCGCGTCGTCCCCGTGACCCTCGTGGGCTCCGCCCTCGGACCGGCCCAGGACGCGGTCACGGCGACGGCGCTCCTGGCGGGGCGCGGCCTGGCCGCCCTCGACCGGCGCTGGTGGTGCCGGCTGCCGGTCCCGCTGACGGACGGGACGGACGCCGCGGCTCCCGGCGACGACTGGGCCTGGTCGGCGGTCGTGCTGGTCGAGGCCTCCCCCGACGGCTGCCGGGTGCGGCTGGAGTACGCCGAGCCCGCCGAGCTGCGCGCGCAGGCGCTGCTCCCCGTGCCGGTCGGCGACCTGCTCCGCGAGCACCCGCCCCAGAGCTAGCCGCCGGCGAGGGCGGCGAGGCGGTCGCCGACGTCCGTGGTGCGCACCGGCCCCTGGGGCGAGCGGGTGGAGAGGTCGAACGCGACGGCGGCGTTGACCTTCTTCGCCTGCTCGGCGCGGCCGAGGTGGTCGAGCAGCAGGCCGACCGACAGCACCGTGGCGGTGGGGTCGGCGACGCCCTGGCCCGCGATGTCGGGCGCCGACCCGTGCACCGGCTCGAACATGCTCGGGTTGGTGCCCGACGCGTCGAGGTTGCCGCTGGCGGCCAGCCCGATGCCGCCGGTCACCGCGGCCGCGACGTCGGTGACGATGTCGCCGAAGAGGTTGTCGGTGACGATGACGTCGTAGCGCCCGGGGTCGGTGATGAAGAACATCGAGGCGGCGTCGACGTGCTGGTAGGCGACGGTGACCTCGGGGAACTCCGCCGAGACCTCCTCGACGATCCGCGACCACAGCCCGCCCGCGTGGGTGAGCACGTTGGTCTTGTGGATCAGCGTGAGGTGCTTGCGCGGGCGGGTCACGGCCCGCTCGAAGGCGTAGCGCACCACCCGCTCGACGCCGAAGGCGGTGTTGAGGCTGACCTCGGTGGCCACCTCGTGCGGGGTGTCCTTGCGGAGCACGCCGCCGTTGCCGACGTAGGGCCCCTCCGTGCCCTCGCGCACGCACAGCATGTCGATGGGGCCCGGGTCGGCCAGCGGGCTGGTGACGCCGTCGAACAGCCGCGCGGGGCGGAGGTTGACGTGGTGGTCGAGCTCGAAGCGCAGCCGCAGCAGCAGGCCGCGCTCGAGGATCCCCGGCGGGACGCTCGGGTCGCCGATCGCGCCGAGCAGGATCGCGTCGTGCCCGCGCAGCTCGTCGAGCACCGTGTCCGGGAGCAGCTCGCCGGTGCGCTGCCAGCGCATCGCCCCGAGGTCGTAGTGGGTGGGCTCCACGTCGGGGGCGACCTCGCGCAGGACCTTCAGTCCCTCGGTCACCACCTCGGGACCGATCCCGTCTCCAGCGATCACTGCCAGGCGCATGGCGTCGACTCCTGAGTCAGAGGGGGTTGAGATCGGCGGTGCGGGCCTCGCGGGCGCCGATGCGTTCCGCGATGTCGGCGAGCAGCTCGGCGGGGACCGCGCTGTCCACGGTGACGGCCATGAGCGCCTCGCCCCCGCGGGTCGTGCGGCTGACCTGGGCGCCGGCGATGTTGATGCCGGCCTCGCCCAGGGCGGCGCCGACGGTGCCGACGACGCCGGGGCGGTCGGTGTAGACGAAGAAGAGCAGGTAGCCCGACAGGTCCAGGTCCATGTCGAAGCCGAGCACCTCGACCAGCTTGGGCACCTGGTTCTTGCCGAAGAGCGTGCCGGAGACCGTCACCTCGGCGCCGTCGGCCATGGCCCCGCGCAGGGCGATGAGGTTGCGGTAGTCGGGGCTCTCCACGTCGCTGGTAAGGACGACCTCCAGCCCGCGCTGCTCGGCGAACAGCGGCGCGTTCACGTAGGTGACCTGCTCCTCGACCACGTCCGAGAACACGCCCTTGAGCACGGCCAGCTGGAGCACCGAGTCGTCGAACTCGGCCAGCTTGCCCCGGACGTCGACGGTGACGGACTGGGCGAGCCCACCGGCCACGGCGGTGAACACCCGGCCGAGCTTCTCCGCGAGCGGCAGGCCCGGCCGCACGTCCTCGGCGACGATGCCGCCGGCCTGGACGTTGACGGCGTCGGGCACGAACTCGCCCTGCAGCGCCAGCCGCACGGAGTGGGCGACGGCGGTGCCGGCCTTGTCCTGCGCCTCGGTGGTCGAGGCCCCCAGGTGCGGCGTCACCACGGTGTTGGGCAGCCCGAACAGCGGGCTGTCGGTCGACGGCTCCTTGGCGTAGACGTCGATCCCGGCCGCGCCCACCTGACCCGAGGACAGCGCCTCGGCCAGTGCCGCCTCGTCCACCAGCCCCCCGCGGGCGGCGTTGACGATGATGACGCCCTTCTTGGTGGTGGCCAGCTCCGGGGCACCGATCAGGCCGAGCGTCTCGGGGGTCTTCGGGAGGTGGATGGTGATGAAGTCCGACTCCCTGAGCAGCTCCTCCAGGGAGACCAGCCGGACGCCGAGCTGGGCCGCCCGGCCGGGCTGGATGTAGGGGTCGTAGGCGATCAGCGTGACGCCGAAGGCGGCCAACCGCTGAGCGACCAGGATGCCGATGCGCCCGAGGCCGACGACGCCGACGGTCTTGTCGGTGACCTCCACGCCCATGAACTTCGACCGCTTCCACTGCCCCTGCCGGAGGGTGGCGTCGGCCGCGGGGATCTGGCGCGCGGCCGCGAGCAGCAGCGCGACGGCGTGCTCGGCGGCGCTGACGATGTTCGACGTCGGGGCGTTGACGACCATGACGCCGCGCTCGGTGGCGGCGGCGACGTCGACGTTGTCCAGACCGATGCCGGCGCGCGCGACCACCTTGAGGCTGGGTGCGGCGGCCAGGGCCTCGGCGTCGATCTGCGTGGCGCTGCGGATCATGACCGCCGCCGCGTCGGCCAGCGCCGGGAGCAGAGCCGCACGATCCGCGCCGTCCACGTGGCGGATCTCGACGTCGGACCCGAGCACCTCGAGAACGCTCGGGGCGAGCTCTTCGGCGATCAGGACGACGGGCAGGGTCGTGGTCACAACGCGACAGCCTATGAGCGTCCACACAGTGGGACGACACCGCACCTGGGCGGGAGGGCCTGCGTCAGCGGCCCGGAGCGGCATGCTTGTGCCGGTCCGGTCGCCCCGACATCCTGACCGCGGAAGTCCGGGAACGCCCGGCGCCGACGGAGGAGATCATGAGCCAGTCCGACGACCAGGGTCGTTCCGAGTCCACCACCCCGGGGTCGGGCGACGCCCCCCGGTACGGCGCGCCCGATCAGGGGCAGCCGCAGTACGGCCAGCAGCCCCAGTACGGGCAGCAGCCGTACGGCCAGCAGCCCTACGCCCAGCCGCAGTACGGGCAGCCGGACTACGGCCAGCAGTACGGCCAGCAGCAGCCGCCGCAGTACGGGCAGCCCGAGTACGGGCAGCAGCAGTACCCGGCGGCCGCCTACGGGCAGCAGCCGGCCTACGGGCAGCAGTACGGCCAACCGACGGTGTACGGCCAGTACGGCTCGTCGGCGGCCCCGGCCAAGCCGCCGCACGTCATCACCGCTGCCGTCCTCGGCTTCATCTTCGCGGCGTTCGGCGTCCTGGTCTCCCTCGCCGCCATCATCTTCGGCGCCGCGGCGTCCGGTGCCGGGGACAGCGTGGACGACGAGATCCCCGGCTTCGGCGCGGTCGCCGGCGCGGTCGGTGGCGCGCTCATCGTCTTCGGCGTCATCGCCCTGGCGTGGACGGTGGTCATGATCTGGGGCTCGGTCTGGGCGCTGTCCGGCCGCAGCCGGGTGATGCTCCTCGTGGGCGGCTCGATCGCGCTCGCGCTGACCTTGATCGGGTTCCTGGGCAGCCTCGGCGACGACAGCACCGGCGGTGGCGGCATCGTGTTCAACCTGCTGCTGCTCCTGGCGGCCGTCGCGATCGTGGTCCTGCTCTGCCTGAAGCCCTCGGCGGACTTCTTCGCCGCCCACCGGGCACGACGCGGCCGCTGATCCGCGCGGGAGAGCCGTATCCCGGACGGATGACGCAGGCTCCCGCGACCGGGTGGCGGGCCCTACACTCCGCCACCGACCGCCAACCCGGCGGAGTGAGCGCCTAGGAGGAGCCGCCCATGTCCAGCCCCACCTTCGGTTCGGACCAGCCCGGTCCGGACCCGAGCTATCCGCAGGGAAGCCCTCCTCCTCCGCCGCCGCCGGGTCAGCCCGGCTGGGGTGCGGCTCCGCCGCCGCCCGCCGGCCAGGGCTACGGCGCGCCCCAGCAGGGGTACGGCGCACCGGCGGGCTACGGCGCCGCGACCGGGCAGCGGCCGCCGCAGGTCCTCGTCGCCGCGATCCTCGGCTTCGTCGTGGCGTTCTTCGCCCTGCTCGGGTCGCTCGCCCTCTTCGCCCTCGCCAGCCTCTTCGGGCTGCTGGCCGTCTTCGGGGTGCTGTACCTGGCACTGGCGGCGGTCAACATCTGGGGCGGCATCGTCGCCATCCAGGGCAAGAGCAGCGGAATCCTCAAGATCGCCGGCCTGGTGACCGCGGGGCTCGCCCTCCTCGGCCTGCTCCTGGCGCTGACCCAGGGCAGCTTCGACTTCTCCTCGCTGCTGCTCGTCGCGGCGGGCGTGGGGATCTTCGTCCTGCTCAACCAGCCGGTCTCCCAGCAGTGGTTCGCCTCCCGCGGCGCCCGCTGACCCCCTGACGGCAGAACGGCCCCCACCGCCCGAGGCGGTGGGGGCCGTTCTGCGCGTGCAGGACTAGCTGCGGGCGGCGGTACCGGTGTAGTCGTCCGATGCGGACACCCAGCTCATGAGACCGCGCAGCTTGCGGCCGGTCTCCTCGATCGGGTGCGCCTCGGCGGCCGCGCGCTTGGCCGTGAAGTCGGGGGCGCCGGCGTCCTGGTCGGCGATGAACGCGGCGGCCCACGAGCCGTCCTTGATGGCGGCCAGGACCTCGCCCATCGACTCCTTCACGCGGGCGTCGATCACCTTCGGGCCGGAGGTGTAGTCGCCGTACTCGGCGGTGTCCGACACCGACCAGCGCTGCTTGGCGATGCCGCCCTCGTACATGAGGTCGACGATGAGCTTGAGCTCGTGCAGGCACTCGAAGTAGGCGACCTCGGGCTGGTAGCCGGCCTCGGTGAGGGTCTCGAAGCCGGCGGTGATCAGCGCGCTGGCGCCACCGCACAGGACGGCCTGCTCACCGAAGAGGTCGGTCTCGGTCTCCTCGGCGAACGTCGTCTTGATGACGCCGGCGCGGGTGCCGCCGATGCCCTTCGCGTAGGAGAGCGCGAGCTGCAGCGCGTTGCCGCTGGCGTCCTGCTCGACGGCGACCAGGCAGGGCACGCCCTTGCCGTCGGAGAACTCGCGGCGCACCAGGTGGCCGGGGCCCTTGGGGGCGACCATGGCGACGTCGACGCCGGCCGGGGGCTTGATGTAGCCGAACCGGATGTTGAAGCCGTGGCCGAAGAACAGCGCGTCGCCGTCCTGCAGGTTCGGCTCGACGGACTCCGCGTAGAGCGTCCGCTGCACGTGGTCGGGCGCCAGGATCATGATCAGGTCGGCCTCGGCGGCGGCCTCGGCCGGCGTGACGACCCGCAGGCCCTCGGCCTCGGCCTTGGGACGGCTCTTGCTGCCCTCGGGCAGGCCGACGCGGACGTCGACCCCGGAGTCGCGCAGGGAGAGCGCGTGCGCGTGACCCTGGCTGCCGTACCCGAGGACGGCGACGGTGCGCCCCTGGATGATCGACAGGTCGGCGTCGTCGTCGTAGAAGATCTCGGCGGCCATGCTCTGGTTGTTCCCTTCGGTTGGTCTGTGCGAGTGCGGGGGTTATGCGGAGCGCTCGACGGGGCGCAAGGTACCGGCGCCCGACATCGACCGCGGACCCCGGCCCAGGGCGACGGTGCCGGACTGGGCCATCTCCTTGATGCCGAGCGGGGCCAGGACGGCGAGCAGCGCCTGCAGCTTGTCGGGGGTGCCGGTGGCCTCGAGGGTGACCGTGTCGGGGTTGACGTCCACGACCCGGGCGCGGAACAGCTCAGCGGTCTGCAGAACCTGCGTGCGCTCGGCCAGCGGCGCACGGACCTTGACCAGCAGGAGCTCGCGCTGGACCGCGGCACTGCCGTCCAGCTCCACGATCTTGATGACCTCGATGAGCTTGTTCAGCTGCTTGGTGATCTGCTCCAGCGGCGCGCTCTCGGCGTCGACGACGATCGTCATCCGCGAGAGGTCGGGGTTCTCGGTGGGCCCGACGGCGAGGGACTCGATGTTGAAGCCGCGGCGGCTGAACAGCGCCGAGACGCGGGCCAGCACACCGGACTTGTTCTCGACGAGCACCGACAGCGTGTGGCGTGACATTGACGAAGTTCCTCTCGTTCGGCCCCCTTCAGGGGCCCGTCGCGAGCGTGCGAGCGATGGGGGGAAGGGGGTCCTTACTCAGACCTGGCCCTCTCCGAACACGGGCCGCACGTCGCGCGCGGCCAGGATGTCGTCGTTGCTCGCGCCGGCCGCGACCATCGGCCACACCTGGGCGTCGTGGCCGACGACGAAGTCGATGACCACCGGGGCGTCGTTGATCGCCATGGCCTTCTCGATCACGGCGTCGACGTCGTCCTTGCTGTCGCAGCGCAGGCCGACGCAGCCCAGGGCCTCGGCCAGCAGGACGAAGTCCGGGATGCGCACGGCCTTGGGCGTGCCGTCAGCGTTCTGCGCGTGCAGCTTGGTGTTGGAGTAGCGGCCCTCGTAGAAGAGGGTCTGCCACTGCCGCACCATCCCGAGGTTGCCGTTGTTGATCACGGCGACCTTGACCGGGATGCCCTCGATGGCGCAGGTGGCCAGCTCCTGGTTCGTCATCTGGAAGCAGCCGTCGCCGTCGATCGCCCAGACCGTGGTGTCGGGCATGCCGTACTTGGCACCCATCGCGGCGGGGACGGCGTAACCCATCGTCCCGAGGCCGCCGCTGTTGAGCCAGGTGCCCGGCTTCTCGTACTTCACGAACTGCGCGGCCCACATCTGGTGCTGCCCGACGCCGGCGGCGTAGATCGCGTCCGGGCCGGCGATGGCGCCCAGCCGCTCGATCACGTACTGCGGCGAGAGCGATCCGTCCTCGGGCCAGTCGTAGCCCAGCGGGTAGCGCGAGCGCCACTGGTCCAGCTGCTCCCACCACGCCGAGAGGTCGGGGGCCTCGGCGCTCCCCCGGTCGGCGCGCAGCGCCTCGACGAGCTGGGCGATGGTCTCCTTGGCGTCACCGACGATCGGCACGTCGGCCCGCCGGTTCTTGCCGATCTCGGCCGGGTCGATGTCGGCGTGGATGACCTGCGCCGAGGGGGCGAAGCTGGACAGGTCACCGGTCACCCGGTCGTCGAACCGCGCCCCCAGCGCGACGAGGAGATCGGCCTTCTGCAGCGCGGTCACGGCGGTCACGTTGCCGTGCATCCCCGGCATGCCCAGGTTCTGCGGGTGGCTGTCGGGGAACGCGCCCCGGGCCATCAGCGTGGTCACCACCGGTGCCCCGGTCAGCTCGGCGAGCTCTGCCAGCTCGGCGCTGGCGCCGGCCTTGAGCACGCCGCCGCCGACGTAGAGCACCGGCTGGCGCGCGGAGGCGATGAGCGTCGCGGCCTCGCGGACCTGCTTGCCGTGCGGCCGGGTGGTCGGCTTGTAACCGGGCAGGTCCAGCCGCGGCGGCCAGGAGAAGTCGGTGGTGGCCTGCAGGACGTCCTTGGGGACGTCGACCAGCACCGGCCCGGGCCGCCCGGTCGAGGCGAGGTGGAAGGCCTCGGCGATGCGCTGCGGGATCTCGTCGGCCGAGGTGACCAGGAAGCTGTGCTTGGTGACCGGCATCGTGATGCCGCGGATGTCGGCCTCCTGGAAGGCGTCGGTCCCGATGTAGTGGGTGGACACCTGGCCGGTGATCGCCACGATCGGCACGGAATCCATGTAGGCGTCGGCCAGCGGGGTGACCAGGTTGGTGGCGCCGGGGCCCGACGTCGCCATGCAGACGCCCACCCGGCCGGTGGCCTGCGCGTAGCCGGTCGCGGCGTGCCCGGCGCCCTGCTCGTGGCGCACCAGCACGTGCCGGATGTCGGAGTCGAACAGCGGGTCGTAGAGCGGGAGGATCGCCCCGCCCGGGATGCCGAAGATGACCTCGACCCCGACCGCCTCGAGCGACCGGACGATGCTCTGGGCCCCCGTGATGCCGGTCGCCGGCTGTGCGGCGGCCTCGGCGAGGGATCGGGCGACGGTCTCGACGCCGGTCAGCGCGGCGGCGGCCTCCCGGGTGGCGGCGTCGCGGGGGTCGGCCTCCCGGGTGGCCGGGCCGCCGGAGGAGTGGCGGGCGGCGTGCTCGCTCGGGGTGGTGGTCATCGCGGCGTTCTCCTGGGCCTTGCTGATCGGGCGGGTCAGGGGTGGGGCGTGAGCAACAAAAAACCCCTCGTGCCACAGGCACGGAGGGGTCAGCGCGTCGGTCGAGGACCGACGCGCTAGGCGACTACGAGGCTGCGCGAGCAGTCGGAGCGGAGCAGGCTGGCGCTAGGCACCTGCACACTGTGCGCCTCGGCGGAGCGACTCGTCAACCAGCCTGTCCCACCAGATGGACTGCCGTGTCCATTTCCGGTAGCGGGCTGCCCAGCAGCGCCGGGTCGAAGCCGTCGAGGAACGCGCGCAGGTCGGCCATGGGCATCGGCCGGCCGATGAGCCACCCCTGCACGTAGCGGCACCGCATGTCCCGCAGCGCCTGCAGCTGACCGGCCGTCTCCACGCCCTCGGCGACGACGTCCATGCCGAGCGTCCGGCCGAGGTCGACGACGGCGGCCACCAGGGCGGCCGCGCGGGGGTCGGTCTCGACGTCGCCGATGAACTCGCGGTCCATCTTGAGGACGTCGACCGGCAGCCGGGCGAGGTAGGCCAGCGACGAGTAGCCGCGGCCGAAGTCGTCCAGCGAGATGATGCAGCCCATCTCCCGGAGGGTGCCCAGGTCGCTCTCCAGCCGGTCCTCGGCGTCGAGCAGCACCGACTCGGTGACCTCGATCATCAGCCGGTTCGGCGGGAGCCCGGAGTCGGCGAGGGCGCGGGCCACGTCCGGGGCGAGGCAGCCGGCCTGCAGGTGGCGCACCGAGACGTTCACCCCGAGCTTGAGGTCCCGGCCCTCGACGATCAGGCCGGCGAAGTCCGCCGTCGCCTTCCGCAGCACCCACTGCTGCAGGGGCACGATCAGGCCGTCCCCCTCGGCGAGCGCGATGAACTCGTCGGGCGGGACGGTGCCGAGCAGCGGGTGGTCCCACCGCACGAGGGCCTCCAGGCCCAGGATGCGACGGTCCTCGATGCCGGCCACCGGCTGGTACACGAGCCGGAACTGCTCCTGCTCGATCGCCGTCGGCAGGTCCCGCGCGAGCCGGGCGCGGCGTCCCATCGCGCTGTCGACGGCGTGGCCCGCCGTGCGGACGCAGCTCTTGCCGGCCGCCTTGGCGGCGCGCAGCGCGACGTCGGCCCGCCGGACGGTCGTGGAGACCTCGTCGGCCGGGTCCAGCTCGGTGACGCCGATGCTCCCCGAGATGTCGAAGACGACGCCGTCGGTGTAGCCCCCGCGGGCCGGCTGGACCGTGCGCAGGTCGGCGACGATCCGCTCGGCGAGCGCAGTGGCTTCCTCGAGGCCGTCGGCGACGAGCACGGCGAACTCGTCGCCGCCCAGCCGGCCGACCAGGTCGGCGTCGCGGACGTTGAGCCGCAGGCGGTCGGCCACCTGGACCAGCAGGTGGTCCCCCGCCTCGTGCCCCGCGACGTCGTTCACCGGCTTGAAGCCGTCGAGGTCCAGGAGCAGCAGGCTCGACACCTGCCCCTTCGCCGCGCGCGAGCGGGCGGCGGTCAGGCCGGCCATCAGCCGGGCGCGGTTGGGCAGCCCGGTCAGGAAGTCGGTGTAGGCGAGCTTCTCCAGCTCGCGCTGGGTGGAGCGGCGCTCGGTGACGTCGCGCAGGTGCAGCACCAGGCCGTCCCGCAGGGCGGTGCCGGGCACGCCGGCGCGCGCGGCACCGGAGATCTCGACGTCGCGCCAGCCGCCGTCCTGCGTCCGCAGCCGGACGGTCGCGGGGAGACCGTCCGCCGGAGCGCCGGAGAGCACCGCCGCGGCACGCTCGACCATCCCCCGGTCGTCGGGGTGCAGCAGCTCGGGAAGGCTGCGCCCGGTGAGGTCCTGGGCCGTCCAGCCCAGCTGGGTCCGGACCGCGCCGGACAGCCAGGTGACCGTCCCCTGCGCGTCCACGACGGCGGTCACGTCCTCGGCGCTGGAGACGAGGGCCCGGAGGTAGGCCTCGGTCCGCAGCAGCCGTCCGGTCAGCCGGGCGCCGTCGCGGGCCCACAGCAGCTGGCGGACGAAGCTCAGGGCGAGCAGCGCCCCGAGGCCCAGCCCCTCGAGGAGGGTCGGGGCCGACCCGCCGAAGAGCTGCAGGAGGACGTAGCCGCCCACGGAGTAGGCCGACACGGTGCTCACGGAGAAGCCGAGCAGCGGCAGTCCGGCCGACGGCTCGAGCACCTCGGCCGGCTCCCCCGGATCGGTGTCGACGGCGCGGAGGGCGGCCGCGAGCATCGCCGGCCAGGCGACCACGGTGAGGACCTCGGAGGGCACGCTGCCCAGGAACCGGCCGAGGGCACCGGAGACCGCCACGACCGTCATGGCGACGACGGCGACCAGCAGCCACGCCGCGGCGCGCCGGCGGGCGTCGTGCGCGCGGGCCAGGGCGACGAGACCGACCCCGCAGAGCAGGGCGCCGAGCGCCGGGTAGCCGACGGTGATGAGCGCCGACGACAGGCCGTCGGTCCGGGTGACGACGTCGCGCAGCACGACGGCGCCGAGCAGCGCCACGGCGACGAGCACGATGGCGCCGTCCAGCAGCACCCGCGAGCCGATGCGGCGACCGGTGCTGGGCGGGAGCAGCAGGAGGCAGGCGGCGACGACCACCGGCACCGCCAGCAGCGTCGGGACGTCGCCCCAGTTGCCCCGCTCGGGGCCGCCCCAGGTGAACGTCGCGACGGCCTGGCCGAGCGCGAGGAGCCCCCCGGCCAGTCCGACCGCCCGCCAGGGACGGGCCGAACGGGCGGGCAGCCGGGACGCGTGCCGCAGGATCACGACGGCCGCGACGGCCGATGCGACCCCGAGCAGCGGCGCGGTGACGACGGCCGAGACCGCCGGTGCTCCGAGGCGCAGGGCGGCCATGACGAGGGCGATCCCGGCGAGCAGGAGGTGGACCGTCCGCGACTCGTGGCCGGCGGTGCTCACCGGACGCCGATCAGGCCCGGCAGGACGACGCCGTCGCCGTCGGCGACCAGCTCCGTGAAGCTGGACAGCGGCATCGGGCGGGCGACCACGAAGCCCTGGGCGAACCCGCAGCCGAAGCCGCTGAGCGCCGCCAGCTGGGCCGTCGTCTCCACGCCCTCGGCCACGACGTCGAGCCCGAGCGCCTTGCCGATGCCCACGACCGACTGGCACAGCGCCCGGCTCTGCGGGTCGCGGTCGATGCGGGTGATGAGCGAGCGGTCGAGCTTGACGATGTCGATGGGCAGCCGGGTGAGGTGGGCGAGGGCCGACGAGTCGCTGCCGAAGCCGGTGAGCGCGACGTGCACGCCCATCAGCCGCAGGCTCGAGATGTCCAGACCGAGGCGCTCGTCGTCGGCGGCGACCGACGGCGCGCCGATCTGCAGCACCAGCCGTTCCGGGGCGAGGCCGGACTGCGCCAGCGCCGCCTCGACGTCACCGACGACCGTGCCGCCGGAGAGGTAGCCGGCCGGCACCTTCATACCGACGCGCAGCGGCGCGCGGCCCACGGGCAGGCTGCCGGTGGCGGTGGTCGCCTCGACCAGACCCCAGCGCACCAGCTCGCCGATCAGGCCGGCCCGCACGGCGACCGGCACGAACTCGGTCGGCGCGATGTCCCCCAGGACGCCGTGCCGCCACCGGAGCTCGGCCTCGAGCCCGGTGATCCGCTGCTCCTCCAGCGAGACGATCGGCTGGAACAGCAGGTACAGCTCGCCCCGGGCGCGGGCGCCCTGCAGGTCGCGGCGGAGCCGGTCCCGGCGTTCGGCGGCGTCGCCGAGCGCGCTGTCGTAGCGACGGGCGGAGCCCGGTCCCGCGTCGTACGCCGCGCGGACGGCGAGGTCGGCGCGCTCCAGCAGCGCCTCGACACCGGCCGCGGGCTCGATGGGCACGACGCCGATGCCGGCGGTCAGCTCGACCAGCCCGGCCGACGTCATGATCGGCTGCTCGACGACCGACAGGCAGCGGTTGGCCAGGCGGTCGACGTCGGCGTCGTCCCCGTGGGCCAGGATCGCGAACGCCCCGCCGCCGAGCCGCGCGACGGCGTCCTCGCCGCGCACGGTGGCGCGCAGCCGGTGGGCCACCTCGGTCATGACGGTGCCGACGGTGTGCCGGCCGGCGTGCTCGCGCGCGGCGGCCAGCCCGGCCAGCTCGATCATCAGCAGCGTCGAGGGGGCACCCTCGGGCTCGGTGACGGCGGCCTGCAGGGCGGACAGGACGCCGGCCTGGTTGGGCAGACCGGTCATCGGGTCGGTGTAGGCGACGCTCTGGAGGGCCTGCTCGCGGGCGTGCCGCTCCGTCATGTCCCGGCAGTGCAGGACGACGGCCCCGACGTCGGGGTCCCGGCGCAGGTCGGAGACACCGGCCTCCAGGTAGCGCCACTCCCCCGTCGCGTCGGGCAGGCGCATGGTGAGCAGGCCGCTCTCGGCGGCGACGTCGGCCAGGGCCGACTCCCCCACGGGCAGAGCGGCGGTGAGGCCCGGGACGTCGTCGGGGTGGACGGACCCGAGCAGGGGGCGGCCGACCAGTCCGGCGGCGGCGTCGCCGAGGGCCCGGTCCAGCGCCGGGGAGGCCCAGGTGATCCGCAGGTCGTCGTCGAGGACGACGACGGCGTCGCCACCGGACCGGACCACCGAGCGGAAGTAGGACTCGCTGCGCCGGAGGCGGGCGGTGAGCCGGTGCTCCTCGCGGGCCGACAGCCACCGGTGGACGGCGGCCAGGGTGACGCAGAAGACGAGTCCGGCGATCATCGCCCGCGTCGGCCGCTCGCCGGTGAGGGCGACGGCACCGACGGTGGCGACCGCGCACAGCAGCGTGAGGTGGGGCAGGACCTGGCCGAGGTCGAACGAGCGCCGTCCCTGCCGGCCGGCCGTCCGCGCCGTCGGCCGGGCGTCGAGGAGCACGGCGAGGGCGAGCAGCAGCAGGCCCGCGGCGACCGGGAAGCGGGCGGCGCCGAGCGGCACCGTCGTACCGGAGAGCATGGACGACGTGCTGAGACCACGGCCGGCGGTGAGCAGGACGGTGCCGGCCAGCAGGACGACGGCCATCGAGCGGCGGCTCGGCTCGACGACGCTCAACGCGGTCAGCGCCGCCGCCATCGTGGCGGACGTGGTGAGCACGGCGGCGCCGAGGACGATCCGCTCGTCCAGGCCGAGCGCGGCCCAGCGGTCGGCCGACCCGACGACGAGCAGGCTGACCATGATCAGCGACGCGAAGAGGAACAGGGCGACCTCGACGGCGACCCGGGGCCGGGCACGCAGCCCGCGGCAGTCGACGAGGCTCAGGATCGCGACGATGGCGATGACGTAACCCGGCACCGTCGGGACCCACCGGAACACGGCCAGCTGGACGGGGTCGATCGGGTCGGCGAGCGCGGCGACCAGCGCCCCGGCGACGGGGAAGACCGGCGCCAGCGCGAACAACCGCCAGGCGCGGGGGTGGGCGGTGCGGGCGGCGGTGCGCCACAGCATCGCCGCCGCGACCAGGCCGGCGGCCACGACCGCGACCTCGCCGGCGGCGTGCAGCGCAGGTCGCGCCGCGGCCAGCACGCACCCGAAGGCGACCGGCACCGCGGCGGCGATCAGCCACCATCGACGGGAGTCCACACCGTTCCCTCGGCAGCACCGCCGGTCAGGACGAGCCGTGCGGAGCCGCCGTCACCCCTCGGGGTGAGGCCCCTGGGGAGGGCCGGGAACCGTGCTCCCGGCCGCGCTCAGCCGCAGATCGCGCCCTGCGCGGCCGACCCCACGAGCTTGGCGTACTTGCCCAGCACGCCCGTGGTGTAGCGCGGCGGCAGCGGGGTCCAGCCGTCCCGGCGACGGGCGAGCTCGTCCTCGTCGACCAGGAGGTCGAGGGTGCGGGCGGCGAGGTCGAGCCGGATCGCGTCGCCGTCCCGCACGAACGCGATGGGGCCGCCGTCGGTGGCCTCGGGGGCGACGTGGCCGATGCAGAGGCCCGTCGTGCCGCCGGAGAAGCGCCCGTCGGTCAGGAGCAGCACGTCCTTGCCGAGGCCGGCGCCCTTGATCGCCCCGGTGACGGCGAGCATCTCGCGCATGCCGGGGCCGCCCTTGGGGCCCTCGTACCGGATGACCACGACGTCGCCGGGCTGCAGGGTGCCCTCGGTGACGGCGTCCATCGCACCCTGCTCGCCGTCGAACACCCGGGCGGTGCCCTCGAAGACGTCGGTGTCGAAGCCGGCCGACTTCACGACCGCGCCGTCCGGGGACAGCGAGCCGCGCAGGATCGTGAGGCCGCCGGTCTTGTGGATCGGTGCGCTCATCGCGTGGATGATCGCGCCGTCCGGGTCCGGCGGGGCGATCTCGGCGAGGTTCTCGGCCATCGTCCTGCCGGTCACGGTCAGCGCGTCGCCGTGCAGCAGCCCGGCGTCCAGGAGCGCGCGCAGCACCACCGGCACACCGCCGATGCGGTCGACGTCGGTCATCACGTAGCGGCCGAACGGCTTGACGTCGGCCAGGTGCGGCGTCCGGTCGCCGATGCGGTTGAAGTCGTCGAGCGAGAGCTCCACCTGCGCCTCGTGGGCCATCGCCATCAGGTGCAGGACGGCGTTGGTCGAGCCGCCGAGCGCCATCACGACGGTGATGGCGTTCTCGAACGCCTCGCGCGTCATGATCTGCCGGGCCGTGATGCCCTTGCGGAGCAGGTTGACCACCGCCTCGCCCGAGGCGACCGCGAAGGCGTCGCGACGGCTGTCGGGCGCGGGCGGCGCGGCGCTGCCGGGCAGCGCCATGCCGAGCGCCTCGGCCACGCTGGCCATCGTGTTGGCGGTGTACATACCGCCGCAGGAGCCCATGCCGGGGCAGGCGGCCTTCTCGATGGCGGTGAGCTCGTCGCGGGTGATCAGGCCGCGCGCGCAGGCACCGACGGCCTCGAAGACGTCGATGATCGTGAGGTCGCGGTCGCCGAGCTTCCCGGGGAGCGTCGAGCCCGAGTAGAGGAAGACGCTGGCGAGGTCGAGGCGGGCGGCGGCCATCAGCATCCCGGGCAGCGACTTGTCGCAGCCGGCGAGCAGGACCGAGCCGTCGAGCCGCTCGGCGAACATGACGGTCTCCACCGAGTCGGCGATGACCTCTCGGGAGACCAGCGAGGCGCGCATGCCCTCGTGACCCATCGAGATGCCGTCGGAGACGGAGATCGTGCCGAACTCGAGCGGGAACCCGCCGGCGGCGCGCACCCCCTCCTTGGCCCGCTTGGCCAGCCGGTCCAGGGAGAGGTTGCAGGGGGTGATCTCGTTCCAGGACGACGCGACGCCGATCTGCGGCTTGCTGAAGTCCTCGTCCTGCATGCCCACCGCGCGGAGCATGGCGCGGGCGGGGGCCTTGGCGTCCCCGTCGGTCACCTCGAAGCTGCGCGGCTTCATGTCGGCGGTCTCACTACCTGCGGGTCGGTCCTCGACGGTCGTCACGGACGCCGATGCTAGGCCGGTCGTCGCCGGGAACAAGGAGTGCGTCGATACTGGTACCGGTACCACCACCGACCGAGCGGGAGCCCCCGTGTCACCCACCGCCCGCCGCGAGCTGGCCGAGTTCCTCGCGTCCCGCCGCCGTCAGCTCGATCCGCGCGAGGCGGGGCTCCCGGCCGGCGGACCGCGGCGCACCCCCGGCCTGCGCCGCGAGGAGGTCGCGCTGCTGTCAGGCGTGAGCCACACCTGGTACACGTGGCTCGAGCAGGGCCGGGACATCCGGCCGTCGCGGCAGGTGGTCGACGCGCTCGCCCGCACGCTGCGGATGTCGCCCGCCGAGCACGAGTACGTCCGCCGGCTCGCGGGGCATGGGGGCGCGGTCCGGGACAGCGCTCCGGAGGGCATGCCGGCCCACGTGCAGCGGCTGGTGGACGCACTCGGCCCGTCCCCGGCGTACGTGATCACCTCGAGCTGGACGATCGTCGGCTGGAACCGGGCCTACGAGCGCCTGTACCCGGGGGTCGCCACCGTCCCGGCCGCCGGGCGGAACCTGCTGGAGCTGGTCTTCACCGACCCGTCGGTGCGGGAGCTGCTCGGGGACTGGAGCACCGACAGCCGCCGGTTCCTCACCCAGTTCCGCGCCGAGATCGGCCCCCGGCTGGCCGACCCGGAGGTCGTCGACCTGGTCGCCCGGCTCGAGGCGGCCAGCCCGCACTTCCGGGCCGGCTGGGCCAGCCACGACGTCGACCGGTTCAGCTCCGGCGAGCGGCGCTTCGAGCACCCGGACGTCGGGACGCTGCTGCTCGAGCACCACCAGCTGACGCCGGCCGACGCACCGGGCCTGCAGCTGGTCGTCTACACCGCCGCGGAAGGCAGCGACACCGCGGCCAAGCTCACCCGCATGGCCGCGTGAGCCGGGCCGCGCGGGCCGCCTCCGGTCGTCTGGGAGCATCGGCAGACGTGGCCGCCCCTGCCCGCCTCCGGATGAACCGGACCGCACTGCTCCCCGTCGGCTTCTTCGCGGTGTGCGCGGTGCCGCTGGCCTTCGCCGCGCCGCCGTGGACCGTCCTCCTGCTGCTGATCCCGCTCGCCGTCGCCCTGTGGGTGCTGCGGGTCGGGGTGGACATCTCCGACGACGGCCTGACGGCGCGGTCCCTGATCGGCGAGCGGCGGGTGCCCTGGGCCGAGGTCGCCGGCATCCGGGTGGCCCCGCGGGGCGACCTCTGGCTGGTCACCACCCGCGACACGGAGGTGCGCCTGCCGGTCATGCGGGCCCGGGACCTCCCCCGGCTCGCCGCCGTGTCCGGCGGCCGGATCGACGTCCCGGAG
>Ga0190265_10001167_pt1 | contig 17215 bp, 17 predicted proteins | sample Popmic124T_FD_133135 | JGI IMG/M metagenome (GOLD analysis project Ga0190265, IMG submission 133135) | Populus adjacent soil microbial communities from riparian zone of Indian Creek, Utah, USA - 124 T | ecosystem: Environmental > Terrestrial > Soil > Riparian zone | place: USA: Utah | collected...
ATCCATCGCGCCAACTGCGTCGTCATCCCGTCGCTCTACGAACCGTTCGGGCTCGTGGCGCTCGAGGCGCTCGCCGCCAACGCCGCGCTCATCGTGGCCGACACCGGCGGACTCGCCGAGCTCGTGGGCGGCACCGGGTCGGCGCTGATGTTCGAGCCGGGCAACGCCGAGGAGCTCGCCGATCGGATCGAGCAGGTGCTCACCGAGCCGGAGACGGCGCGGGCGATGCAACGGCGCGCCAACGAACTGCTCGACGCCACCTACAGCTGGGACGCCATCGCCTCGCGAACGATCGACGTGTACGCCGAGGTCGCGGCGTCGCCTGTCAACGCCCGGTGAACGCGGCCTTGCCGGGGCCGTGCTCGATGAAGCTCTGCACCCCGATCTGGCTGTCTTCGGTTCCGAACACCTCGACGAACGCGGCACGCTCGAGCGCCAGGCCCTCGGCCAACGACGTCGAGAGCCCGGCGTCGATCACCCGCTTGGCGATCGCTTGGGCGGTCAGTGGTCCTCGGGCGAGCTCCCCGGCGAGCGCGAGCGCCCGCTCGTGCAGCTGCTCGGTCGGCACGACCTCGTCGGCGAGCCCGATCCGCAACGCCTCGTCGGCTTTGACCTGGCGTCCCGACAGGCACAGCTCTTTGGCCTTGCTCGGGCCGATCAGGCGGGCGAGGCGTTGCGTGCCACCGCCACCGGGGATGATCCCGAGCAGGATCTCGGGCTGACCGAACACCGCTCGCTCACCGGCGATCCGGTAATCGCACGCGAGAGCCAGTTCGCATCCGCCGCCGAGGGCATACCCGCTCACGGCCGCGATCACGAACCGCGGGATTGCGGCGATCGCGTCGAGCGCCTCGTGGATGTTGGGACCGATCGCCTCGGCCTCGGCCACGCCACCGAACTCCGAGATGTCGGCGCCGGCCGCGAAGATCTTCTCCCCGCCCGTGACCACCACCGCGCCCGGTGGATCGTCGGTCAGCGCGCGGGCCACGTCGCGCAACCCGGCCACGACCGCACTCGACAGCGCGTTCACCTTCCCGTTGGCGAGCGTGACGACCGCCACCCCGTCCCCCCGCCGCTCCAGCTCGACCCCTCCAGCATCACCCATCCCCCCATTCTGTCTGCTTTAGACCGCGCGGTACGCGGTTTGAAGCAGACAGTTCGGCGGGTTTCCGGATCCGGAGGGTTGCCGGCCCACAGGGGGACGGTGCTGGACGAGTTGTTCGAGGTGATGGCGGCGCAACACGGCGTGGCGAGCTCGGCGCAGGCGCGGGCGGCGGGGATCAGTTGGCGTGTCGAGGACGTCCTCGTCCGGCGCGGGGTCGTCGGTCGTCCGGCCGCAGGAGTGCTGGTTTCGCCCGCGGCACCGCGCACCTGGCACCAACGGGCGATCGAGGCCGTGTTCGCACCTGGTGATGCCGTGCTTTCCCACGCGGCAGCGGCGCGACTGCATGGGCTCGACGGATTCGACCGCTATGACTTCGTCGACGTCTTGTGCCGCAAGGGTTGGTGGCCGCACCCCCCGCCCGGCACGATCACCCATTTCACGCGTGGGCTCACCGACGCAGCCGATCTGACAGAAGTCGATTCGATACGCGTCCTGACGGTGCCCGCAACGCTGACGCTGCTGGCTCCGACGGCCGGGCTCGGACCGACAGCTCGGGCCGTTGATAGCGCGCTGCGCCTCGGTCATCACCTCGACGAACTGCGCGAGGTCGCGATCCGGTGGAAGAGACGCGGACGGGCGGGGCCGCCGACGCTGTTGATGCTGCTCGACGAGCGTGATGGTCGCCTGCTGCCGCGCAGCTGGTTCCAGCGGCTGGCGAAGAACGTCCTCGAGCGAACCGGGATCCGACTCGTCGACGAGTATCCCGTTCGAGACGAGCGAGGGATCCTGATCGCCGAGCTCGACCTCGCCGAACCACGGCGCAAGATCGGGATCGAGTGCCAATCGTGGCGATGGCACGCGACGCCCGACGCCCAACATCGCGACGCCCGCCGACGCGGCGCGCTCCGAACGCTCGGATGGGAGATCGTCGACGTATGGTGGCGCGACCTCGACGCCCCCGGCCGCATCCTCGCCGAGCTCCACCACCTCCTCACGACCCGACCTGTCTGCGCCAGATGAAGCCACGGGCAATCTGAAGCAGACAGAACGGAATTTCAGGCGTCGACGGGGGCGAGCATTTCGTCGGCGGCGGTCCACGGGTCGACGGTGTGGGCGACTACCGAACCGCTCAGCTCGTCCCAGCGTTCGCCGGTGCAGACCTCACGGGCCTTCTCGCGCAACCGTTGGGCGACGATCTCGCGGAGCTCCTCGCGGGTGCGGAACGCCCGTCGCTCGGCGAGCACCCCGTTCTCGGTGACGTGCTCGCGGTGACGGACGACGGCGTCCCACACCTCGACGACCCCGACGCCGGTGGTCGCCACGGCGGGCAGGATCGGGGGACGCCACGCGTCGCTCGGCAGGTCGGACAGGTCGAGCATCTGTTCGAGATCGCGGCGCGTCGCGTCGACGCCGTTGCGGTCGGCCTTGTTGATCACGAACACGTCGGCGATCTCCATCAGCCCGGCCTTGTTGGCCTGGACGCTGTCGCCCCAACCCGGGTTCACGACGACGACCGTCGTGTCGGCCTTCCCCGCGATCTCGACCTCGACCTGGCCGACGCCGACCGTCTCGACGAGGATCCACCGCCGACCGATCGCGTCGAGCAGGCGCACCGCCTCCGGCGTGGCGAGCGAGAGCCCACCGAGGTGTCCCCGCGTCGCCATCGAGCGGATGAACACGCCGGCATCGGTGGCGTGCTCCTGCATCCGCACCCGGTCACCGAGGATCGCGCCGCCGGTGAACGGCGACGACGGGTCGATCGCGAGCACTGCGACTTCGAGATCGAGCGACCGCAGATGCGTGATCAGGGCGCTGGTGAGCGTGCTCTTGCCGGAGCCCGGAGCGCCCGTCAGCCCGACGGTGTACGCCTCGCCGCTGTGGGCGTGGGCGATGCGTCCGACCTCGCGAGCCGCCTGCCCGCCACGTTCGATGAACGACAACAGGCGGGCGGTCGACGCCCGGTCACCACCAAGCGCCGCCTCGAACAACGCGGCAGGTGCCTGATCGCGACGGCTCACACTCGTCCCGCGGGGCCAGTCACACCGGGGCTTCGGCGACGTTGACCACCTCGGTCACGCCGTCGACCCGGTCACGCATGATTCGTTCGATGCCGGCCTTCAGTGTCTGCGTCGACACCGGACACGTGCCACACGCTCCGACCAACATCACGGTGACGACACCGGTGCCCTCGTCGACGTCGTGCAGCACGATGTCGCCGCCGTCGGCCTGCAACGCCGGACGGATGACTTCGATCGTGGCTTCCACTTGCTGTCGCATCTCAGTCCATTCAACCAGCGATTCCCGTACGATCTTCCCTCATGGCCAGTGGTTCCGTTCGGTTGGCCTATGTGATCGCCCACCAGGGCGGTTGGGACGAGATGGCGCTCGTCGCCGGTCCGATCGTTGTGATCATCGCCGTGTTGGCAGTGGTCAAGCGCCGTGTCGACCACTCGACCGCCGAGACCGTGACCGACGCCACTTCGGTCGGCGACAACTCGAGCCCGGACCGGGACGCCAGCTGACTCGTCGCCATCGGCGCAATCACCACGCTCACGACGTCGGAGCGACGCGTTCGATGTCGGCACCGACACTGCTGAGACGACCGACGAGATCGTCGTAGCCGCGATCGATGTGGTTCACACCGGCGATGGTGGTGGCGCCCTCGGCGGCCAACCCGGCGACGACCATCGCCGCCCCGGCTCGGATGTCGTGGGCGCGCACGGGCGCGCCCGACAGCCGGCGCACACCGCGCACGACCGCGTGGTGACCGCTCGTGCGGATGTCGGCGCCGAGACGCTGCAGCTCCTCGACGTATCGGAAGCGGCCCGGGTAGAGGTTCTCGGTCACGATGCCGACACCGTCGGCGATGCTCAACATGGTGATGATCAGCGGCTTGTAGTCGGTGGCGATCCCGGGGTACGGCAGCGTGGCGACGTCGATCGAGCGCAGCCGTTCGGGGGCGACGACGACGAGACCGTCGGCGGACCCCTCGATGACGACGCCCATCTCGCGAAAGCGAGTCAGCAGCATCTCCATGTGCGCCGGACGGGCGCCGCGTACCACGATCTCGCCGCCGGCCACGGCCACCGCGGCGAGGTAGGTGGCGGCCTGGATGCGATCGGGCACCGTCGTGTGCGTGACGGGCCGGAGCGAGCCGCGCTCGACGCCTGTCACGGTGACCGACGCCGTTCCGACGCCCTCGATGTTGGCACCCATCGCGATCAGGAAGTCGCACAGGTCGATGATCTCGGGCTCGCGCGCCGCGTTGTGGATCGTCGTGGATCCCTCCGCGTAGACCGCCGCCATCAACAGGTTCTCGGTGGCACCGACGCTCGGGAAGTCGAACGTGATCACCGCTCCGTGCAGGCGATCGGCGAACGCCTCGAGATAGCCGTGACTGAACTTGAACGTGGCGCCCATCGCCTCGAGCCCGGCCACGTGCATGTCGATCGGGCGGGCACCGAAGTCGTCACCACCGGGTAACGACAGTCGCACGTGCCCGCATCGCGTGAGCAACGGGCCGAGCACGTTGATCGAGGCCCGGATCCGTTCGACCAGCTCGTATGGCGCGACGGGCGTGAGCTCGCCGCGGTTGGTGAGCACCAGCCGGCCACGTTCGGGGGCGACGATCGTCAGCCCGATCGCGCCGAGCAGCTCGGCCATGATCGACACGTCGACGATCTCGGGGACGTTGCCCAGCTCGAACGTCCCGTCGGTCAGCAGCGTGGCCGCCATCAGCTTCAACACCGAGTTCTTGGCGCCGGGGACGATCACCTCGCCCGCCAGCGGACCGGCGTGCCGGACGATGATCAACGGCTCTGGGATCGTCGACTCCGGCGCGGCGATGGAGGGGGACGGGACCGGATCCATCGCCACCAGTATGCTCCGCCGGTGCCCGCTGCAGGTCGAACGGTCACTCGTGTCTGGCCCGACGACCCGGAGGTGGCAGCGGCACTCGAACGGCCGCGCGACGACCTCGTGCTCGAACGTCAGGCGTCCGACGGAACGTTCGAGCAAGCGGACGGGCCGTTCCTCGAATACGAACGGCGCCTCGAACGCTCGGACGACACGCTCGTCGAGACCACCCGCTACCGCATCTCGATCCCGTGGTTCAACTGGTTGTTCGCGCTGCCGGTCCGCGCCCTCGTCGGGCGCCGGTGGCACCAGCCGCACCACCACGCCGTTCCCCGGGCGAATCCGTGGTGGGCGCCGCCCGATCGGCTGACCGAACGCCAGATCCGCGTCCTCGGATTGCTCGCCGCGGCGTCGATGAGCTCGGCGTACATCAACACGCTGTTCACCCAGACCGTCAAGTTCGCGGCCGACGACTTCGGGATCGGCAACTCGGGCGTCGGCGTCGCCGGCTCGATCGTGCGCGCCGGTATCGTGCTGGCGCTTCCCGCCGCCTTGCTCGCCGATCGGATCGGACGCAAGCGCGTCGTCACCTTTGTTGCTTGGGCCGCGCCGATCGCGACTGCCCTCGGCGCGCTTGCGCCAACCTTCCCCGTGCTGGTCGCGACGCAGACCATCGGCCGCCCGCTCGGGCTCGCCCTCGACTTCCTCGTCGCCGTCGTCGCCGCCGAGGAGATGCCACGCAACAGCCGGGCCTACGCGGTCAGCGTGCTCGCCATGGCGAGCGGGTTCGGCGCCGGCATCGCCGTCATCTCACTCCCCCTCGCCGACATCGGGGAATCGTCGTGGCGGTTCATCTACGTGGTCGCGCTGATTTGGTTGGTCGTCGCCGTCGACCTCGCGAGGCGGTTGCCGGAGACGAAACGATTCACCCGGCCGCACAAGATCGCACCACCGCTCGACCGGCGCCGCTTCGGAACGCTCGCCCTCGTGGCGCTCTCCGCCAACTTCTTCATCGCACCGGCGAGCTTCTTCCAGAACAGCTACCTGGAGGATGCACGCGGTTTCTCAGCCGCCCAGATCTCGTGGTTCACGCTCTCGACCGCTACGCCGGCCGGCATCGGCCTGATCATCGGCGGACGCATCGCCGACATGCGTGGCCGGCGGCACGTGCTCGCGGTCGCCCTCCCGCTGGCGACGACGCTCGCGGTGGGGTCGTTCGTGGTGAACGGGGTGCCGATGTGGTTCTCGGCGTTCGGCGCCGGCTTCATCGGCGGCATCGCCTACCCGGCACTCGCGGTGTACCGCGCCGAGCTGTTCCCGACCGGCAACCGGGGCCGCGCCGCCGGCCTGCTCACCGCGGCCGCACTCCTCGGTGGGATCGGCGGGTTGCTGCTCGCCGGCCAGTTGCTCGACGCCGGCTGGCCGCACGGCCGGGTGATGGCGCTGCTCGCCCTCGCCCAGGTCGTCGTCGTGATCACGGTCCTGATGTCGTATCCGGAGACCGCGCACCGCGAGCTCGAAGAGCTCAATCCCGAGGACGCCGCGTTCGCCTGACCCCCGTTCTGTCTGCTCCAGACGAAGCCACGGGCAGTCTCAAGCAGACAGAACGGAATTGCAGAAGATGGTGACGGCGGCGGCGATCGTGGCGTCGGCGCCCTTGAGGTCGTGGCGGCCGCCGTCGATCCAGACGTGGTGGACGTCGCCGGCGATCGTGGCCGTCCACTGCTCGAGCTCGTCGGGCGTCCCGAACGGATCCTTGGTGCCGGACACGAACAGGCAGGGCACGGTGATCGACGGGAGGTGCTCGACGCGCAGGTTCTCCCGCTTGCTCGGCGGGTGGAGCGGGTAGCAGATCAGGACGAGACCGGCGAGTTCGACGTCGGCGGCGGGTGGCGGGTCGCCGTCGGCTCCGGCGGCGACCATCGAGCACATCCGCCCGCCCATCGACCGACCGCCCATCACCACCGGTCCGCCGTGCTCGCCGACGACGCTGTCGAGCTCGGAGCGCACGGCGGCCATCAGCACCGGCGGACGGTCGGGGGCCTGGCGTCCCAACTTGCGGTACGGGAAGTCGGCCCGGACGCACGGCACCGGTGCCACCGCCTTCTCGATCGCGACCAAGCTTGGATGGGACGCATCCGTGCCGGCGCCGGGATACAGCAACACCGCGCTCATGCGCTCTTGCCGGTCAGGATCCGGCGGGCCGTGTTGAGGTCGAGGATCGCCCGGCCGGCGCTGGTCTGATCACCGCCGTGGTCGGGGTGGACGACGCGCATCCGCAGGCGGTATTGGGTCGTCACCTCGCGCTTGGTCGGCGACGTCGTACCGACCGGGAAACCGAGCACGTCGAGTGCCCACGCGGTCGGATCGGCGAGCGCCGACAGCGTCGTCGTCTGGGCACCGGCGAGGTGGGCGATCAACGCCGGCCCAATCGGACCACGCCATTGCGCCGCCTTGTGCAGCACCGGTGCCACGACGAGCCTGCTCGCCTGTTCGAGACGCTCGACCGCGTACACCGCCCCGAGCACCTGGGCGAGGTCGGTGCCCGAACTGTCGAGATCGAAGCTGAGGTCCTCGGCGTTCCCGATCATCCGGTGCCGGCTGCGGGCCAGCCCGTGACGGTCGACCTGGAACCGGTGCCGCAGCCGTGGTTGGACGACCCGGTCGCCGCGCTCGATCTGGTCGATCAGCCGGTGGACGTCGGGATGCAGCTCGTCGTCGACGCCGTGGATGTGGCCGGCGACGACAGCTCCGAGCAACAGCCCGCCGAACCCCGGCGCCGGATCGACGGGCAGGACGAGGTGGCCGAGTGACAGGCGACGCGTCGGCACGGCAGGTCGCGTGTGCCACACCTCGAGCTCGGCGAGCAACATGCGGCGAGGGTACGACCTGTGTGCGCTACACGTACGGGCGGATGATCGTGCGCAGGTCCTGCGCGTGACCGATCACCTCGGACGGATCGTGATCGGCCGCGTGGAAGTCGTCGACGAGCGCCTGCGCGGCCGCGACGGCGTGACTCCACACGCGAACCGTGATCCCGAACGGTGGCTGGCGACCGTCGAGCGCCGCCGCGAGATCGAACAGCTCGTTGCGGGCAGTGGCGTCACCGGGATCGCGGGCGAGGCGATCGGCGGCGGTGAACAGCGTGTTGAGGGCGCCCTCCGGTGCGCCACCGGCCTCGTCGCCGAGGGTCGCCAGATCGCCCGCTTCGATCGCATCGAGGAGGTCGTCGACGACGTCCTCGGCGTCGGGCGCGACGTGCAGTGTGGAACCCTCCCAGCGGTGGGCGATCTCCGCCTCGAGCAGCGCCTGCTGGAGGAGCTCGATGTCGGCCGGCGGCCATTCGTCGAGACCGAACTCGGTCGAGGGCACGTCGCCGGCGAGCCCGATCGGGAACGGGCCGAGCTCGCGCTCGAGTTGCTCGAACAACTCGTCGACGGCGTCTTCGATCTGCTCTGGGATGACGAGCTCGTCGCCCTCCCACGCGTGCGGGTGACCGGCCTCGGCGAAGGCCGCAGTCAGCTCGGCGCGCTGGTCGACCGACCACGCCGAGACGTCGTACAGCACGTTCACGCTGTCGGGATCGGTCGGGTCCCAATCCATCGGCGGGGCGCCAGACGGGACCGCGCTCGCGACGTCCTCTTCCTCGCCGTCGGACCGGCTCACGAAAGGCATGCCCAGACGCTACCGGGCGGCCCCGACCACCGGGGTCCGGGCGCGGCGCGCTCGATCAGCGCCAGCGGGCGACGAAGTCGCCGATCAGCCGATACTCGGCGAGCTTGTTCTCGACGGCGCGGAAACCGTGCCCCTCGCCCTCCATCACGTGGAACTCGATGTCGCCGCCGGATGACCGAATCCGCTCAGCGAGCCGCACGCTCTGCTCGATCGGCACGACAGGATCGGCATCGCCGTGCAGCACGAGGAGCGGGGACCTGATGCGGTCGGCGAACGTCAGCGGTGAGCGCTCGCGATACAGATCGACATGATCGAGCGGGCCGACGAGCGACGACGTGTAGTGCGCCTCGAAGCGGTGGCTGCGCGCTGCCAGGTCGGCGAGATCGGTGACCGGATAGAGCGCGACGCCCGCCGCGACCAGGCCGTCGTGGAGGCCGAGCACGCCGAGCACGGTCGTTCCCCCTGACGACCCGCCCATCACGACGGTCCGCTCCGGCACGCTCCACCCATGGCGGTGCGACGCGGCCACGATCGCGGCCGTGTCGTCGACGTCGATGCGACCCCATCCACCGCGCAGCGCCTGCTGGTACGCGCGGCCGTGGCCGGTGCTGCCGCGAGGATCGGGCACGAGCACGTCCCAACCTTGCGACCACCAGTAGGCGACCCGCGGCAGGAACTCGACCTGCCATTGGTCGGTCGGTCCGCCATGGATCCAACAGAGTGTCCGTCCCTCGCCCGCGACGTACCGCCGGGCGTGCAGCGTGACGGCGTCGTGGTCGACGGTGATCGCCTCCGGCTCCGGCAGGTCGACCGAGTCCCATCCGACGACCGGGCCGACGGCGAGGACCCGCCGCTCCCATGTCGCGCCCTCTCGTCTCCCCTCCGGTTTCGGCGTGTCGTACACGACGACCTGGGTCGGTGTCCGCGCCCCGCTGCGCATCGCGGCGAGGCGGTCGCCGACCCACGTGAGTTGGCCGTGCACGCCGCGCGCGATCTCGGTCACGTCGCCGGTGCCGACGTCGACCACACAGAGGCGTCCGAAGCCGCGCTCGTTGCGCGTGAACGCGACCCGATCGCCGTCGGGGGCGACGGCGTACGACCGCTGGCCCATCCCCCACGACGGACCCGCGTGCTCGAACGGTTCGTCGACGAGTGCACGGTCGCCCATCCAGACGTTGAGCCAACCGGTGTCGTCGCGGACCGCCGTGATCGATCCGTCGGACATCATCCGCGGTTGGTGCACCGCGCCGCCGCCGCTCGAACCCGCGCCGCCGGAGATCGAGCGCCGACCACCGTCGAACGTGAGGTGCTCGACACGCGCCGCGTCCCACGGCATGTCCGGGACGTTCCAGGCGGTCCACATCGCGGCCGACCCATCGGCCGCGATGGCGGGGTCGAAGCAGAAGTCGGCAGAGCCGTCGTCGAGTCGCTCGGCGGGACCGTCGTGATCGAGCCAGCACCGCCACACTTGCGCCTGGTCGACGACGTACACCGCGAAGGTCGCGTCGAATGACACCGCCGGGGCTTCGACGCGTGCGTCGGGCCCGTGCCGAGTGAGTCGTCTCACCGCCCGACCAGCGATCGCGTGCAACCACAGATCGCCGCCGATCGCCGCGTACACGATGCCCGATCCGTCCGGCAGCCAGTCGAAGCAACCACCACCGAGGCCGCGGCCGGCCGCCGGAAGCGGCAGCGTGGTCAGCATGCGCTCGGGGCCGCCGGACGCCGAGACGAGGACGATCGCCGTTGAACCGCTCATCGTCGCGACGAAGGCCACGGCCGACCCATCGGGCGAAAGCTTCGGTTCGCTCAGCTCGCGTCCTGCCACGCACATCGCCGGCGTGATGGCGTGCTGTTCCGGATCCGTTCGAGCGGGCACCACGGCGAAGATACGGGGAATATGTCACACATAACTCGCTTGCATCGCCGCCCGGCGCTCGGCCACGATGTGACCTCCACGACCGGAGAGGAGGTGTACCGATGACGATGAACAGTGCCAACGCACGAGTCCGCATCGGCGCGCCCGCCGGCTGTGGTCTCATCGCCTGACACGCGTCGCGCCACAAAGCCCGCGCCCACGCGTATCACCAGGCGAGATCGAGCATCCCCGAATCCCGCGGGGCGCGCTCGCGCCCCGAACCGACGAAAGGAACCGTCATGTATTTCAACTCACCCGAACTGAAGCTGTTTCTGGCTCGCGATCGGCAGGAAGAGCTCCGCCGCATCGCAGGTCAGAATCGCCTTCGGCGTGAGTCGCGACGGCATCGAAGACCAAGCCCGTAGCGACTCCATCCAGTCGGGACGCGGGGCGGAGGAGTACCGGGTCTGCCCGGTACGGTGAGCCACCATGAGTGGCTCCTCCGCCCAGCGTCCCGACCGCAACCTTGCAATGGAGCTCGTGCGAGTCACGGAATCGGCCGCCCTCGCCGCCGCCAGATGGGTCGGCCGAGGCGACAAGATCGGCGCCGATGGCGCCGCCGTCGATGCCATGCGCACGATCTTGAGCACCGTCCAGATGGACGGCATCGTCGTGATCGGCGAGGGCGAGAAGGACGAAGCCCCGATGCTGTACAACGGCGAACGCATCGGTGACGGGTCGATGCCCGAGGTCGACGTCGCCGTCGACCCGATCGACGGAACGACGCTCACCGCCAAGGGCAACAACAACGCGCTGGCCGTGATCGCGGTCAGCGAGCGGGGCTCGATGTTCGATCCCGGCCCTTCCTTCTACATGGAGAAGATCGCCGTCGGCCCCGAAGGTGTCGGTGCGATCGACATCACGGCGAGCGCCACCCAGAATCTCCGCTGGATCGCCAAGGCCAAGCGGGCGAGCGTCCGCGACCTGACCACGGTGATCCTCGATCGGCCCCGCCACGCGGCACTCATCGAAGAGGTGCGCGCCAGTGGGGCCCGGATCCGACTGATCAGCGATGGTGACGTCTACGGCGCGATCGCGACCTCATGGCCCGACGCGGGCGTCGACGTGCTGCTCGGGATCGGCGGGACCCCGGAAGCCGTCATCGCCGCGGCGGCATTGAAGAGCATGGGTGGCGAAATGCAGGCGCGGCTGTCGCCCCAGTCCGACGCCGAACGCGCGGCCATGATCGCAGCCGGGTACGACCTCGACGCCGTACTCACCGAGAACGACCTGGTCCGCGGCGACAACTGCTTCTTCGCCGCGACCGGGGTGACCGACGGCCAGTTGCTGCGGGGGGTCAGCTTCGACAGCCGTGGCGCTCGGACGCAGAGCCTGGTGATGCGCTCGCGCAGCGGCACGGTCCGGTTGGTCGACGCCCGCCACCGCGTCGAGAAGCTCCAGGAGTTCTCGGCGATCGACTACTCCTGAGCGGGATCGCGACCACCCCGTTCTGTCTGCTTCAGATGAGCTGTCGCGCCGTTTGAAGCAGACAGTTCGCCGGGTTCAGGCGACGGAGATGCCGGCGGCGCTGAGGCGGGCGTTGGCGCGGCGCAGGGCGGCGAGGCCGGCGAGCGCCTTGGCGTCGTCGTCGTGGCGGATCTGCTCCTCGGCGCGCTCCTTGGCGGATCTGGCGCGCTCGACGTCGATCTCGTCGGCGAGCTCGGCGACGTCGGACAGGATCGACACCTTGTTGCCGCTGACCTCGACGAACCCGCCGTGGACGGCGATGTCGCGCACCGTGCCATCGACCTGGAAGACCCGCGTGTGGTTCTCGGACAGGGCGCCGAGGAACGGAGCGTGGTTGGCCTGGAACGCGATCTCGCCGCCGCCGAACGTGCGCGTGATGACCATCGTGGCCTCGCCCGAGTACAGCACCCGTTCCGGCGACACGACCTCGACCGCCATCGGCTCGCTCATACGCTGTCCTGGAGGGACTTGGCCTTGGCGTGCACCTGCTCGATGCTGCCGACGTTGAGGAACGCCTGCTCGGGCACTTCGTCGAGCTCGCCGTCGATCAGCGCCTCGAACGACTCGACGGTCTCGTCGGTCGGGACGTACTCGCCCTTCAGGCCGGTGAACACCTCGGCGACGAAGAACGGCTGCGACAGGAATCGCTGCACCTTGCGGGCCCGGTTCACCGTGAGGCGGTCCTGTTCCGACAGCTCGTCGAGACCGAGGATGGCGATGATGTCCTGCAGCTCCTTGTACCGCTGCAACGTCTCCTGCACGCGACGGGCGACGTTGTAGTGGCGCTCCCCGACGACCTCGGGGCTGAGGATCGTCGACGTGGAAGCGAGCGGGTCGACGGCCGGGTAGATGCCGAGCGCGGCGACCTGGCGTGACAGTTCCGTAGTGGCGTCGAGGTGCGTGAACGTCGTGAACGGGGCGGGGTCGGTGTAGTCGTCGGCGGGCACGTAGACCGCCTGCAGCGACGTGATCGAGCGGCCGCGGGTCGACGTGATGCGCTCCTGCAACTGGCCCATCTCGTCGGCGAGCGTCGGCTGGTAGCCCACGGCCGACGGCATGCGGCCGAGCAGCGTCGACACCTCGGAGCCGGCCTGCACGAAGCGGAAGATGTTGTCGACGAACAGCAGCACGTCCTGGTTCTGGACGTCACGGAAGTACTCGGCCATCGTCAGCGCGGACAGGGCGACGCGCAGCCGCACGCCCGGCGGTTCGTCCATCTGGCCGAACACGAGAGCGGCCTTCTCGAACACGCCCGATTCCATCATCTCGATCCGGAGGTCGGTGCCCTCACGGGTTCGTTCGCCGACGCCGGCGAAGACCGACACGCCACCGTGCTGGGAGGCGACGCGGTTGATCATCTCGGTGATGAGCACCGTCTTGCCGACGCCGGCACCGCCGAACAGTCCGATCTTGCCGCCTGCGACGTACGGCGTGAGCAGATCGATCACCTTGATGCCGGTCTCGAACATGCGCGCCGACGGCTCGAGGGCGTCGAAGTCGGGCGCGTCGCGGTGGATCTCCCAACGCTCCATCTCGGCGTAGCCCTCCGGCGGCTCGTCGAGGGCGTCGCCCCAGACGTTCCACACGTGGCCGAGCACCTTCTCGCCGACGGGGACGGAGAGACCCTTGCCGGTGTTGCGCACCGCGGTGCCGCGCGTCAGGCCGTCGGTCGGCCGCATGCAGACGGCCCGGATGCGGCCCTCGCCCAACTGCTGGGCCACTTCGGCGAGCACGGAGTGCGTCTTGCCCTCGACGGTGACGTCGAACTCCACCGCGTGGTTGAGCTCGGGGAGCGCGCCGCGCGGGAACTCGACGTCGATCACGGGGCCGGCGATCCCGACGACCCGGCCTTGCTTGAGGTCGCTCTCGGTCATGGTCATGTGCGTGATGTCTCCCTGTTCACCGCGGTGCGGTCACAATTTGGTCGCCGTGATCGGCGTGGTCGTCGAACTCGGGGAGCACGACGAAGGACTGCTTGTCGGAGCCCAGCGCCTCGGCCCCGCTGACGATCTCCATGATCTCGGTCGTGATCGAGTCCTGGCGGGCGCGGTTCATGATGCGGCTGAGGTTCTTGATGAGCTCCTCGGCGTTGTCGGTGGCCGACTTCATCGCCCGCTGACGGAACGCCTGCTCGGAGGCGGCGGCGTTGAGCAAACCCGCATACACGCGCGCCTCGACGTAGCGCGGCAAGAGCGTGTCGAGGATCGTCGTCGGATCGGGCTCGAACTCGTAGTCGCCGGCTGGAGCGTCGGCCGTACCAGCCTTCCCGTCGCCACCCGACACCGCCTCGGTGGTCAACGGCACGAGCGGTCGTAACACCACTTCCTGGCTGCCGGTCGTGATGAACCGGGTGTACACCAACTCGACGCTGTCGACGTCGCCGTTGAGGAACAGCTCGACGACGTGCTCCCCGATCGCCTTGGCATCCGCGTACGTCGGGTTCTCGCTGAACCCGTTGAACGCCTGACCGAGCTTGTACCCACGGAACCGGAAGTAGCCCTCGGCCTTGCGGCCGATCGGAATCACGGCGTAGTCGCGACCGGCGAGCACGTCGGCTTTGACCTCGCCCTCGGCGGCGCGCTGGACGCCTGCGTTGTAGCCACCGCACAGGCCGCGGTCGGCGCTGATCACGACGTAGCACGTGGTGCGCACCTCGTCGCGCCCGGCGAGCAGGGGCGACGACGTGCTGCCGCCGGCGGCCGCGAGGTTGCGGACCACCTCGGTGATCTGCTCGGAGTACGGGACAGCGGCGTGCACCCGTGCCTGGGCCTTGACGATCCGCGACGCGGCGATCAGTTCCATGGCGCGCGTGATCTTCTTCGTCGCCTGGACGGTGCGAATGCGTCCTCTGAGGATCCGTTCCTGGCCGCCTGCCATCGCGTTACTCCGTTGCGAGCGTCTTCGCGCTCTTGGCGTCGCCGACCTCGTCGGCGTCGACCGACGTGGGGTCGACCACGAGTTGGATTCCGCTGTCGGCGACGAACTGGTCCTTGAACCCCTGCACCGCGTCGGCCAACGCATCGGGCACGGCGCCGGTGCGGAGCTCGTCCAACAGCGAGGCGTGACGGCTGCGCATGTACTCGAGCATGCTGGTCTCGAAGCGCTTGACGTCGGGAGCCGGGATGTCGTCGAGGTAACCGCGCGTGCCGGCGAAGATCGACACGACCTGTTCCTCGACCGCCATCGGGCTGTTGAGCGGCTGCTTCAGGAGCTCGACGAGCCGGTAGCCACGATCGAGCTGAGCCTTCGACACCGCGTCGAGCTCGGAACCGAACGTGGCGAAGGCCTCGAGCTCGCGGAACTGGGCGAGATCGAGCTTGAGCGTGCCGGCGACGGCCTTCATCGACTTGACCTGCGCGGCACCACCGACGCGTGACACCGAGATGCCCACGTCGACGGCGGGACGCACGCCCGACTTGAACAGGTTCTCCTGCAGGTACACCTGACCGTCGGTGATCGAGATCACGTTGGTCGGGATGTACGCCGACACGTCGCCGGCCTTGGTCTCGATCACCGGCAAGGCGGTGAGCGAACCGGCGCCGTTCTCGTCGGACAGCTTGGCGGCCCGCTCGAGCAGCCGGCTGTGGAGGTAGAACACGTCGCCCGGATACGCCTCGCGGCCCGGCGGCCGGCGCAGCAGCAGCGACAGCTGGCGGTACGCCTCGGCCTGCTTCGACAGGTCGTCGTACACGATGAGCGCGTGCTCGCCGTTCTCCATCCAATGCTGACCCATTGCGCATCCGGCGTATGGGGCGAGGTACTTGAACGGCGCCGGATCCGCGGCCGGGGCGATCACCACGACCGTGTACTCCATGGCGCCGGCCTGGCGGAGCGTCTCGACGGTCTGGGCGATCGTCGAGCCCTTCTGGCCGATCGCGACGTAGATGCACTTCACGCCCTGACCCTTCTGGTTCAGGATCGTGTCGACGCAGACGGTGGTCTTGCCGGTCTTGCGGTCGCCGATGATCAGCTCGCGCTGGCCGCGACCGATCGGGGTCATCGCGTCGATCGCCTTGATGCCGGTCTGCAGCGGCTCGTGCACCGGCTTGCGGCCCATGATGCCCGGCGCCTGGATCTCCATCCGCCGGGACTGGACGCCGACCAACTCACCGAGCCCGTCGACGGGCTCGCCCAGCGCGTTCACGACGCGACCGAGCACCCCGTCGCCGACGGGCACCGAGAGGATGCGTCCCGTGGCCTTGACGGTCTGGCCTTCCTGGATGTCGTCGGAGTTGCCGAGCACGACGGCGCCGATCGAGCGCTCGTCGAGGTTGAGGGCGAGACCGACCGTGCCGTCCTCGAACTCGAGCAACTCGTTCACGGCGGCATCCGGCAGGCCCGAGACGCGGGCGATGCCGTCGCCGACCTCGGCGACGCGACCGACGGTACGCGCCTCGAGTGAGGGCTCGAAGCCTTCGAGGTTCTTCTTGAGGGCCGCCGCGATGTCGGCGGCGGAGAGGGTGAGTTCAGCCATTGTGAGGATCTCCTACAGGCGGCTTTTCAACTGGTCGACACGGGTGCGGACGCTCCCGTCGATGACGGTGTCGCCCACGGTGGCGACGATGCCTCCGAGCACGGAGCGATCGACGACCACCTTGAGGTTCACTTGCTTGCCGGTGGCGTTCGTCAACGCCGCTTTGAGACGGTCTTGCTGGTCGTCGGTCAGCGGAACCGCGCTGCGCACCTCGGCGACCTCGAGGTTCTTCGAGGCCGAAGCGCGTTGCACGAGGCTGTCGATGATCGCCGGCAGATCACGGCCGCGGCCGGAACCGACCACCATCGAGACGAGCTGCACGGTCGTCGGGGTGGCCTTGCCGAGCAGATCCTCGACGACCGCCTGGCGCATCGCCGCCGGCACCATCTCGTCGGTGAGCGTCTCGCGAAGCGACTCGTTCGACTCGTACGTCCTCGCGAAACGGAACAGCTCGTCTTCGACCTCGTCGAGTGTGCCTTCGGCGCGGGCGACCTCGAACAGCGCCCGTGCGTACCCGTCAATCCGTCCTTCGTCGCTCATGTGCTCGCACCGTGCCGGATGGTCGTTTCCGCTCGCCGCAGATCCAACCGTCGCTTCTGTGTACTTACGAGCTCGCTCCAACTCCTGCTCATGTGCTCGCTCCAACTCGTGAGATAAAGCTCTCGATCAGTTCCTGCTGGGTCGCGTCGTCGAGCGTGTCGGCGACGACCTCTTCCAACGA
>Ga0190265_10001168_pt1 | contig 17189 bp, 16 predicted proteins | sample Popmic124T_FD_133135 | JGI IMG/M metagenome (GOLD analysis project Ga0190265, IMG submission 133135) | Populus adjacent soil microbial communities from riparian zone of Indian Creek, Utah, USA - 124 T | ecosystem: Environmental > Terrestrial > Soil > Riparian zone | place: USA: Utah | collected...
AGAGCCGGATGTGCGCCCACAAGTCCGGTTCTGTGAGAGCCGGGGGAGTGCAAACTCCCCTGGCTACTCGACCGCTGGAGCCGCTTGGTTGGCCGAACCAAGGTTTCCTGCTCGCGTATATGGCTATGTTTCCACTGCGCTGACTCTCCCTATTGTACAGCGGATCTACCGGCTGGGGATAGGGCCTCAGGTCTCCGGTCGACTCCTATTGTTACTGAGAGTGCCTCTCGGATCCGGCCCGCTCAGGAGCACTTGGGAGGCAGGTTCGCGTCGAGGCTGGCCGTACGCAGGCCATCTTTGACGGGAACCCTAGTACCTGAATGCAACAATCGCCATGTGACACTTACAACTACTCGCCGAGTCCGCATCCGCTCGCCCTGCTTATGGAAAATCCGGTAAAACAGCGAAGCAGATATGCGAGGCAGCGGCATGAAGAACGACTAGGAAGAATATTGCCCGTCGAGTCCAGCCCAGGTAATGAGCTACGCCGATAACCACTCCATAGCCCGGGAACTGCATGAGTGAAAGCAGCATTGCAGAAGATTCCTCGAAACGTAACGTGCAGAGCATGCCAAAGGGAAGAGCGATTTTTGCTAAAAAGTAATTGCCGGCATGGCCTCCGCTAAGCACCATCGGGAGAAAGGTAATGAATATCACGAGGCCTCCCAATATCGAACCGGAAAGAGTCAAGGCAAGAGAAAGCTCGATGGCCTCTCGTAAGTGCTCGTCTCGCGGGGCTTCGTACGACATGCCAATCCCTGCCGTTAAGGCCTGTTTTTACTACAACATTCAGTTCGCCGGCCAACGTCGACTTCTACCTTCACCGGCAGAAGTTCAGAACGAGCGCGATCAGCGAACAAAGATCTGTGCCCATCTCCCTGACTCCGGCGAACTTAGTCGAGTTTACGTTTCTCGCGTATCAACGTCAAAGCGATAGAGCTTGGGCATAAGCACACCGGGGCGAGTTGGAGCTTTCTGACTCCTGGCCCTGACGGATAAGCGGCTTATCCAGGGAGGGTGGAGGTGCTTCTGCGACGAGTCCTGTCGGATAAGAGGCCTGGAAGGGCCTGAAGAAGGGAAGGCTTCTTGTCGTGGCGTTTGCCGGATAAGCAACCATGGACGAGACGAAAGGTGGGCGGACGAGCCAAGGCTCTCTGGCCCGTCCCCGGGTTCTTGACAGGGCAGTCCCCGGCCGTACAGGGCCTGCCCGGAGTTGGAAGGTGGTCCGTCGGTTTCGGAGCTTCCGCCCTCCCGGGAGGGGTCAAGCCCCTCCCCTACATCCTTACTCAGCCGCCTGTAAATCTAGAATTGGTGTGTTGTGGAGGTGCCCCTACACAGAGGGCTTACCCATCTTTGGGTCACGAGGGGACTTCGCCCCCCATCTCGTCCTCCTCCTCCCGCGCCATCGCCATGTACTTCTCCACCGCGATCCCCACCCTGTTCGAAAAGCGCTGGCGGTAGCTCTCGACCTCCCCCACCGCCTCGTCGAGGAAGATCCGCTCCACCCGGAACAGCGGCACGAACATGGTCGAGAGCCCCAGGGTCTGGTCCCCGGGCCGGGCGGCCTGCGCCATCCAGTCGTCGAAGCTGTTGAGGTTGATCCCCCGGAAGCTGATCCCCGCCACCGCCAGATCCTGCAGCACCCCGAAGAACTTCTCCGTCGGGTTGATGAGGTGAACGATGACGATCGAGCCGGGACGGATCATGGCGGAATCAGTCTCCCCCGGGGTGAGGGCCTTCCTCGGAGAGCTCCACGAGCACCCCTCCCGCGCTCTTCGGGTGCACGAACTGGACCCAGCAGCCGCCCGCCCCGCGGGTCGGCTCCGGCCGCAGCACCTCGAACCCCGAGCCGCGCAGGCGGGCATCGTCCGACCGCACGTCGTCGCTCGCCAGGCAGAGGTGGTGGATGCCCGGGCCCCGCTTCTCGAGGTACTTCGCAACGGGCGACTCCGCGGACATCGGCTCCAGCAGCTCGATCCACGACTCGCCGCAGCGGATCATGGCCACCCGCACCCCTTCGTGCGGCACCTCCTCGATCCGCTCGACCGTCATCCCGAGGGACTCGTAGAACCTCCGGCCCTCCTCGATCGAGCGCACCGCGATGCCGATGTGGTCGATGCGCTGGATCATGGAGCGCGCTCCTCCAGAGGTCCTGATGGACTGCTCTCCAGCTCCTCGGCGTGGATCACGCCCGAGAACAGCCGGTCCGCGACAAGATAGGGATCGGTGCGTTGCGCGAAGCCGCGCTCCACCTCCCGCTCCACGCCGAGCACGCGGTCGGCGGCGGCCACGATCCGCTCCTTGAGGATGGTCTCGACCCGCAGGCGCAAATGGGAGCGGCGCCGCTCGTCGAGCTCGCCGCTCGAAGCCAGGTGCTCGCGGTGGCGCTCGACCGCGGCGAGCACCTGGTCCACCCCCTCCTCCCGGGACGCCACGGTCTTGAGGATGGGAGGGACCCAGGCCCCGTGCTCGCCCAGGGAGAGCATCATCTCCAGATCCTTCGCCGCGCGCTCCACCCCCTCGCGGTCCGCCTTGTTGATGACAAAGACGTCCGCGATCTCCAGGATGCCGGCCTTGATGGCCTGGATGTCGTCCCCCAGCCCGGGGACGGTCACCAGGACGACCGTGTCCACGGTGCGCACCACGTCCACCTCGTCCTGGCCGACACCCACGGTTTCCAGGAGGATCCAGTCGAAGCCGGCCGCATCCAGGAGGTCCACCGCATCGCGCGAGGCCCGGGCCAGCCCGCCCATGGCGCCGCGCGTGGCCATGGAGCGGATGAACACGCCCGGATCGGTGTAGAGCGTCTGCATGCGGATGCGGTCGCCGAGCAGGGCGCCGCCCGTGTAGGGGCTGGTGGGATCGACCGCGAGGATGCCCACGGTTTCCCCTCGCTTGCGGCAGAGCCGGGCCAGGCGGTCGACCAGCGTGCTCTTGCCCGCGCCCGGGGGACCGGTAATGCCCACGACCCGGGCCTTCCCCGTGTGGGGATAGATGCGGCGGATGATCTCCCGCTGCCCCTCGCCGCCGTCCTCCACGATCGAGATCGCCCGAGCCACCGCCCGCGGCTGCCGCTCGAGCAGGCGCGGGACGAGGTCGTCGAGGTTGGCCCTCACCCCCGACCCCTCTCCCGGCCGCACACCCGGACCCCCGGGAGAGGGGAGCGCGCGAGATCCACCTGCATCTCCACCTGTGGCTCGATCCAAGGGGACGAAGCGGAATTGAATGGGAACAAATCGAGACGTCGCCACCTCCCCCTCTCCCGGGGGTCCGGGAGTGCGGATGGGAGAGGGGGCCGGGGGATGAGGGCCGCAGGCCACGGATGTCGGGTTTGTCTCACCTACCGCCCCTTGAAGAGCTGCCGGGCGATTACCAGCCGCTGGATCTCGCTGGTCCCCTCGCCGATGGTGCAGATCTTGGCGTCACGGAAGTACTTCTCGGCGCGGTAGTCCTTGATGAAGCCGTAGCCGCCGTGGATCTGGACGCCGCGCTCCGAGCAGAACACCGCGGCCTCGCCCGCGTAGAGCTTGGCCTCGGAGGCGAGGCGCGACACCGGCCGGCCGCGGTCCATGGCCTCGGCCGCGGCAAAGGTCAGGATCTCGGCCGCGGCGATCCGGGTCGCCATCTCGGCCAGGGCGAACTGGATCGCCTGGAACGAGGCGATCGGCTTGCCGAACTGCTCGCGCTCCTTGGCATAGCGCACCGACGTGTCGAAGGCGCCGATGGCCGTTCCGAGACCCAGGGCCGCGATCGAGATGCGGCCGCCGTCGAGGATCTGGACCGCCTGGAGGAAGCCCTCCCCAAGGTCGCCCAGGAGCCGGTCCTCGGACACGAAGCAGTTCTCCATCACCACCTCGGCGGTGTCCGAGGCGCGGATGCCCAGCTTGTTCTCCTTCTTGCCGGGGCGGAAGCCCTTCATCCCCTTGTCCAGGACGAAGGCCGAGATATTGTGGTGGCGCGGACCCTGGGAGTCGGTCACCGCGAAGACTACGCAGATATCGCCGACGCTGCCGTGGGTGGTGAACGTCTTCGAGCCGTTGAGGACCCAGCCGCCTTCCACGCGCTCGGCTCGGGTGCGGGTGCCGGCCGCGTCCGACCCGGCGCCGGGTTCGGTCAGGCTCCAGGCGCCGATCTTCTCCCCCTGGGCCAGGGGGACCAGCCAGCGGCGCCGCTGCTCCTCGCTGCCATACTTGTAGATGTGGTTGCTGCACAGCGAGTTGTGGGCCGCGACGCTGATGCCGACCGAGGGGTCCACCTTGGACAGCTCGGTGATGACGATCACGTACTCGATGTAGCCGAGACCGGCGCCGCCGTACTCCTCCGGGAAGAGGATCCCAAGAAAGCCGAGCTCGCCCGCCTTGGCGATCACGTCGCGGGGGAACTTCTGGCTCTCGTCCGTCTCGTCGACGATCGGGTCTACCTCGCGGCGGGCGAACTCCCGCGCGGTCTCCTGGATGGCGCGCTGCTCGTCGGTCAGGGAAAAGTCCACGCAAACCTCCTCAGTCCCGGGGCTCAAAAACCGTGGGATACCCGCCGGCGGATGGGCCGGGGCCGGCCCGGCGATGCTATCGCGGCGGGCCAAGGATGACAACGCGCATGTACTCCCTCTCCCCCGGCACGGGGGAGAGGGTTGGGGAGAGGGGGGATGGGATCAATTCCCCCCACTCTCGGCAGCCAGCTTGCAGGTCGGCTAAAATCCCCGCCCAGGAGAGCGCACGCCCGGGCCGGAGGAGCACCCTTCTGTATAGGATGCTTTTTTGTTCCTGCGACTCCAAATGGTTCGGCTTGAAATGCTCCAACACCGCCGTTCACTGATGAAGAGAGGAGAGTTCCTCCCGCATGACTCCTGACGTCCTCCTGATCCGCAAGATGATGTCCCGGCAGAACCTGAGCCGCGCCGAGAGCGCCGAGCTCCTCGAAGCCGTCCTGAGGACCGACGACGAGGGCTGGCGGCTCCTCGCCTACTCCGTCGCCTCCCAGACCAAGGGCGAGACCGTCGAAGAGATCCTGGGCATGTTCGACGCCATGCGCCGGCTCACCGGCGACTACGACCTCGACCTGTCCGGGCGCCGGCCCATGGACATCTCCAGCGCCGGCGGCAGCGGCGTGAAGAAGATCAACGTCTCGACCCTCTCCTCGCTGGTCTCCGGAGACCCGGTGGTGCCCGTCGTCAAGCACTCCTTCTGGAAGGTGACCAGCATCACTGGGAGCGCCGACGCCCTGGAGGCGGTCGGCATTCATCCCCAGACGGTCACCCTGCCGCAGATCCAGAAGGCTGTGGAGACGGCGGGGGTCGTCTTCTACTCGCCGCTCTTCGTGAGCGGGGAGCTGAAGAACATCGTGAACTTCGGCCGAGTCCTGGCCGAGCACAAGGTGGGGGTGAGCACGCCCTTCCACATGCTGGCCCCGATCTTCACCCCGATCCCCCTGACCTACCGCATGTTCGGCCTCAACAACCCCACCCAGTTCGAGATCCTGACCGAGATCTTCCGCGGCCTCGGCTATCGCAACGCCCTGCTCGTGCGGGGCTTCGAGGGGCTGGACGAAGCCTCGATCTCCTCGCCGAGCCGGGTGCGTGGCTTCCGAGGGGAAGAGGAGTTCGATTTCGTTCTCCTCCCGGAGGAGGTGGGATTGAAGCGCGTAAGTCAGGAAGAGGTGACGCCGGTGGACGCCGAGTCGAACTACCGCGACTTCCTGCGCATCGCCCACGGCTTGGAGACCGGGCCGAAGCGCGACCTCATTGCGCTCAACACCGGTCTGGCCCTGTGGATCTCCGAGCGGACCCCGACCATTGCCGAGGGGGTGCAGATGGCCCTCGAGCGGCTCGCGAGCGGTCTGGCGGCCGAGAGGCTGACGGCGCTGGTCGAGCAGCACGGCTCGCCGGACGTCCTGAAGCGGGCGAGAGAGAAGTACCTGGGCGCCTGATGGACATACGGCGAGAGATCCTGCGCAACGTGATCCTGTGCCAGTCGCTGGAGCCGCTGGGCAAGAAGCCGGGCGTGACCAGCCGCTACGCGGATGCCTCGCCTGCGACCAAGCTGGAGTACTTCATCATCTCGGGCGTGAACAGCTCCTGGGTCTTCTACGACCTGGTAGACAGGATCCTGCGCGAGGGCAAGCAACCGGACTGCATCTTCGATTCGGCGTATCAGGCCCAGAACGAGAGCATCCGCAACCGGCTGGGCAGCAAGGTCAACTACGGCCAGATCTTCCTGCTGGTGCCGCTGGTGGTCGCCCAGACGCTGGAATATCTCGAAACCAACAGCTCCGACGACGTGGAGGCCATCCTGGAACGGACCGGCCGCGTCCTGCGGAATACCACGGAGAAGGATTTCGAGTACCTGGAGAAGTTCATCCGGCTCGGGCACGAGCTCTCGGCACGCCACCACGAGCGCATGGGCCGTCCCAAGCCGCCGCGCGACCCGTACTTCAAGAAGGCGTACAAAAACGTCTGGGAATCCCTGCACGACTTCCTGCACATCCACGCCGTGCGGGAGATGGCCGAGGGCTATCCGCACAGCGAGAGGGTCTACCGTTTCCTCCTGCACAACCTGGAGGACGGCATCCTGCCGGCGAGCGACATGATTTACAGCCTGCTGTTGCCGGAGATCGGCCGTGCCGATGCCGCGGCCGACATGGTCGCCTGCGGCCTCTACCTGGCCCTCGCCGCCCACCCAGAGACCGTTCTGTTTACGTAGGCCCCTCACCTCCTGACCCCCTCTCCCCCGGCACGGGGGAGAGGGCTGGGGAGAGGGGGGACGGGATCAAATACCGCAAAACCAGGTAATCCCCGATCCGCTCCACCTCCTCCAGATGGAGCGGGACCGGGGCGCCTGCGCCTTCGAACAGGTTCACGGAGCCGGCATCGAGGACCACCGGGAGCAGCAGGATGTGGATGTGGGCGACGAGCCCCTGATCCAGAAGAGCGCGGTTCAAGATGCCGCCCCCTTCGCACACGACCGACGAGATCCCCCTCGCCCGCAGACCTTCCAGAAAGAGCCCGAGGTCAGTTGTCTCCTCGCCGCAAGGCACGGCTTCGACGCCCCGCTCCTCCAGGAACCGCAGGTAGCCGGCCGGGGTGGCTCCCGTGACGCCGATCAGCGTGCGGACCGAGCCGTCGAGGAACTTGAAATGAGGTGGGATGCGTCCGGTCCGGTCGAGCGTGACGCGCACCACCTCATGATCCGAAGAGGCGTGAGAAGCCATCGTGGGATCGTTCGTGAGGACCGTGTTCGTGCCGATGAGCACGGCGTCATACCGGCGCCGGATCGTCGACTTGGCCTCCCAGAATTCCCGGGGAGGGTTGATGTAGGGGACGAGATCATAGCTGCTGCGCCCCCGGCCCATGGTGACGAGGCCGTTGATCGAAGAGGCGCTCAGGAGATCGACGAGCATCGGGAGAAATAGTCTCGGGCCTCGGCCAGGTCGAGAGGCGTGTCGATCTCGAAGACCTTGGGGAGGTACTCGCGGAAGGTGATGATCTCGCCGGCCGCCAGCGCCGGGGTCACGAAGTCGGCCTCGGGATCCTGCTCCATGTAGGAGAACACGCGGGGCGACTGGATCCCGAAGACCGGAAGACTGAACGACCATTCGCCCTTCCGGGTGAGGGCGAACTCAAGCTCCGGCTCGAAGCGCACCTTGGCCTTGAACCGGTCCGTGCGGCAGAACGGGTAGGAGGCGAAGCCCTCCGGATCGTGCGCCTCGACCAGCTCGCGGAGAGGCTCATGCTCGGTAAACACCACGTCGCCGCCCACCCACACGAACGGCTCCTGCAGAGCCTCGAGGATGTCGCGGGTCTGATAGAGGGTAGTGAGCATGCCCACCGGCCGCTCCTCAACGAGCACCTCGGCCGGGACATCGCGGAAGTCGGCCACATAGTCGGGCCGCGTGACGATGATGGGTTCGAGCCCGAGGTCGCTGGCAAGGACGAGCAACCGGTCCAGCACCGTCTCGCCGCCAAGGTCCACGAGGCTCTTGGACCTGCCCCCGGTGACCGCGTGCATGCGCGTGCCCAGCCCCGCCGTAAGGATGACCATCTTCATCCGCCGAGTCCTCTCCTTCAAAGTGCCGGTAATGACGACATCCGGGACGGGTTCGGATTGTAGCAAGTCGGGCATTTTCAGGAAAGCTGTGTAGACAGGAGGGGACGGGCCTCGGCCATGACCCGTTGTCGCACCGAAGGGGGCGTGCCATCCGGCACGCCCCCCTTTTTTTGTCGTTCGTCGCCCTCAACGAGAGGCTCGTCAGGTTCAACGAGAGTCTCCTTGAACTCGACGAGAGGCGCAAAAGGTTCGACGAGACCCTCGAAAGGTCCGACGAGAGGCTCGAAAGATCCAAGGAGAGCCTAGAAAGGTCGAACGAGACCCTGAAAAGGTCTCGCGAGAGGCTGAAAGGTCTGGAGAGAGGCTCGAAAGGTTCCATGAGGCTCTCGAAAGGTCTGACGAGACCCTCGAAAGGTCCGATGAGGAGCCCGGAAGGTTCGACGGGAGGCTCGTTGACGCTGACGAGAGGCTCGAAAGGTTCACTGAGACCCTCGAAAGGTCCGGCGAGAAGCTCAAAAGGTTTGACGAGAGGCTCGATGAGCCTCCCGGTTCACTGAAAACTGAGAAGGACGGCCGGCCTCCGAGTCCAAGGACGCCGCCGTCCGCCCAAATTGAAGGGGATCTGGTCTCCAGGGAAGCCGTGTTCCCTCTCCCACCCGGGGAGGGGGTAGGTCGGCTCCGGGGGGAGGCTGGGACGAGGGCGCTTGCCCTCCATGATTCCCCCTCCCAACTCGCGCATGAGCGCGCATGAGAATGACAGCCCCTTCCAAGAGCGAGGTGCCGAGCCCGGAGCCGATCTGTTGTACTTCTAGCCTCAGGGATCGATGTCTGGTCCCATATCCAAAGACGGGAGGCGAGTTCTGGCCACATTTGGACTTCCCATCAGGGTCAATGCTCGGACCTGTCCTTTCCCAGACCGCCTAGAAGACGGACGAGCCGGCGCCGAGAAGCAGAGCGAGCAGCAGGGCGATTCGGAACACGGCGCTCTCCTTCGAGGGCGGGTAGCGGAGGATCTCGACCTGGGCTCCCTTCCGGATGGCCTCCTCCGCGCGATCCAGGAACAGCCCGTTCGGTATAGTGCTATAGCTGGTACCAGGAGACGACTGGCGAGTTCCAAGGGTCCATTTAACGGAAGCACTGTCGGGCGCGTCTTCTCCCTAGATGCATCCGGGTAGCTAACTCCCGACAGGAGTCTCTCAGCTTCCAAGAAATGCTTGCACTAGCCCCAATGCATCACCGGAAGCGCTCAAGTCGTAGGTTGATTTCAATTTATTTTTAAACACGTCATACCAGAAGTCATCTATATCGGATCGGTTGAGTGGCGCTGGCGCAGTCGCAGTTCCAATCATTCTGTACTGTGTCGTAAAGTCCACGCGCATGACGAGAACCTTTAGTTGTGAAAATCGCTCGACATGCCTCAGCCCAGCCACATACTCGCGCTGAAAGTTCCCCTGGCAGTCTTCCAAGCTCTTCCCGCCAGTGAAACCTGCAAAGTCATAGCCATCCATACCGTCGCTTTGTACCATATCGGAGACGTAGATTACGTAAGCACCATGTCCCTTCGATCCTTTTGTTCCAAGGATGCCATCTAATACCCTTATCGTCCCTAACACATCTACCAACTCTGAACCTTCGTCAGAATAGACTTGATCTATCCGCCTCTCTTCAATAAACCTGACAAGCTCGCTCCTGGCCGCCTTTCGGTCTCTTCCCTTCATGGCCCCTGAACGTACAGCGGTGCTAAAGATGGCTCTGCTCGCCTCGGTATTGCCCGAGATCGGATAGATGTCTAGTTTGTACGGCTTCTTCGAACTGTCCACCGCATCAAAGATTGGAACAACGAACTGCTCCATGATTGCTGTATTCACCTGCTCATTGGTCCGCGCTTCCAAGAATACTACGACGTGCCTCTCGGGCTCACCACACCCAAATAAAACAGCGGCCATGGCTACAATGAGCAACAGAAGCACTCTAGTTACCGTCATCACCCTCATGTCTTTCTTCTCCTGTTCTATTGCCGCGAGAACTATAGTCGCCAGTAAGAACTCGCGCATGGTACTTTCGCAGATCCACATCTCGTACGAGTTTTCGGATCTCCTGATCGTCGAAAATCTCGAAGCCGGTAGTAACTCCGCATTTGAAACCGGCCTGAATTTCCCCTTTAAAACGATTCAACAAAGCCTTCCCTATTTCTTCGACACTTACATGGCTGTTATCAACGAGATGCCGTAGAGAATCAATGCAATGTCTAGCCGCAAGATCCTCGCCCGGCCGACTCTTTGACGCAATACGTGCCTCGCAGATCGCAATAAAGGACTCCACGCTTGATCTGTCGTGCGAGTCGACAGCGGCCTGCCCCGCACTCTGTAGCTCTGGATCACTTTCAGATTCAGGGAATACCTTACGCAGCTTTCCCACGAGGGCGGAGATACGCCGTGCCCTTGCCGCTTCGCCAGCAATAGATACTCTCTCGGCTATCACTCGAGAAGATTTCAAGCCTTGCTCAATAAGACCTGAAATTTCCTCTCTTTGGCGTTCCACGCTCGCACTCGCCCTAACAAAGCGCTCCTTCCTTCGCCGAGCAGCTCGCTCTGCACTAACGGCTTTTTGCCCTAACTGAAAGGTCAGCCCACTCAACATAGGGAAGAGAAATCCGGCCGACAGCAGTGCGATAAACAGCAAGAAAAATCTAATACTCCCGCTGGGAAGAAGAGTGAGGCCTGCCTCTGGCCGGTGATCTCTGCTATCATTCTCTTGATCGCCACCGCTTGTTGCCTTCTGCTTACTGAGAACTTCACGTACCTGCGACCTGAAATCACTTGAGCCAGAATCTGCAATAACCTCAGTGCGAAGAAATGATAGCGGAACCAGAAGCGCGACCAACATCGCGATCATAAAGCGACGGTACTTAACAGCCCCAGAGCCCCCATCCTGACCAGAGAGACGAGCGTCTGCAATCAATTTGAATACCAACGCAGATGCTACACTCAGGGCAATTGCAAACAACCACGGCTGCTGTAGTGCCAGCGCGTCTTGCGTCACTTGCCACGCAAGAGCAAACTCGGCCACCAGTGGCGCAAGTGCCAAGATTGGATACAAGTAGATCCCGAATTTCGTTGTCTCTCCTCCCTCAAGCTCTAAAGCCTTCGCGGCATCGGATCTCTCCTTCTCTAGCACCTCCAAATTAGCTTGCGCTGAAGGAATTTCGATGCTAAGCGTCATCAGTAGTCTGTCGTCTGCCTGTGCCAGGTCTCCCTCGGCAAGAATGCGTTCCTTCTCTTGTAGCGCCTCTAACTTGGCGCTTGCAACATCGACTACGTCGCGAGCATCCACACGCAACTCACCCAAACGCTGCCCCAACGCAAAGCAGCGTTGCCCCTTGGCCTCCTCACTTGAAGGGTGGGGCCGGCCAAACTGACCATCCCACTCATGCTCGATACTCTCCACGCAATGATCGATCAGAGATTGGACTGAACTCGCACGCTGAGCCAATTCACCCATATTTTCCCCATCCTCATTAATCTTTTACTATACTAGCCCAACGCTCCTCATATTGGACCTCTAATAGGCGCTTGGCCAAACTCTCCCGCTCCTTCTCCAATGCCTGTACAAGCCGGCCGGGAAGATCGTCGACTCGACCCTGCAGGGCCACTACTTCTTGCTGTGCTGCTGCAATTCGCCCCTGCAATACACGGCCCTCATTCTCATTCGCATAGACCTCTCGCACGCGAGTCAGCATCGCACCCCCGAAGGCTACAATCAATAGCGATAGGCACCCAGTAGCAACAAGGAGGCCTACTAGGACTAGCGTCCATTTCTCAGCAATAGCAGGCGTCCCGATAAGCACCATAGCCATTACGATTAAAGAAAATAAACCATAGTGCTTCTTTTCCCTGTCAAATCTAAGCAGCATGAGCGTTGGCACGTTGAGCAATGCCGCCAAGGCAAACCCCTCCCAAATGCTGACGTAATCATGTGCAGCAATACTCCCCTGTGATTCGCTGCCTTGCATGGCTCTTCCCAAGAGCGTGAAGGGGAAGTAACTTGTAAGTAGGGCCGCCAAACCAGCGAATGCGAGCACTCCGGCCGCTATGTACAGAATAGCTCTAAACAGGCCTACGCCTTCCGATGCCATACCATCTCTTGTCTCTTTACTTGCCCCCCGCAACCTGTCCGCTTCTTCCCTGAGAGCAGAGAGTTCCTTCTCAGCCCGCCCCAGTACCTCGACAAACTGCGCCTTTTCCTTGCCAAAACGCTCCTCTATAGCAGACTTCAGATCAGGCCAATCGAGTTTATGCCCAGCACTAACGCTTCCCATACGGCTCTTCCACTCTTATCCTGAACACAACTTTTCTACTTGCCGGCCGATCTCGTTGCTCCGAACTCTCCTCACCATACCCGACATACTTAAGCTCTAGTGCTTGGTGGCTCCTTTGCTCGCGCAGCACCAGAGCGAGGCTGAGCAAGGCTTCATAAGCTCGCGCCACAGAGAGCTGTTCATTGTTCGTCAAAGGATAGCGCCGCAGATTCTCGGAAGTCCTTAGCTTAGCCTCGAGAGCTATGGCCTCGAGAGACAACGGTCGCGGCATTCTAATAGCCGAGAGATCTGCCTCGCCCGAATACATAATTTTGCCAGTTATGGGCAACCGGTCCGTATAGCCTGCGCACTCAATCTCAACTCTCTTGTATTCCTTCAGATAAGCCTTGACTCGCGGGAGTATTACTTCGCGAATGACTGCCCCTATGAGCGCATTGATACGATACTGTCCCTTAGGGTAGCCGGAAACTTCATATGAACCATTTCTAATTGCGCCAAACCAAAATTGTGTGTCATCATCCTTATACTTCAATGACCGTCGAAACACCTCATTCGCAAGAGCGGCCCGAAGCCTCTTTACAAATTCAGGGTGATTTACAATTTTCTCTACGACATCGTCTACGCTGATTTCGAGTTCGCCAGATTGAGACCCGAGCAGATCGGGAAGCTTCCCTAATAGGCCCTCCAGCTTAATCCCAAGGCTTGGGATACGAGGAACAGCCAACTGGATCTCATATGTGTAAGAACATTCATCCCAGTTACGCGTTTCGCGCTCCACATATATTCTGATATCTTGTCGCTTGATGAACTGATCTGCATTCCTCTTAAGGCTTTCATAGCCTTCAATGTAATGAGGCATGGCCTTTTCATAGGACAACCCCATGGTCGTCACTCGACTAAAGGCCTCTTCAAAAGCCTTTCGTTGTGCAGTATTGTACAACTGACTGTCACGCGGACCGATCATTCTCGGCACCTTATGACGGCCAGTAACTATGGTGTAGTAATTTTGGTCGATTCCAACCTTGTCCTCGAAAATTGTGTGAACCTCACTGCGAGATTTTCCTTGGCAAGGCACTCCAGGTTGGGGTACTGCGCCTGCGCGCATGCTTAACAGCAATATTGATACTGCTAATAGGACAATTCTGGTCATTAGGCTTCACTCCAGATCGCAGTTTGTTACCTCGATATCGATCGTCAAGCTTTCGTAATCGGCTCGATATTCATAGCTGTGCCAGTATAGATCAGGCTGCATGGTTTCGGTAATCTGCCGTATTCTACGTCTCAGCTGAAGCTCCATTTCAGAGCAAGTTGAACTTTCTAGTCGATCAGAATAGCTTCTGAGATGTTCCTGGTTACAGTCGCGCCCTGCTCCCACACGACGTATCTCCGCTGGCCTGATCTGGCCAAACCTGAAATCAACGCGGTAGCCGTCATCGCTAAAGCTAAGGAGGTGCCAGATCTCAGAAAACCGACCTCCAGAGATTGGGAGGGAGTTCTCGACCTCCTCCCTAGCAGATGCCAGTAGATTGTGGTTACCCAAATGCCACTCGAAGAGGTTCGCTGTCCACGTGGGGGTTGCTGAAAGCTTCACTTCTCTGCTTATGGCGCAGATGGGGAGGGTCGCATCCCACTCCTCTATTACCAAGCCGGACGGATCCGCTGCAAGCCGCTGAGGTATATTGAATAGGTCCACGGAAAAGAGAGAGACGCTCAACAGGCCACCACTAATTAGGAGGCGCTTCCAACGTCGTAATCTGCGCAGGATCGCTTCTGCCGACCAAGTCATGGAGACTCGCTTCATTTAGTGTGTCCTCTTATTAGGACCGTTTGCTCCTATGGGTCTAGCTTAGCTAGCCTTTGCGGCTCGAGAACTCGTCCGCCTCATTCGCCAGTGCGCATAGCTTTCTAGCCCATTGGATGAACGGCAGCGACCCGCAGGGCCTATTCTGGAGTACACTAGTCTTCACAGGTTTTCACATGCCTAGGATCATTGTTGATGCGTCCCAAGAAACGGTAAGGCTTAGTTTTGGAAGAACTTACCGCACATTGCACGGCCAATGGGCGGTCTTCTACCTCGCTTTGGCTCTGCGATCTAAGTCAGGGTCTATTTCGCCTTCATTCATGGAGGCGCATGAGCTCAGGCTTCTTGGGCTATGGTTTCACAAGAAGCCGGAGAGCATCGGCAAGGAGATTGCTCGACATATTCAGGCTCTCTCCAAATGGGGCATGGCCGAGATCCTCGACCACGATGGACGCACCCGACGATGGCGGCTCGGTTTGCCACGTAGGGACATCACCTTCCAGCCTTCCGAGGAGAGCTGCCAGACTTGGCTCCAGCAACAGTGTTGGGATTTGCTAGAAGGCCTCGAGATCCCTCGGTTTAAGGCAGCATGGTTGATCGACACGACGCACGCACTCATCCTGATGGAAGAGGGTAAGGTCGAGGAGGGACTCCGGCACATTCGCGCGGCAAAGCGAGAGACCGGAGATTCGGTCCTGCTCGGCGCGATCTCCGAACTGGTGGAGTTGCGGCTCCGTTCCAAGATCGGCAGGTATCCCAAACCCGGGAAATATCTGAAGCAGTGTGCCGGGAGGATCGGGAAGGCTCTGCTCCTGAGAGCAAGGCTGGCCCAGGCGCTGGCACCGGATTTCTTGAGCCTCAAGGCCGCCATTGAAAGCCACCGCAAGCTCGTGCTCCAACTCGAATCCCTTCCGGACATCAACGGACTGGGGAACGCTTACAACGTCCTCGGAGTCCTTTTCCGGAGAAACCGGCAGCTCGATCTGGCAGAGAAGTGCCTTCGCTACGCTGTCGCACTCCTCGTCGCGTCGTTCGACCTACCGACCCTTCAGGCTGCCCTCTTCAACCTCGGCCATACACTCTCCGAGTCAGCCGAGAGCGAACAGGATCTTCGGGATGCGCTAAGCATCATCCGCCTCGACCGCGAGATCTGCAGGGCGCTCGGGCTGGGCCGGGACTCAGCACAGGCCGAGGTTGTGGCAGGAGCGGTCTGTCTCAAGCTGGGGGATGTCCAGGAGGCGGAGAGATGGCTCCAGGAAGGTCGGAAGATCGTTGCGATTCTCAATAGTGACTACAACAAGGCGGAAGTCGAGCGACTCTACGCACGAATTCTGTGGACGAAGAAGGGTCAAGGCTCGCGGCAAGATCGAGAGGAGATCTTGGCGAGCTTCCGGGAAGCACAGCACCTGCTGCTTTCAGCAGGTTTTCCGACCGAGGACATCAACAGGGAGATCACCCGAGTCCGCAGGGGTGAGCGTCCAGAGTGGCTTCGATAATCAGCCCCAGAGCCGATCTACTAGTAGCTCGGGACCAATCTCGCCCAACTCGGCAATCCTGGCATCAGCCAGGACAAACCGGGGATCAGCACGTAGTGCAAACTCGGGCACCACGATGCACTTCATGCCCGCCGCCTTGGCCGAGAGGAGACCGTTGGGCGAGTCCTCCACGGCGATGCAGCGCTCCGGCTCGATCCCGAGCTTGCGGGCGGTTGTTAGGTAGACGGCTGGATCGGGCTTGCCTCGGGCCTCCTCCTCGGCCGAGTGGATGACCTCGAAGATGGGATGCAGCCCGAGGGCTTCGAGGACCGCGTAGATCACCCGATAGGGCGAGGAGGAGGCGAGCCCCAGACGCAAGCCTCGCGATCTTGCTAGCGCGAGAACCTCGTCCACTCCGGGCTTGGGCGTCCCCCGGCAGGGCACCAAGTCCACCAGACGGTCGAGGATCGAGGCGACCACGATCTCCTGGCTCGGAGCGAGACAGGGATGACGTTTGTACCAGTACGCCACCACCTCGTCGACTCGCAGGCCGGTCGTCCGCAGGCAGTCCTCCGGAGTGAGTTCCAGACCAGCCTCTCCGGCGGTGGCAATCTCCGCTTCGTGCCAGAGGGGCTCGGAGTCAATCAGGACTCCGTCCATGTCGAAGATCAGGGCACGGGGCGTAGGGCTCATGGACCGGGGAGTCTAACCCCTACACGATCCTCCAGGGCGGGTCCGAGTCGTGGAACTCGGCGAAGCGCTCGCAGGAAGCGTCGATCTGTTCCAGTACGGGACGGAGGTCTTCCGCTCCTGCCCCGTTCACGGCCCGGTGCAGGGCCGCCCTTGCGATAGCCCCGTAGTCGAAGGGACGGTTCGGGGGCCAGAAGTCGGTCGGAGCGTCCTTCGCGGGGCGTCGCTCGAAGGTCTTCCGGTGGATCTCGGACCAGGAGGCGTATGGGCCGTCCTTGCCCTCGGCTGCGAACTAGCGGGCGGTGCCTTCGCACGGGGTCGGCCCCTCCAAGAAGCGGCCGCGGAGACCGCGGATGAGGACGTCGCGGAAGACCGCTGCCTTGGGATAGCCGAGCCGGACGAGCCAGTCCCAGACCACGATGCCGAAGTCGTGCTGCCAGGGCACAGTCATCTCCGTCACGTCGTTCGCCAGCCACTCGGTGCCCAGTCCGGACTTGCGGCCGCTCCCCCACCAGTCCAGCAGGCTCTCCAGCCTGACGCTGTCTTCCAGGTAGTTGGCCAGGAGCCGCTCGTACATCCCGCGGTGCGGATGAGCGTCCGGCGTGATCCAGGCGGCGAGGCCCAGAGTCCGGAGCGACCAGGCGTAGCCGCGCAGCGCTCCGGTCTTCAGCAGGCCCTCGGCGCCCTTCCGGTAGGCGTCCCTCCAGGGACGGCTCAGCTCGTGGAAGCCGACCCAGAAGTGGACCTCCTCGAGCATCCACTGGTCCCACGGCTGCAGGAGGTAGGGCAGATAGCCGAGGCTCGGGGAATGCTCGGTCTCGGGGTGCAGGCCGTCGGCCTTGAAGTGCGGCAGCCGGTCTCCG
>Ga0190265_10001169_pt1 | contig 17186 bp, 14 predicted proteins | sample Popmic124T_FD_133135 | JGI IMG/M metagenome (GOLD analysis project Ga0190265, IMG submission 133135) | Populus adjacent soil microbial communities from riparian zone of Indian Creek, Utah, USA - 124 T | ecosystem: Environmental > Terrestrial > Soil > Riparian zone | place: USA: Utah | collected...
CCACCTGCACTACGTGCTGTTCGGCGGCTCGGTGTTCGGCATCTTCGCCGGGATCTACTACTGGTTCCCGAAGATGACCGGCCGGATGATGAGCGAGGGGCTCGGCAAGCTCTCCTTCTGGGTGATGTTCGTCGGCTTCAACATGACCTTCCTGGTCCAGCACTCGGCCGGCCTGTCCGGCATGCCGCGCCGCGTCTACGACTACTCCGGCGACCTCGGCGTCAACGACTACAACCTGATCTCGACGATCGGCTCGTTCATGCTCGGCATCGGCGTGCTGCTGACGGTGATCAACGCGCTGCGCTCCTACCGCAACGGCAAGGTCGCGGGCAACGACCCGTGGAAGGGCAACACGCTCGAGTGGTTCGTCCAGTCGCCGCCGCCGGTCAACAACTTCGACGTCGTTCCGCGCGTCCGCTCGGTCGAGCCGATGAAGGACATTCGCCGCGAGGTCGCGCGCTCCGGCGAGGCCGCCGGCAGCGTTGCGCAGCCGGTAGCCTCGGGCACGTGAGCTACCGCCGGCTTGCGCTGGCGACGATCGTCGCGACATTCCTGCTGGTGATCATCGGCGGGATCGTGCGTGTATCGGACTCCGGGCTGGGCTGCGGCCCCGCGAACTCCGGCTTCCACGGCTGGCCGTTCTGCAACGGCGACGTGCTGCCGGGACTGGACCTCAACACGATCATCGAGTACTCGCATCGCACCGTGGCCGGCATCGTGGGACTGATGACGATCGCCCTCGCCGTACTCGCCTGGCGCCGCCAGCGCGGCAACCGCGCCCTGGTGCGAGCGGCGATCGGCGCCGCGGTGCTCGTCGTCGCCCAGGGCCTGCTGGGCGCCGCGACCGTCGAGAACAACCTCGAGGAGACGCTGGTCGCCGCCCATCTCGGCCTTGCGATGGCGTTCCTCGCGCTGACCATCTACATCTGGCGCGCCTGCAAGCCGGAGAACGTCGGCGCCGCGCCGGCCGACGGCGGACGCGGCTTTCGCCCGCTGGCGATGCTCGCAAGCGGCCTCGCCTTCTGCACGATCGTCGCCGGCGGCTACATGGCCGGCACCCAGAACTACGGCCGTGCGGACTACCAGCTCGGGGACGGGGCGCACCATGCCTGCGGCAAGGAGTTCCCGACCTGCAACGGCGGCTTCCTGCCGTTCGGCGAGACGCGCCTGGTCGACATCCATCTCACCCACCGCGTCTTCGTGTACCTGACGACGCTGCTCGTGCTCAGCCTGATCGTGCTGGCGCTGCGCCGCCGGCCGAGCGCCGGCGTCGTGCGCAGCGCCTGGATCGCGCTCGGCATCCTCGGCGCCCAGCTGCTCGTCGGCGCGCTCAACGTCTGGCTCGACGAGTACGAGGCGCTGATCGTGCTGCATCTCGCGCTCGGCACGCTGCTCTGGGGGACGCTGGTCGCGTTGACCTTCCAGCTCTTCGGAGTTCCGAAGGCCGTAGAGTCCTCCCCCGGCGCCTCCAGCCGCGAGGCGCTCGCCGCCTAGACCGATGCCGCCCCAGGGAGCCAGCAGCCAGACAGCAGTAGCCGCCACCGCGCGGCCTCGCTCACGGGCGCGCCAGGTCGTCGCCGACTACGTCGAGATGACCAAGCCGAAGGTTCAGTCGCTGCTGATCTTCACGACCGTGACCACGATGTACGTCGCCGGCGACCCGTCGATCGGGCTCGTGCTGCTGACCTGCATCGGCGGCTACCTGTCGGCCGGCGGCGCCGGAGCCGTCAACCACTGGTACGACCGCGACATCGACGCCCGGATGGGCCGCACCGCCGACCGGCCGGTCGCCTCGGGCCGCGTCGCGCCGAACGCGGCGTTGATCTACGGGATCGCGCTTGCCGCACTCGCCTGCGTCGTCCTCGCCGCCGGCGTGAACCCGCTCGCCGCCGTGCTGTCGCTGTCCGGCTTCCTCGGCTACACGCTGGTCTACACCATGTGGCTGAAGCGCTCGACGCCGCAGAACATCGTGATCGGCGGCGCCGCCGGAGCGGTCCCGCCGCTGGTCGGCTGGGCCGCCGCGACCGGCAGCCTCAGCTGGACCGCGCTCTACCTGTTCGCGATCGTCTTCTACTGGACGCCGCCCCACTTCTGGGCGCTGTCGCTGCTGATGAAGGACGAGTACGCCAAGGTCGGCGTGCCGATGATGCCGGTCGTCCGCGGCGAGCGGGAGACGCGCCGCCAGATCGTCCTGTACTCGCTGCTGCTCTACGCAATCACCCAGCTGCCGTTCTGCGCCGGCGGCTTCGGAGTCCCCTACCTCGTCGCCTCGATCGCCCTCGGCGGCGTCTTCATCGCCTTCGCGATCCAGCTCTACCGCAACCCGAGTCGCCCCGCCGCCTTGCGCCTCTACCTCTACTCCCTGCTCTACCTCGCGCTGCTGTTCGGCGCGATGGTCGTCGACGCGCGGCTCTGACCGGGAGCGGCGCCGCGATGGAGGCCGCGACTCCCGAACCGACGCAGCGGCTGCCGCGCCAGGCGCGCGTGCTCTTCGCGCTGTACTCGCTCGGCTGGGCCGCCCCGCTCCTGCTCGTCGCCTTCACCGCGGCGGGCGCGCTCGACCGCGCCGACGACGCCTCCGGCTGGGCGCCGCTCGCGATCAGAGCAGCCGCCGTCGCGATCGTCCTGCTCGGCCTGCTCCTCGAGCCACAGCGCCGCTGGCGCAACTGGCGCTACGAGCTCCGCGACGAGGAGATCGACCTCCGCCGCGGCGTGCTCGTCGTCACCCGCACGCTGATTCCCACGATCCGCGTCCAGCACGTCGACACCAAGCGCACGTGGCTCGCCGACCAGCTCGGCCTGCGCGCCGTCGTCATCCATACCGCCGGCGGCTCGCACACCATCCCAGCCCTGCCGCCCGCCACCGCCGCGGAGATTCGCGACCGGATAGCGCAGCTGGCGCAGCGTCCCGACGATGTCTGAGGAGCCGGAGGAGCAACCGGCGCCTGACCGCTCGGGCCTGGCACGACGCCGCCTGCATCCCGCCGGAGCCCTCCTGTCGGCGCTCGACGACGTCCGCAACGCGCTGTTCAGCGTCATCGTCCTGCTCGTCCTCGGATCGCAGTCCGGCAACTTCGGCGCTGTCGCCGTCCTGCTCGGCGTCGTCGGCGCGGCCGTCGCGGTCACCGTCGGCTACCTCCGCTGGCGCGCCGAGAGCTACGAGATCGCCGACGGGGCGATCCGTCACCGCCAAGGCATCGTCTCGCCCGACGAGACCGTCGTGCCATTGAGCCGGGTCCACTCGATCGACACCGCGCAGGGCCCTGTCCAGCGCGTCTTCGGCGTCGACGAGCTCCACGTCCAGACCGCCGGCGGCGGCGAGAAGGGCGAGATCGTCCTGCGCGCCGTCAGCCCCGAGGAGACCGCCCGCCTCCGCACGGCGGCCGGGTTGCCCGAGCCGACCGCCACCGACCTCCCCGAGTGGCGCCTCTCACCAAGCGGCCTGATCCTCGTGGGCCTCACCGCGCCGCAGCTCGGAATGCTCCTCCCCGTCGTCGGAGGCGCCTTTGCCGTCGGCGACGACCTGCTCGGCCGAGACGCCACGAACAGCCTCGCCGACCGCCTGCCCACCGATGCCGCCGGCATCCTCCTGCTCGTCGTCGCGGCGCTGCTGGCCGCCTGGCTGCTCTCCTTCCTCGGCTCGCTGGTCGCCTTCGCCGGCTTCTCCGTCACGCGCGACGGCGACCACCTCCGCATCCGCCGCGGCTTCCTCCAACGCCGCGCCACCAGCGTCCCGCTGCGCCGCATCCACGCCGTCTCGGTCGCGGAGGGCCCCCTCCGCCGCCCCTTCGGCCTCTGCTCCGTCCGCCTCGAGACAGCGGGCTACGGCCGGGAGCCCTCCGCCGCTCGCACCCTCTTCCCGCTCCTCCCGATCGCCGGCCTCGACGCCCAGCTCGCCAGCTTCGTCCCCGCCCTCGCCGGCCACGCCGAATCCCAGGGCCTCCACCGCCCCCCGGCCCGCTCGCTCCGCCGCTACGTCCTCCCCGGCACCCTCGCCGTCTTGCTTCCCACCATCGCCGCGACTCTCGCCTGGCCGGTCGCCTGGCCGGCGATCCCGATCCTCACCGCCCTCGCAACCCTCGACGGCCTCGCCCGGCACCGCAACGCCGGCTGGCGCCTCGACGACGACCGCCTCCTCCTGCGCCGCGGCTCCCTCACCCGCCGCACCCTCCTCGCCCGCCCCACGCGCCTCCAGGACCACAGCCTCAGCCAGAACGACCTCCAACGCCGCGCCAAGCTCGCCAACATCTCCATCACCGTCGCCTCCGGCACGGCCACCTCCGTCGCCCACCTCGACAGCGCCACCGCCACCACCCTCTTCAACCGCCTCCGCCCATTCGGCTAGGCGGCACCATCCCGAGATCCGGTCGTCGAGCTCCGCCCCGCCGCACCGGTCACGCAGCTGCGCCGGCCGAAGCCGCCGCTCGCCGCCTGAACGCCCGGCCTGAACGCCGGCTCCTCGGACGAAGCGCGGATTACGGCGGCAATGTCGCCGAAAGCTGCGCTTCGTCGGCCCTCACGGCACCGATCAGGCGGCGGGGAGTCGCGCCGCAGCTGGCTCGTCGAGCAGGACGGTCAGCGCGCCCGCGGCGGGGTCGACGAGGCTCGAGGGTGCGTCGAGGCCCGGAGCGTCGCCAAAGGCACGCGCAACGGCGTCGGCCTTGTCGGTCCCCGAGATCAGGAAGAGGACCTCGCGGGCGGAGTTGAGGACCGGCAGGGTGAGCGTCACGCGCGGTACGAGCGGCGCCATGCCGGGCGTCTCGACGCCGACGGCCCATCGACGGCGCTCCGCGAGCGCCTCGTCGTTCGGGAACAGCGACGCGGTGTGCGCGTCCGGGCCGATTCCGAGCAGGATCAGGTCGAAGGCGGGCATGTCGGTCGCCTCGCCGAAGGTGGCGCGCAGCTCCTGCTCGAGCACGTCGGCCGCGTTCGTCGGACCGAGCTCGCCACGGATCCGATGCCAGGCGCGCGGGCGGCGATCCGCCGGCAAGCGGTCGACGAGCTCCTCGCCGACCATCTTGAAGTTCGAGTGCTCGTGGTCCGGTGGCACGCAGCGGTCGTCGCCGAGCCACAGCTCGGTCGCGCCCCAGTCGAGCTCCATCTCCGCCAGCAGCTCGTACGCCCGCCGCGGCGTCGACCCGCCCGCCAGCGCCACCTGTCCCCCGCGTCGCACAACCGCCGCGATCCGCTCGGCGGCTGCCACGGCCGGATCGGCCACGATCGCGATCTCCCGACTCACTCGCCCCTCACATGAGCGCCCGAGAGCCGAGCAGGCCGAGGAAGCAGGAGCCGTGGCGGACTCATGGGCAGACCATCGCCTCGGCGGCCGAGAGCGCCTGGCCGTAGCCCTTGTCGCGCAGCAGCGCCTGGCGGATGCCCTCGCCGAGGATGCCGGCCTCGCCGCGCGATGCGCCCATCACGGTCCAGCGCGACTCGTGGCCGTTCGGGGTCCGCCGCCACGCGGACAGCCCGCCGGGTCCCCGGTCGAGCGAGATCGCGAGACCGCCGCGGGTCTCGATCGTCACGCCGGCGAGGCCGGGGATCGGCATCGTGTCGTCGGGATCGAGCTTCAGCGTCACCGCTCCCTCCGCGGCGTCGGCGACGCCCTCGCAACGGCCGTCGGCGTCGAGGTTGCTGAGCGGTCCCGGCGTCCAGCCGAGCCGCCGCGCGAGCCAGCCGAGCAGCAGCACGCCGGCGACGGCGGAGTCGGGCTGGTAGCGGACCGTCACCGCGCTGACGCGGTCGAGCTCGGGCCGCCACTGCGGCGGGTCGAACGTCGAGGCGACGCGCTCGCGCCAGGGAGTCGAGCGCAGCCAGGCCAGGTCGACGACGTAGGCGCGTTGCCTCAGCGCGACGGCGTGCGCGATCGCCTCCCCCATGTCGAGCTCGTTGACCGAGTCGATCAGCACGATCTGCGCCAGCCGCAGCAGCGCCTGCACGGCGTCCTCGTGGCCATGCGGCGACCACACGAGCGTCGCGAGGTCGGCGACGAGCAGCGGGTCGACGATCCGGTCGAGGTGCGCCAGGTGGGTCGGCCCGACGTCCACGACGACCTCCTCGCGCGCGACCGCGAGCGCTCCGGCGGCGATGTCCTCCTGGTCGGCGGTGACCGCCGCGATCGCGTTGATCTCGGTCCGTCCCTCCTCGACGGCGCAGAGGATCGTGCGCGACGCGTGGTAGCGCCCGACCTTGTCGAGCCGGTTCTGGATCTCTCCGCGCCAGTCGCGGTCGGCGACGACCACCAAGTTGAGCACCCGCGCCGGAGCGCACGCCTCGCCGGCCTCGTAGCGCTGCTTGAGCAGGTCGCGCAGCGCCTCCTCGATCGCGGACGGCGTCGTGTCCTGAGCAGACCAGACGGTGCCGCTCTCGGTCATATGGCCCGCCAGCGCTCCCCCGGCCGCAGCAGGGCGTCGGCCTCGCCCGGGCCCACCGTCCCGGCCTCGTACTGCGGCACCGAGCCGTCCTGCGCCTCCCAGCCGGCGAGGATCGGGTCGCAGATCGACCACTGCGCCTCGACCTCGTCATTGCGCGTGAACAGCGTCGCGTCGCCGCGCATCGCGTCGGTGATCAGCCGCTCGTAGGCCTCGGGCGACTCGGACATGAACGACGTGCCGTAGAGGAACTCCATGTTGACCGGGCGGATGCGCATCCGGCTGCCCGGGATCTTCGCGCCGAGCGAGATCGTGACGCCCTCGTTCGGCTGCACGGCGAGCACGATCTGGTTCGGCTGCACGCCGACCGAGCCCTCCTGGTCGAACGCGAGGTGCGGCACCGGCTTCAGCGTCACCGCGATCTCGGTGACCTTGCGCGCAAGCCGCTTGCCGGTGCGCAGGTAGATCGGCACGCCGGCCCAGCGCCAGTTGTCGACCTCGAGCCGCAGCGCGACGTAGGTCGGCGTGGTCGAGTCGGGAGGGACGCCGTCCTCGTCGCGATAGCCGGGCACGCGCTCGCCGCCGACGACCCCCGCCTCGTACTGGGCGCGAACGGCCATCTCGTCGACGCGCGCGGGGTCGGGCGGGTGGATCGCATGCAGCACCTTGACCTTCTCGTCGCGCACGTCGTCGGCCGAGAACGTCGTCGGCGGCTCCATGCAGAGCAGCGTCAGCAGCTGCAGCATGTGGTTCTGAACGAGGTCGCGCAGCGCGCCCGCCTTGTCGTAGTAGCCGGCCCGACCGCCGATGCCGAGATCCTCGGCGGCGGTGATCTGCACGTGGTCGACGAAGTTGCGGTTCCAGATCGGCTCGAACAGCCCGTTCGCGAACCGGAACGCCAGCATGTTCTGGACCGTCTCCTTGCCCAGGTAGTGGTCGATCCGGAAGACCTGGCGCTCCTCGAGCACGTCGAGCACGCGGCGGTTGAGGTCGAGCGCCTCGGCCAGGTTGGTGCCGATCGGCTTCTCGATCACGACCCGGACCTCGGCGTCGTCCTTCTCGTCGAGGCCGTGCTCGCCGAGCTTCTCGACGATCACCGGAAAGAACATCGGCGCCGTCGAGAGGTAGAAGACGCGGTTGAAGTCGATCCCGGCCGTCTTGTCGAACTCGTCCTCGACCTTGGCGATCTCGTCGTAGACGTTGGGGTCGTCGAAGCTGCCCGGCACGAAGCGGGCGTGGTCGATCAGCGCCGACAGCACCTTCTCGTCGGGCGTGCGGCGCGAGAACTCGCGGATCGCGTTGCGCGCCATCTCACGGAAGTCGCCGTGCGGCATGTCGCTGCGCGACGAGCCGATCAGGTTGAAGCGCTCGGGCAGCGCGCCCTCGTGGGCGAGGTTGTAGAGCGCCGGCAGCAGCTTGCGCCGCGACAGGTCGCCGGTGGCGCCGAAGATCGTCAGCGTGGTAGGACGGATCGGCTGGCGCTCGAGCCCCTCGGCGAGCGGGTTCACCTGCTGCGCGCCGACCGGCGACGACACCGCGGTCAAAGCATCGCCTCGATCTTCGCGGTCAGCTCACGCAAGGCCGCCACATGATCGCCCGCCAGCCGGACGCGCTCGGCGGGCAGGCCGTGATCGCGCAGCGTCAGCACGTCGCCGGTGGCGGCGCCGTCCTTGAGCTCGTCGAAGCCGTACCCGGCGTCGGGGATCGCCACGTCCTCGCCGCCGTCGTGGATCAGCTGCAGGAACAGGCCGGTCCTCGGACCGCCCTTGTGGTACTGGCCGGTCGAGTGCTGGAAGCGCGGCCCGTAGCCGAACGTCGTCGTCGCCCTGGTGGCGACGCGAATCGCGCGGCGCAGCTCGTCGATCGCGGCGTCGAACTGCGGCAGCGGCTCGACGTACCCCAGGATCGCCACGTAGTGCGGTGGTGCGGCCTGCGCCAGCAACCCGCGCAGCGCGTCGTCGTCGGCCTCCTCGACCACCGGCGGCTCGGCCGCCGCCAGCACGGCGTCGGTCTTGTCCTTGGCCTCCTGGACGTTCGGCTGGTCGAACGGGTTGATCTCGAGCGCCCAGCCGGCCACCGCGACCGCGAACTCGGAGAAGAAGAAGACCCGTCCGAGTCCCTCCGGCCCGTCGGTCGCGACCGTGATCACCGGCTGCCCCGCCTCGCGCAGCGCCTGGATCCCGGCGTCCAGCTGCTCGTCGGGCTGGTCGGCGTCGCGCAGGTATACGAACAGCCGATCGTCGCCGTACTCGCCCGGCTCGCCGAGCGGCTCGCCGGCGACCGGCAGGATCCCCCGTCCCTGCTTGCCGGTCGACTCGGCGACCAGCTGCTCGACCCAGAGGCCGAAGCTCGCGATCCGCGGCGACACGACGAAGGTCAGCTTGTCGTGACCCTGCAGCGCCGCCTCGCCGATCGCCGCGCCGAGCCAGAGGCCGGCGTTGTGCGCGGTCCCGTCGAAGTTCTGGCAGGCCGCCTCGGCCTCCTTCGCCGAGCCGAGCAGCGCCTCGACGTCGACGCCCATCAGCGCCGCCGGGACCATCCCGAAGTGCGACAGGACCGAGTAGCGGCCGCCGATGTTCGGATTGCTCTCGAACACGCGCCGGAAGCCGCGCTCGCGGGCCTCGGCGACCAGCGGGCTGCCGGGGTCGGTGACCGCGGCGAACTGTCCGCCGTTGCCTCCGCTGAGCTCGTAGAAGTGCTTCATGTGCGAGAGCGTCTCGATCGTCCCGCCGGACTTCGAGGAGACGACGAAGAAGGTCTTGGAGAGATCCAGCGAGCGCTCGAGCGCGAGGATCGCGCCGGCGTCGGTGGTGTCGAGCACGTGCAGCCGCAGCCCGCCGTCGAGCTCGCCGAAGCTGCGTCGTATCACCTCGGGCCCGAGGCTCGAGCCCCCCATGCCGAGCAGCACGGCGTCGCTGAAGCCGTCGGACTCGACGCCCGCGACGAACTCGCGCAGGTCGTCGAGCTGCTCGAGCAGCTCGTCCGAGACGGTCAGCCAGCCGAGCCGGTCGGCGATCTCCGGCACGCCCGGTCCGCCCCAGAGCGACTCGTCCTTGGCCCACAGCCGGCGCGCGACGTCCTCGCGCTCGGCGCGCCTGGCGCGCTCGGCGATCGGGCCCTCGAGATCTCCGGGCAGCGACGACTCGATCGCCTGCGGGCGTCCCGTCAGGACCGCCTCGCGGATCGACTCGACGCCGGAGATCAGCTTGTCGAACGGCTCGACGAACTTCTCGATCCCCTCGCGCAGCAGCGTGTCGGTGACGTCGGGCATGTCGATGCCCGCCTCGGCGAGCGCGTCGAGCACCGGCGCCGGGTCCCGCTCGGCCGAGCCGGGGTCGATCTCCGAGCGCTCGGCGACGGCGAGCAGCGTGTCCATCGGCATCGTGTTGACGGTGGTCGGGGCGACCAGGCCGTCGACGTACTTGGTGTCCGGGTAGGCGGGGTCCTTGACGCCGGTCGACGCCCACAGCGGGCGCTGCAGGGGCGCCCCGGCCTCGCGCAGCTTCGCGTAGCGCTCGCCGTGGAAGATCCGCTCGAAGCTCTGGTACGCCGCCTGGGCGTTGGCGATCGCGGCCTGTCCGCGCAGATCCTCGCGCCCGAGCTTCTTCAGCCGCTTGTCGACCTCGGTGTCGACGCGCGAGACGAAGAAGCTCGCGACCGAGTGCACGTCGAGCGACTGCCCAGCCTCCATCCGCCGCTCCATGCCTCGTACGTAGGCCTCCGCGATCGCCTCGTACGACTCCACCTTGAACAGCAGCGTCACGTTTACGTTGATGCCGTCGGCGATCGCGTCCTCGATCGCCGGGATGCCCTCCTCGGTGCCGGGGATCTTGATCATCACGTTCGGTCGGTCGACGCGGCGCCAGAGCTCGCGCGCCTGCGCGAGCGTCTCGTCGGTGTCATGGGCGAGCGACGGCTCGACCTCGAGCGACACGAACCCGTCGGCGCCACCGGCCTGCTCCCAGACCGGGCGCAGCACGTCGCAGGCGTCCCGGACGTCGCGGATCGCGATCTCGAGGTAGATCTCGGTCGCGTCCTTGCCCTCGCGCGCCAGTCGGGCGATGTGCTCGTCGTACTCGTCGGAGCCGAGGATCGCCTTCTCGAAGATCGCCGGGTTCGACGTCTCGCCGCGCAGCGAGAGCTCGTCGCGCAGGCGCGCGAGCTCCCCGGACTCGATCAGCGAGCGCCGGATCTGGTCGAGCCAGACGCTCACCCCGGCCGCGGTCAGCTTCGCAAGCCGCTCGTTCTGTGCAGTCGTGGCCATCTCGCTCTCTCCTTCGTCAGCCCGCGGCGACGCGCTCGACGACGCGTCGGCCGGTCGCTGCGACGTTGTCGGCGGTGAAGCCGAAATGCTTGAACAGGTCCTTCGCCGGCCCGGACGCGCCGAAGCCGGTCATCCCGACGCTCTCGCCGGCGTCGCCCACCCAGCGCTCCCAGCCGAGCGTCGACGCCGCCTCGACCGACACGCGCGCGCGGCAGGACGGCGGCAGCACGCTGTCGCGGTAGCCCTGGTCCTGCTCGCCGAAGCGATCGAAGCACGGCATGCTGACCACGCGCGTCGCGATTCCCTCCGTCTCGAGCAGCTCCGCCGCTGCGAGGCAGAGCGCCACCTCGGAGCCGGTGCCGATCAGGATCAGCCGTGGCTCGGCGCCGTCGGCGGCGTCGCGCAGCACGTAGGCGCCGCGCTCGATCGCGTCGTCGGGAATCAGCTGCGGATCGATGATCGGCAGGCCCTGGCGCGTCAGCACCAGCGCGCACGGGCCCTGCTCCTCGCGGAGCGCGAAGCGCCACGCCAAAGCGGTCTCGTTGGCGTCGGCCGGGCGCACGGCGTAGACGAACGGCGTCGCGCGCAGGTGGGCGAGCTGCTCGATCGGCTGATGCGTCGGGCCGTCCTCGCCGAGGCCGATCGAGTCGTGGGTGTAGACCGCGATCGCCGGCAGCCGCATCAGCGCCGCCAGCCGGATCGACGCCTTCTGGTAGTCGAGGAAGTTGAAGAACGTCGAGCCGAAGGCGCGCACCATGTGCAGGTTGAGGCCGTTGACGATCCCCGCCATCGCATGCTCGCGGACGCCGTAGTGGACGTTGCGTCCGGCGAACTCGCCGCGCGCGACCGAGCCGCCGTCCTCGATCTCGGTCAGCGTCGAGGGCTCGAGGTCGGCCGAGCCGCTGACCAGCTGCGGGATCTGCGCCGCCGCCCACTGAATGACCCTGGATGAGGCCTTGCGCGTCGCGATCGCGTCGCCGCTCGGATCGAAGCGCGGCACGTCGGCGTCCCAGCCGTCGGGCAGCTTGCCGGCCATCACGAGGTCGAGCTCGGCGGCCAGGTCGGGGTGGGCCGAGCGGTACGCGTCGAGCCTGCCCTGCCACTCGGCCTCGGCCTCGGCGCCGCGGTCGAGGGCCTCCAGGAAGTGCTCGCGAGCGTCGTCGGGCACCAGGAAGTGGGCGTCGGGGTCCCAGCCATAGAACTCCTTGGTCAGCCGCACCTCGTCCTCGCCGAGTGGCGAGCCGTGGGCCGAATGGGTGTCCTGCTTGTTCGGCGAGCCGTAGCCGATATGGGTGTGCAGGACGATCAGCGAGGGCCTGTCGTCGACCGCCTTGGCCTCCTCGATCGCCGCCGCGAGCGCTTCGAGCGTGATGTCCTCGCGCATCTCGATCGTGTGCCAGCCGTAGGCCTCGTAGCGCAGGTGGACGTCCTCGCTGAACGCCATCTCGGTCGAGCCGGCGAGCTGGATGTGGTTGCTGTCGTAGAAGACGATCAGCCGGCCGAGCCCGAGGTGGCCGGCGAACGAGCTCGCCTCGGCCGAGATGCCCTCCTGCATGTCGCCGTCGCTGGCGATCGCGAAGGTGTGGTGGTCGATCACGTCATGGCCGGGCCGGTTGTAGCGCGCGGCGAGCATCCGCTCGGCGAGCGCCATGCCGACCGCGTTGGAGACGCCCTGGCCGAGCGGACCGGTCGTGACCTCGACGCCGGGCGTGCCGTCGGCCTCGTGCTCGGGGTGGCCGGCGGTCGGGCTGAGGATCTGGCGGAACCGCTCGAGGTCGTCCATGGCGATCCCGTAGCCGGTCAGGTGCAGGATCGAGTAGAGCAGCGCCGAGGCGTGCCCGGCGGACAGCACGAAGCGGTCGCGGTCGAACCAGGAGGGGTTCGCCGGGTTGTGCCTCATCGTCCTGGTGTAGAGCTGGTAGGCGACCGGGGCGAGCGCCATCGGCGCTCCGGGATGGCCCGAGTTGGCCTTCTGGACCATGTCGATCGACAGCGTCCGGATCGTGTCGACGCAGAGCTTGTCGAGCGCCGCCTGGTCGATCGTCGTGCCGGTCATCTGACTCCCCTGTCGCTCGCTCTTTGCACGTTCACCTCGCAGTATGTCCGCTGCGCTCGAGCTCGTGATCGGCCAGCACCGCGGCCCCGATCGCGCCGGCGTCGGCGCCCCCGCGCGCGAGGCCGACGGTGGTCCGCTCCCAGAGCGCGGGCAGCGCCCAGCGGCCGGCCTCGGCGACGGCGCGGTCGAGGAACAGCTCGGCGGCCTGGGAGATGCCGCCGCCGATCACGACGCGCTTCGGCTCGAAGACGTTGACGACCGTCGCGATGCCGGTCCCGAGCCAGCGGCCGTACTGATCCATCAGCTCCCGCGCGCGGGCGTCGCCCGCGCGCGCGGCGGCGACCGCGTCGCGCCCCGACACCCGTCCGCGCTCGGCCAGCAGGCGGGCCAGCTCGCTGTCGGAGTGCCGTTCGGCGGAGCGCGTCGCCTCGCGCTCGAGCCCGCGCCCGCTGCAGTGCCACTCGAGCGAGCCCGGACGCGGGAAGGCGTCGGGCGCGACGTCGGCCCGTGCCCCGCCGTCGACGACCATGTGGCCCAGCTCGGCGCCCAGCCCGGTCGCGCCGCGGAAGATCCGCCCGTCGATCACGATCCCGCCGCCGACGCCCGTGCCGAGCGTCAGCATCACCAGCTCGTCGGCGGGCGGATCGGGCACCAGCTGCGCCTCCGCGAGCGCGGCGCAGTTGGCGTCGTTGTCGACGAACACCGGCACTCCGAGTCGCTTGCCCAGCTCGTCGCGTACCGGAACACCGGTCAGCGGGATGTTCACGCTGTCGAGCGCGGTCCCGCTCGCGGCGTCGATCTGCGACGGGATCCCGGCGCCGACGGCCCGCAGCTCGACGCCGGCCAGGGTGGCCGCCTCGCGGGCGAGAGCCGCGACCTCGTCGAGCAGCGCCTCGGTGTCGGCGATCTCGGTCGGCCGCTCGACGCGCTCCACGACCGTGACTCCCTCGACGACCGCCGCCGCGACCTTCGTGCCGCCGACGTCGATGCCGACCAGCGCGGAGGCTGACGCCTCAGCCATCGGCCGCCCGGTCGGGCAGCGCCAGCAGCGCCGCGCCGATCGCCCCACCGAGATCGCCGAGCGCGGCGAGCCGGACGGCGGGCGGATCGTCGTCGCTGAACAGATGCGGGCGCATCGCCGCCTCGATGTGCTCGCGATACGGCTCGCCGAGCCGCAGCCCGAGGCCGCCGCCGACGATCACCGCCTCGACGTCGAGCAGGTTGACCGCCGACGCCACGCCGGCGCCGAGCGCCTCCACGGCCTCCGTGACGATCTCGCGCGCGACGTCGTCGTCGCGCTCGAGCGCGCGCGACCAGATCCCGCTCGTCAGCCGGTCGCGGCCGTGCTTGTCCATCAGCTGGAAGAGCTTGGTCTCGCGCCCCTCCTCGACGAGCTTGCGCGCCCGCGCCTCCATCGCGGCACGGCCGGCATAGGCCTCGAGGCAGCCGCGCCGGCCGCAGGGGCAGCGGCGCCCGCCGATCCGCACCACGACGTGACCGAGCTCGCCACCGGCGCCACGGCCGGCCCACAGCGCGTCGTCGAGCACGATCCCGCCACCGACGCCGGTGCCCCAGAAGACGCCGAGCATCGAGCCGAACTCGCTGCCCGCGCCGAGCTCCGCCTCGGCATGGGTCGCCACGTTGACGTCGTTGCCGAGCGCGACCGGCGCGCCGACCAGCGTCGCCAGCTCCGGGCCGAGCGCATACGAGGCCCGCCACCCGGGCAGGTTGCGCGCCTGCGTGACGGTTCCCTGCACGACGTCGATCTCCCCCGGCGAGCCGACGCCGACGCCGATCAGGTCGCCGGTCGCGATTCCCGCCGCCCCGGCCGCGGCGGCCAGCGCCTCGGCCATCGCGGCCGCGACGTCGGCCGGCCCGCCGCCGGTCGGCGTCGCACGGCGCTCCTCGCCGAGCACCTCGTGCGCGGGATCGACGACGACCGCCTGGATCTTGGTGCCGCCGAGATCGATGCCGCCGCGCAGGTCCATCGCCGGGATGATTCTGGTAGAAACGGCCACCGCATGGACCGCCGCCTCGCCCACCGCAACCTCCGCACGGCCCTGATCGCCGGCGCGATCTCGCTGATCGTCTTCGCCGCCTCCTGGGTCGTCGGGCTCGTCTACTGACGATGGCCGAGCAGAGTCGCGAGCACGGCGAGGTCCCGCCGCCCGGCGAGGCGATCCATCTCCCGGGACCGTCCTACCTGCCGGTCGTCGTCGCCGCGGGCACGGCGATTGCGCTGGTCGGCGTGGTGCTCAACTGGTTCGTCTTCGCCGGCGGGTTGCTGATCGCGCTCTACGCGATCCTGCGCTGGGTCGGCGACACCCGTCGCGACATCGCCGACCTCCCTCTGGAGCACGACGCTCGCTGATCCGCTCTAGCCCGCCGCCGGAATCTCCGAGGTGGCGCCGTCGGTGACCCAGCAGCGGACGATGTCGCGCATCGAGACGATGCCCGCGAGCTCGCCGCCGTCGACCACCACGAGGTGGCGGAAGCCGCCGCGGACCATCTCCTCGGCGGCCCGCTCGAGCGACCAGTCGGGGGCGGCGAAGGTCAGGTTGGCGGACAGGTGGTCCGCGACGCGCTCGGTCTCGGGGTCCTGGCCGCGGCCGAGCGATTCGAGCAGATCGCGCTCGGTGAAGATGCCCGGGCCGGGCTGCTCGGGATCGATCACGACGGCCGCCCCGATCGCGCGCTCGGCCATCGCCCGCGCGGCCTCGCGTAGCGTGTGCTGAGGCCCTACCGTGAGGACCACGCTGCTCATCCCGTCTCGAACCTCCACCCGCTGCTCCTCCTCGTTGCTCGTGGCGATCGTCTCAATCCTACCCCCCTCCCACCGTCCGGCCAAACGTCGGTGTCGTGGCATAGACTCGCGCGCCGTGGAGTGCTTCGGGGGAAGCGATGCGTAACCGGCGGCCCATCTCTTGGGCGGTGCTGCTGAGCCTTGTCGCCACGGCGATCGGGATCGCGATCGTCCTGGCGATCGACTGGTTCCCGAGCCAGGCGTCGACCGCCGCGCGCGACATCGACACCCTCTACGACGTCCTGCTGATCGTCTCGGTGCCGATCTTCGTGCTCGTGATGGCGGTCGCGCTGTACTCCGTCTACGCGTTCCGGGTCAGGCCCGGAGACATGCGCGACGGCGCGCCGATCCACGGCAACACGCGACTCGAGATCGTCTGGGTGACGATCCCGCTGATCATCGTCAGCGTGCTGGCCGCCTACGGCTGGATCGTGCTCGACGACATCGAGGCCAAGAAGGCCGACACGCTCGTCGTCCACGTGACCGGCCAGCAGTTCGCCTGGAGCTTCGAGTACCCCGCCCAGGGCAAGCTGCAGTCCAACCAGCTGGTGCTGCCGCAGAACCGCCCGGTCCACTTCAAGATCAACACCAAGGACGTCCTGCACGACTTCTGGGTGCCCGACTTCCGCCTGAAGTCCGACGCCGTCCCGGGGATCACCACCGACGTGCGCCTGACGCCGACGCGGCTCGGCAGCTACCCCGTCGTCTGCGCGGAGCTGTGCGGCATCGGCCACTCGACGATGCGCCAGACGGTTCGCGTGCTCCCCGCCGCCGACTTCGACGCCTGGGTGCGCGAGCAGCGGCAGGGCGACGCGGACGGCGGCGTCGCGGCCGCCGGCGGCGACGAGACCGCCGCCGGGCGCAAGCTGTTCACCGATACCGGCTGCAACGCCTGCCACACGCTCGCCGACGCGGGCTCCACGGCGACCGTCGGCCCCGAGCTCGACGACCTCGCCGCGCAGGCCGCGAGGTACGGCGAGCGGGAGGGACAAACGCCGACGGAGTACGTCAGGACCTCGATCGAGAACCCGAACGCGTTCGTCGTTGCGGGGTTCCAGAAGGACCTGATGCCGGGCGACTACGCCAGCCAGCTCTCCCCCGCCGAGATCGGCACGCTGGTGGAGTACCTTCTGGGCGTGAGCAAGGGTAAGGAGGCTCGGTGAGCGTCGCAGCCAAGCTCCGCGCGCCTGGCTGGTATCGCGTGGCGGTCAGCCTGCCGCTCGCGTTCGGCTTCGCGGTCGCCCTCACCGCCGGGCTGCGCGCGGCCTACGGCTGGGACCCGCTCGTCGACTGGAGCGCGATCGCGACGGTCGCGATGATCGCGCTGCCGCTCGCCTTCCTGGTGGCGATCGGCTGCTTCACCTACTGGTTCGACTGGGCGCTCGGCAAGCCGACCGTGCCCGACGACCACTCCAGCCACGGGGCGACGTCCTGGCGCGACTACTTCAAGGTCAACACCGATCACAAGGTGATCGGCATCCAGTACATCTGCACGACCTTCTTCTTCTTCATCCTCGGCGGCCTGATGGCGATGCTGATCCGCGCCGAGCTGACCCAGCCCGGCACGCAGTTCGTCGACCCGAACACCTACAACGGGCTGTTCTCGGTCCACGCCTCGCTGATGATCTTCCTGTTCATCATCCCGGTGTTCGCCGGGATCGCGAACTACGTCGTGCCGCTGATGATCGGCGC
>Ga0190265_10001170_pt1 | contig 17176 bp, 13 predicted proteins | sample Popmic124T_FD_133135 | JGI IMG/M metagenome (GOLD analysis project Ga0190265, IMG submission 133135) | Populus adjacent soil microbial communities from riparian zone of Indian Creek, Utah, USA - 124 T | ecosystem: Environmental > Terrestrial > Soil > Riparian zone | place: USA: Utah | collected...
AATGGTGCGCCCGGCACGGCTCGAACGTGCAAATCTTCGTGAAATTCACTGGGCTCCAGCAAAGGAAGCCTCTATATCCTGGTTCATTATACCAGTGTGAATCAGGTTGCTGTCCTACAGAACAGTACGGCACTCGCGTGAAGGAGAGTTCCATGAATCGACTCTGCAAGGTCGTTGTCGCGCTTGCCTTGGGGTGCTTGTCCGGCCCGGCTCTTGCCGAGACCCTTCAGGGCACGCTCTACAAGGCCCAAGCGTGCGAGTGCTGCGAGACCCACGCGGAGTACCTCGAGAAAAATGGCTTCGACTTGAAGATCGAACCAGTAAACGACCTTGTCGACATGAGCCGGAGGGAAGGTGTACCGCCCGGCTTTCAAGGCTGCCACTTGATCAAGCTAAATGGCTATGTCTTCGAAGGTCACATAACGAGTGAGATCATCAAGCGGTTTTTGTCGGAGCAGCCCAAGGACATGGTGGGCCTGAGCATCCCGGGCATGCCTAGCGGCGTGCCTGGCATGGAAGGTCCGAAGGACGGCCCGATCAAGGTCTACGCCATCAACAAGGACGGGACGACCACGACCTACGCGGAGCAATAGTCGCAGCACTCAGTATTGCACTGATTGAAGGAGATGGTGCGCCCGGCACGGCTCGAACGTGCAACCCCCAGATTCGAAGTCTGGTGCTTTTCTCAGAAGCCATAGGAAGCCCGTACAGGCCCGAAAGATATCTGACCCCTGTGTGTGATCCCCTTAAAAAGCATGCAAAGCCTCCTGAGTCAGCCTCGTGACTCCCAGAGGCCATCCTTCGCTGACTTCCTAGCATCTCATGTCAAAATCATTACAATTTCCTGGAAGATAGGGGGATTTTTTGCTATTGAAGGCGCACATGAAGAGCCCCTCGCGTAAGCGCCTTGAAAGCCAAACTCACAAAGAGACGCGTTCTCGCCGACAGGTCTAACGCCCTCGCTAAGGGTGAGCCGATCCATCTTTGGGATACGGAGCTGAAGGGTTTTGGAGTCAGCATCAGTCCCTTTACTGGTCGTGTCTCTTGGCTCGTTCAAAAGTGGCAGGGCGGCAGAGACCAGGGGAAATCCTCTCGCATCGTCATAGGCCACTATCCCGAACTCTCGTTAGAGGAAGCTCGGAAGGAAGCCGGTACCATCATTGCCGATGCCTACCGGGGGGTGGACATCGTCGCTCGCAAGAGAGCCGTCCGGGCGAACTTGGGGAAGGATCAATACACCCTCTTGGTTGATGCCGTTGATCGCTACCTTCTAGTTCATGCGAATGAAGGCAGTCGGTACTGGCAAGAGAATGAGGCCAGGCTGACGAACAAAGTGGTGAAGCCTTTAGGACGCAAGACTCGCCTAGGCGACCTGACCAAGGCTGACCTAAGGGCGCTCCTCGATCAGTGTAACGGTGGCAAGAGGCTGCTATTCGCAGCCCTTCGGCATTTCTTCAATTGGGCCTTGGCCGAGGATTTGATCGCGGTCAATCCGCTCGTAACTCTTCCGACGCCTAAACCGTACGCATCGCGAGACAGGGTGCTTTCTGATGGCACTGACGGAGGCGAGATACGACAATTCTGGAATGCCACGGGAGAACTCGAATACCCGCTTCGACAATTCTTCCGCCTCCTGCTGCTCACCGGTCAAAGGCGTAATGAGGTGGCAGGGATGCGATGGGAAGAAGTGGATTTAGAAAAGGGCGAGTGGACGATCCCCAAGCACCGCGTGAAGAACGGTAAGGATCACTTCGTCCACCTATCATCGCTTTCCCTTGCGACTTTGGAGACCTGCAATCCTATCGATGCTGGCTATGTTCTAACCAGCACGAGGAAGGGCGCTAGGAAGTCGTGCCCTTTGAATACCTTCTCTGATGCCAAGGAGAAGCTGGACAATAAGCTCCCTATTCCTCCTTGGCGTATCCATGACCTTAGGCGGACGTGCGCCACGGGAATGGCGTCTATAGGAGTGCCCAGAGAGATCACAGAGAAAGTCTTGAACCATCTGTCGGGGGTGAACAGCGGGCTTACGGGGATCTATCAGAGATACGAATATCTGGAGGAGCGAAAACAAGCCCTCGAAGCCTGGGGGGATCGCCTAACGCTCTTACTTAAACCCTTAGATGATTGATATAACTTTCAAGTCGCAATTTCTGGCGCGCGCGTCGGATTGAAAATACCACCTCAAATATCACTGCAAATACACCTGGAATACCACTGCAATGTCACTCGGCTGTCTGAGCTTTGATTATTCGTTGCACTGGACTTCAGCGTCGAACACCTAAAGACAGCGAGAACTCCAGTCTGCATTGCTATATAAGACAAAGTAGGGGGCGGCATGGCGATTAAAAAGTCTGAGATCTACCGTTCGCTGTGGGCAAGTGCAGACGCGCTGCGCGGGGGTATGGATGCGAGCCAGTACAAGGATTACGTCCTCTCGCTCCTCTTCATCAAATACATCAGTGATAAGTATGCAGGCGAGCCCTATGCGCCCATCACCGTGCCGGAAGGCGCGAACTTTGCGGACATGGTCGCGCTTAAGGGCAAGCCCGACATCGGCGACCAGATCAATAAGAAGATCATCGCGCCTCTAGCTGCTTCCAACCAGCAACTCTCCCAAGCGGACTTCCCGGACTTCAATGACTCGGTCAAGCTTGGCGATGGCAAGGAAAAGGTCGATCGTCTTACGAACCTGATTGCGATTTTCGAAAGCCCTTCACTCGATTTCAAACAGAACCGCGCCGAAGGCGATGACATTCTCGGCGATGCGTATGAGTACCTCATGCGCCACTTCGCCACCGAGAGCGGCAAGAGCAAGGGGCAATTCTACACGCCGGCGGAAGTTAGTCGCATCATAGCGCAATTGCTCGGCATCAAGGATGCGCCGACGAGTTTTCAAACGACCGTTTATGACCCGGCATGCGGATCGGGTTCTCTTCTTCTAAAAGTGGGCGATCAGGCGGGCACGGCAGTAACGCTTTATGGTCAGGAGAAGGATGCAGCGACGAGCGGTCTCGCCCGCATGAATATGATCCTTCATGACTACCCGACCGCTGAAATCCGCCAGGGGAATTCTCTGGCAGACCCGAAGTTCCTCGATGGCGAGTCTTTAAAAACATTCGATTATGTCGTCGCCAATCCGCCCTTTAGCGACAAGCGCTGGTCAACGGGCCTCGATCCGGAGAACGACCCGTACGACCGGTTCCAAGCATATGGTGTGCCTCCAGCCAAACAAGGCGACTACGCCTATTTGCTTCACATTATTCGCTCGCTAAAGAGCACTGGCAAAGGTGCCTGCATCATGCCGCACGGCGTTTTGTTTCGCGGCCATGCCGAAGCGGAAATTCGACGCAAGCTCGTACGCAAGGGATATATTCGCGCGATCATCGGCCTGCCGGCAAACCTGTTTTACGGCACAGGTATACCCGCCTGCATCGTGGTCCTCGATAAGGAAGACGCCCATACACGCAAGGGCATCTTTATGATCGATGCCAGCCAGAGCTTCATGAAAGATGGCCCGAAGAACCGTCTTCGCTCTCAGGACATTCACCGGATCGTCGATACCTTCTGGAAAGGCAATGATGTCCCCGGCTACGCGCGCATGGTGCCGTTGGAGGAAATTGAGAAGAACGAATTCAATCTCAATCTACCCCGCTACATCGACAGCCAGAAGTCAGAAGACCTTCAGGACATAGAGGCGCATCTGCGCGGCGGCATTCCGGCGGCTGATATCGATGCTCTCCGGCCCTATTGGGATGTGTATCCCTCACTGAAGCAGGCGCTCTTCAGTGAATGCCGTCCGGGATATTTCGATCTCAAGATCGACAAGGCAGAAGTACGCAAGACCATTTTCGAGCATCCGGAATTCGGCGGCTTTCGGAAGAACATGCAGGCGCACTTCGACAAGTGGCGCAAACGCAGCGCCGGCTACCTTAAGGCCCTCGATGCCGGCTGCCATCCGAAGCAGGTGATCTTTGATCTCTCGGAGGACCTTCTGACCCACTACGACGGGAAGCTGCTCATCGACAAATATGATGTCTACCAGCACTTGATGGATTATTGGGCGGAGACGATGCAGGACGATACCTACTTGCTCGCCGCCGACGGTTGGAAGGCCAAGACCTATCGCATCATCGAAAAGGGAAAAAGCGGTAAGGAAAAAGATAAGGGCTGGGCGTGCGACCTCGTGCCGAAGGAGTACGTCGTGGCCCGCTTCTTTGCGGCTGAACAAGCCGAGATCGATTGTCTTCTTGCGGAGCTAGAGACTGTAGAGACTGAGAAGACTGAGCTTGAGGAAGAGCAGAGTGGTGACGAAGGCGCCTTTGCGGATTTCGACAAAGTCAATAAGGGCAGCGTCAATGCGCGACTGAGGGAAATCGAGGACGAACTGGACGCACAGGAGGAAGAACAGACGCTGAAGAAGTGGCTCGCCATCTTCAACGCCGAGAGCGACCTGAAGAAGAGGATAAAGGACGCCGAGGCAGAGTTGGACAAGGCTGCGTATGAGAAGTATCCCGACCTGACCGAGGACGAGATCAAGTCTCTCGCCGTCGATGACAAGTGGCTGACCGCCGTCCAAACCACGATCGAAGACGAGATGGATCGCATTAGTCACTCGCTGGCTGAGCGCGTGCTCACCTTGGCCAAGCGCTACGAGTTACGTCTCCCTGAGATCGCAAACCTAGCCACCGACCTGGAATGCAAAGTCAATCAGCACCTCGAGCGGATGGGTTTCTCATGGTGAGCCCGCAAGCGATAGCGCGCCCCGGGTCTTCGTATAGTGACGTTACGTCAAGGGTTGGCTCTGCAAAAGTTACGCGTGACTGGGAGGTGGCAGTGCTTGGCTCCCTCGTCCTGTCTCATAATTCTGGGATATATAAAAAGAAGGAGCTGTATGGCCGAGGTTCGAATATTATCGGAGTGGCAGATTTTGTGAATACAAAGCGGATAGACGGCCAATTATTTGATCGTGTTCCGCTAACCTCTGCGGAGCAAGCTCGTTACACTCTGCGGGCGGGCAATCTTCTATATTGCGAGTCTTCCCTGGTTCGAGAAGGGATCGCCAGGACGTTATTTGTAACAGAAAGGGGGGCAGGTACAGCCTTCGCCTGGCATACCCGACGTTACTCAATCGACAAAAGGCGCCTGAATCCAGCATTCCTAAATTACTTTCTGCAATCCGAAAGTGCCCGGCATTATTTGATCTCCAGTTCAATCCAAACAGCTTTAACAGGCATTAACACACGTGCCTATTTAGGTTGTCCCATAGTTATACCGTCTTTGGCGGAGCAAAACCTTATAGTTGAGGTGCTTAGCGATGCCGATGCGCTTATCGATTCGCTTGAGAAGATCGTTGAAAAGAAGCGACTCATCAAGCGGGGTGCGATGCAGGACCTGCTTTCAGGCCGCAGGCGCCTTCCGGGATTCGAGGAGCAATGGATCAAGAAGAAGGTGGGTGACTTCACGAACTGCGCTGCAGGGGGAACGCCTAGCACACTTGTTCCAGACTACTGGGGCGGTGACATTCTTTGGATGAGTTCCGGAGAGTTGCACAGTAAGCGCGTTTCAGACGTGCAGGGACGCATAACCGAAAAGGGCCTTCTTGAATCAAGCGCTAGAATATTCCCGCCATACTCCGTTTTGATCGGTCTCGCGGGCCAAGGCAAAACACGCGGAACGGTAGCCTTGAACTTAGTTCCCCTCGCCACAAATCAATCGATCGCGGCTATCTTTCCGAACCCTTCGTATTCCTCCGAATTCCTCTATCACAATCTTAGTGCACGCTACGATGAGCTTCGCGAACTGTCCGCAGGCGATGGCGGAAGAGGTGGACTGAATCTAACACTGATCCGCTCCATACCGATCTTGTTTCCACCCCTGAACGAGCAGACTGCAATCGCCCGAACTCTTGATGACCTGGACGCCGAGCTCGAAGCGCTCGAAGCGCGCCTTGAGAAGGCGCGCCAAATCAAGCAGGGCATGATGCAGGAATTGCTGACGGGGAGGGTGCGGTTGGTATGAAGATTTCCACGATCCTCGATCATATCGATAGCGGCCACATGGCCTTGCCGGAGTTTCAGCGCGGATACGTCTGGAACCGAGATCAGGTACGCGGGCTGTTCGACTCCCTCTATCGCCGCCACCCGGTTGGGGGGCTGCTTGTGTGGGCGACGGAATCTAAGGCCGCCGCTCATCGAGGCGATGGGCCGCTTGCAGCTGGCGTCGTGAAGCTACTGCTCGATGGCCAGCAGCGCATGACTTCGCTCTATGGCGTTGTGCGCGGCCATCCGCCCAAGTTTTTTGATGGCAATACCAAGGCCTTCACCGGTCTGCGCTTTAATTTGGCAAGTGAGACGTTTGGCTTTTACCAGCCGGTGAAGATGAAGGACGACCCGCTCTGGATCGACGTCATGGCGCTGATGAGCCGGGGGCATGAAGGTCATGAGCTCCTTATTGAGAAGCTGGCCCAACACCCCGACATCGGTACTAGTGCGGTCAAACATTCGGGTAGGATTTCCCGGCTACTCGGTATCCTGGAAATTGACCTCCATATCGAGGAAGTGACCGGCGCTGACAAGACGCTCGATGTTGTCGTGGACATATTCAACCGCGTGAATAGTGGTGGCACCAAGCTTTCGAAGGGCGATCTAGCACTTGCCAAGATATGCGCTGACTGGCCTGGGGCGCGCGATATGATGAAGGCCAGACTCAAGGACTGGACGGCTGCCGGATATAACTTCAATCTCGATTGGCTGCTGCGCTCTGTTAACACGGTCCTGACTGGTGAAGCCAAATTCCAGTTCCTGCACGACAAGAGCGCAGAGGACATACAAAACGGGCTGGAACGCGCGGTCAAACACATCAATACCAGCCTGAACTTGATTGCCGGACGGATCGGCCTCGATCACGACCAGGTCTTCTTCGGTCGTTTCGGCGTGCCAGTAATGGTCAGGTATCTCGACCAGCATAGCGGTTCGATGAATGAGAAGGAGCGAGACAAACTCCTTTTCTGGTTCGTCCAGGCTGGTATGTGGGGACGGTTTTCCGGTTCGACCGAGTCATTCATCGACCAGGACCTCGCTGCGCTCGAAGGTGACGATGGGGGACTGGATAAGCTGCTTGACCAGCTTCGGCTCTGGCATGGCGGCTTGCGCGTAGAGCCCGGCCATTTCACCGGCTGGAGCCTTGGCGCTCGTTTCTATCCGGTTCTCTACCTATTAACGCGAATGGGGGAGGCGAAAGATTGGGGCACTGGCCTGCCACTCAAGGCCAATATGCTCGGCAAGATGAGTCGCCTCGAAGTCCATCACATTTTTCCAAAGGCACAGCTCTACAAGCGGAACTTTAAGCGTGCGGAGGTAAATGCCCTCGCCAATTTTTGCTTTCTTACCAAGGATACCAATCTCGATATCAGTGACCGCCTTCCGGAGAACTACTTTCCCGAAATCGAGAAGGCGCACCCGGGTACCTTGTCATCACAATGGATTCCCGAGGATCCGGCCCTGTGGAAGATCGAGAACTTCCGCGCCTTCCTCGATGCGCGCAAAACACTCCTGGCCGATGAGGTCAACGGACGCATGGAAGAGCTACTTTATGATGATACACGATGGCTTACAGGACCTGCCGCGCCCGCACTTGCGCCAGCAGTCATCGGCGGCATTACCAGCGAAGAGGAAGAAGAACAACTTGAAGAGATCAATGACTGGATGAAGGCACAGGGGCTGCCGCGCGGTGTGGTGGCCTTCGATTTTGCCGATCCCGACACAGGTGAGCAAAAGGCTGTATTCGATCTGGCTTGGCCCGGTGGCATTCAAGAGGAGCTTAGCCAGCCCGTCGCGCTTCTCTTGAACGAGGGAACTGAAGTCATCGCAATTGCGAGTCAGGCGGGCTATCGCTGCTTCGTTTCGATCCCTGAATTTAAGCGCTATGTGCAGACAGAAATTCTCGTCCAGGAGGCGGCGTGAGCGGCGACATCGGGAAGGCCGAACGCATCACGCAAAAGCGCATCATCGCGCTTCTTCGCGATCAACTGGGCTACCGCTATCTCGGTGATTGGTCGGACCGCCCCGACAACAGCAATATTGAAGAGGACATTCTTACAGCTTATCTGAAGCGAAGGGGCTACAGCGACCCGCAGATCAATGCCGCGCTTCACAAGTTAAAGACCGAAGCGAACAATAGCAGTCGTAGCCTCTATGATAACAACGAGGCGGTCTACAATCTGCTGCGCTATGGCGTGGCCGCAAAGGTCGAAGCTGGCAAGCCCGCCGAAACCGTTCACCTGATCGACTGGAATGACCCTGGCGCGAACGACTTTGCCGTTGCCGAAGAGGTGACGCTCAAAGGCGGCCGCGAACGCCGCCCTGACATCGTTCTGTATGTCAATGGGATTGCAGTCGGTGTGCTGGAACTCAAGAACAGCCGCATCACCATAGGAGATGGTATCCGGCAAAACCTTTCTAACCAGCGGATCGAGTTTAATGCCTGGTTCTTTTCCACAGTGCAGTTTGTATTTGCGGGTAACGATACCGAAGGGCTGCAGTACGGCACGATCGGCACGCCGGAAAAGTACTTTCTTAAGTGGAAAGAAGACGAGCAAGAGGACGAAGGCTACAAGCTCGATAAGTATCTCGAAAAACTCTGCCGCAAGGACAGGTTCATTGAGCTGATAAAGGACTTTGTCCTATTTGACGCCGGGATCAAGAAGCTGCCCCGCGTCCACCAGTATTTTGGGATCAAGGTTGCGCAGGAGCATGTAAAGCGCCGGGAAGGCGGCATCATCTGGCACACGCAGGGTTCGGGCAAGAGCATCGTTATGGTTCTGCTTGCCAAATGGATACTGGAGAACAACCCCAACGCACGCGTTGCGATCATCACGGACCGCGATGAGCTCGACAAGCAGATCGAGGGGGTCTTCTCTGGCGTCGGCGAGCCAATCGAGAGGGCAACTAGCGGCCGCAATTTGATCCGCAAGCTCGGGGAGGCCAAACCGCGCCTTCTATGCTCGCTCGTGCACAAGTTTGGCAATCACGACGTCGAAGACTTCGATGCGTGGATCAAGGACCTGGAGGGCCAACCGAGTCAGACCGTCGGCGAGGTCTTCGTTTTTATCGATGAGTGCCACCGCACCCAGAGCGGCAAGCTTCACCGGGCGATGAAGGCAATCATGCCAAATGCCGTGTTTATCGGTTTTACCGGCACGCCGCTTCTAAAAAAGGATCAGAAGACGAGTATGGAAGTCTTCGGTGGCTACATACATACCTACAAATTTAGTGAAGCGGTTGAGGACGAGGTCGTACTCGATCTCGTCTACGAAGCGCGCGACATCGACCAGCGGCTTGGCTCAGAAGATAAGATCGAAGCTTGGTTCGACGCCAAGACAAAGGGACTTAATGATTGGCAGAAGGATGAACTGCGCAAGAAGTGGGGCACAATGCAAAGCGTGCTCAGCTCCAAGTCGAGAATGGAGAGGGTCGTCAGCGATATTTTGTTCGATTTCAGTGTCAAACCACGCCTGTCGAGTCAGCGCGGCAACGCCATCCTTGTGGCTTCAAGCATTTTCGAGGCCTGCAAGTACTTTGAGCTGTTTCAAAGGACGACGCTCAAGGGCAAGTGCGCACTCGTTACCTCATATAATCCAAGCACGCAGGACGTGACGCGAGAGGAAATTGGTGCCAACTCGGAAACCGATAAGCAGTTTATCTACAATACCTACACCACACTGCTTGAAGACGTGACTCCTCAGGCCGGCAAGTCCAAGACGGAAACGTACGAAGACGACGCGAAGAAGCTCTTCGTTAAGCAGCCGGCCAACATGAAGCTGCTGATCGTCGTCGATAAGCTGCTCACTGGTTTTGATGCCCCGGCCTGCACCTATCTCTACATCGACAAGTCGATGCAGGATCACGGTCTGTTTCAGGCGATCTGCCGCACCAACAGGCTCGACGGGGAGGATAAGGAATTCGGCTACATCGTCGATTACAAGGACCTTTTCAGGAAGGTGGAAAAGGCCGTCGCAGTTTATTCGTCGGAGCTGGATCGCAGCGCGCCGGGACCGGCTCCCGACGTGCTGCTCAAGGACCGGCTGACCAAAGGGCGCGAGCGTCTGGATGATGCGCTCGAGGCTATCGGACTTCTGTCCGACCTGGTTGAACCACCCAAGAGCGAACTCGACTACATTCATTATTTCTGCGGAAACACGGAAATTCCTTCCGATCTTGAAGAGCGCGAACCGCGGCGGGCGATGCTCTACAAGGCCGCTGCCAGTCTCATGCGCGCTTACGCCGGCATCGCCGATGAGCTGGAACAAGCCGGATACAGCCAGGAGGATATAAAGCGAATCAAGAATCGGCTGGAGCACTATCTGGCGATCCGCGACATCATTCGGAACGCCAGCGGGGAAACAATCGATCTAAAGGCCTACGAGGCGGACATGCGCCACCTCATCGACACGTATATTGAAGCCGATGAAGCGCGCAAAATCTCGCCCTTCGATGATCTCACTCTGCTCGACCTGATTGTGAAGACGGGCATTGCGGATGCGATTAAATCGAAGCTTGGCGCTCTAAAGGCCAATAAGGATGCTGTCGCGGAAACCATCGAAAACAACGTCCGTAGCAAAATCATCAAGGAGCATTTGAATGATCCCGTCTTCTATGACCGGATTTCGGCGCTCCTCGCCGAGCTCATCAGCAGCCGGCGTGAAAAGGCGATCCAGTATGAGGAATATCTCAGACAGATCGGCGAACTGGTGCAGCAGATCAGTTCCGGCGCCTCCGCCTCGGTTTCGGAAAGGCTCGATACGCCTGGCAAGCGGGCGCTTTACAACAATCTTGAGAACGACGAAGAGCTCGCATTGCAGATCGACAGTGCTGTTAAAAAGAATAGCCCCGATGGCTGGCGCGGGGTTGAACCCAAGGAGCGAGTCGTCAAGCAGGCACTTTATAAAATGCTCGATGACAAGGACGAGGTAGAGCGCATCTTTCTCATCATCAAGGCTCAAAAGGAGTATTGATGATGAGTGAGCTGCTCTTAGGCGATATACCGGTCGATGTGGTCTTCAAGGACATCAAGAACGTGCACCTGAGCGTTCATCCGCCGGCCGGCCGGGTTCGCATTGCTGCTCCTGCCGGAATGACTCTCGACACGATCAGGCTGTTCGCAATTTCCAAACTTGGCTGGATTAAACGTCAGCAAACGTGCCAGCGCGCGCAGGAGCGTGAAACGCCGCGCGAATACATCGAACGCGAGAGCCACTATCTTTGGGGGAAGCGCTACCTTCTTCACGTTATCGAGGGTGCTTCCCGGAGCTATGTCGCTATCGATCACCGCAACATTGAGTTGGGTATGCCCAAGGGCGCATGCACAGATAAACGTCGGTCGATTCTCGATTCCTGGTATCGGCAGCAACTTCGCGAGGCCGCATCATCGCGGATAACGTTGTGGCAAGACCGTCTCGGTGTTGAAGTCGATCGGTTCTTCATTCAGCGTATGAAGACCAAATGGGGCGGGAGCAGTCCGCAGCGCCGCACGATCCGCTTAAACCTGGAGCTTGCCAAAAAGGACATCGAATGTCTCGACTATGTCATTCTTCACGAATTGGCGCATTTCATCGTGCCAAACCACAGCGAAGGTTTCATCTCACTCCTTGATCGCCATATGCCAAACTGGCGCCATGTCAGAAAGCACCTCAATGATCTCCCTCTAGGTTCTGTTTAATGCCATGCGACAGCAAAGCCGAATATTTCTTCTTCCTCGTATCGGAGCGCTACAAGGGTTCTAAAAACGATTCCGCCTTAGGACGGTGAGTAAGACATTCCTGACAATCAGCGCGCTTAGTAAGACCCGTGTGGATAGAACCTGTAGCGCCACTGTTCATCTTTATCTGCTAGAAAGTCCAACTTCCGGTTTCGGTAGTTTGCGTACTCGGGTTTCCGCTCGATATCATCTATCGCATCTTGAATGAAATAAACGCCTTCCTCTTCGAGCGCCTTCACCTCAGCAAGCTCCTCATCAATGAAAGAGGGATCTGCCTCAATACCGATCTCGCTCTTCATGTGGTTTCGGTAGGCAGTGGCCATAACGTCCTTCAATGCATCCTTCTGGGCCGGATACGCTAGGAAGCTATCGTGAACGGGTAAGACAAGTATGTCTCGCTCCATCATGGTCATGACTACTTCTTCAGCGATATCGGCATCGATACGCTGCAATTGAATCCCAATACCGGTATTAAAGTAGTCAGCGATGGGCGCGTGTTTGTCACGAATCGCCTCCTGTAGCTGTGCCCATGTCCAACCGTCAGGAAGGGCTGTCCTCCTTGGTGCTTTGACTCTGCCTTCAGCGTTTATGAGCTTGAAGAATGTGCGCTTAATGAGGGGTCGATATTGCCGATCAATTCCGTCAATCGAATACGCGTCCTCCTCAATGGCTAGCCCTTCCTTCGCGTAAAGCATGGCAGCCTGCATGTTGGAAAAATCGAGTTCAATGATGGGTGCCCAATTTATCGTGATGAACTTGCGATAGCGGCGGGGAATGTTCTGCCACCATCCACCATAAAAGCGTCCGCCTTCTTCGAACGTCCCGTTGTTGAATACACGATAAAGGCGTCGCTGAAAGACCAGATCGACGCGGCGCATATTAGGATCGGGGGTTTCACCGAACTCGTCTGGCTCGACAGATTTTTCATACGCGCCATTCACGATCTCTTGGAACTCATAATCGGGAAGAAGAAGGTCGATCCACTGCAACTCAATGAAGTCGTTGAAACGTACCAATCGCTCTTGCATCGAGTCCGTCTCTGCCGTCGGTTCGAATTCAACTATTTTCTTCCTCTCATTTTTTAGGCGAAGCAGAGGGTCATTCTCCTTCAGGAAGAGGGCTTGAAAAGCTGTGGACTGAGGATCAACCCCTGGGGAAGTGTTATTAGTACGACGTTGGGTGAGCTGATTGATGGCCTCAAGGGATAGAGGCTCAAGGAGTTCAGCTAAGGCTTTCGTCATCCTTAGCTTCGTTGGGAAGCCATGATCCTTAAAGTGAGCCCCTTTCCTGAGCTCTATGAGAGGCGGGTCGGAGTTCTCCAGGAATTCGACGACCCTTCTCACTTGGCGATAACCGATGCCGTATGGATTGTGTTGCCCTTTGCGATAATCGTTCGAACTGAGGAGAACAGCTAGATAGCGCTGAGGATCAAGCTGATGGGTCCTGAGCAGGTTACCCAGCACCACGGCCAGCGCGACAGTGGTGCCGTCTCGTGTCTTGCCGCTCTCGGAGCTTCTTACGCTGATGGATCGCATTAGTAAGTTCCCTAATCAGAGGCCAGTAAGCTCCTGACAAGCTCCTGTTGGCCTTCATCCACGTGAAGTTACTGGCATCATCGAATCTCTCTGCGGGGAGGGTCATTGGTTGCGAATTGTTTGTAACCTATTCACACACCAAGATTAAAATGCTTCGGCATCATGGCCGAGCAGCTGCTTGCGATTGAGGAGCTCGCTATGACTTCTATGTGATACAAATGGCGGAGCGGAGATGAAACTGGTCACCGATTTATCATTATTGCGGGACCTTTGTATTCTCCACCGCCGTCGTCCAGTTATGGCTTATGCCGCCGGAAACAGGATTTCCAACCGACTGCTCACCCATTCGAAAAACTCCTTCGAAGTGTCGTACTGTGGGGCCGACGTGGTGGGGTCAAGCAGCGCCTTCAAGACGTATCCAGCGTTCTCCAGCCCTGCGCTTCGATCACCAGTCTGGAACAGAGCCGATGCCTCGCGGAAGCGCAGGATGGTAGGTGGATGGTCGTTACCTAGCCCAACCGTCTGTTCATGTAGAAATAGCCATGCCAGTGCGACGACGATCATCAGCACGCGAAATTCGCGATAGAGCCCGTCTCCGGCGTCGTCCAGAATCCAACGGGTAGCGAAATCGTCGGCCCGGTACTCTTGGCGCACAAGTAGGTACACAGGAAGTAGCTTCTCGTCGCGACGGTGAACGTGTGCGATCTCGTGAAGCAATATCCAGCTGAGCGCACCATAGAAGACGTTGTTGACGCGGCCTTCGAAACTATCAAACTCCGGGGAGGATGGCGGCGTGGGAAGGTCGTCGGGCCAATCCTGATCCGCTCGGAAAAGCGCCTTTGCGTATGCAATATGTTCGGGAATTTTCCGTGCCGCGAACTCTGGCGCGATGTTGATTTCGGTTTGTTCGGGACCCTTGGGTTCGCGCTGCTGCCGTGACGTAATGTCAGCAACGTGGAAAGCAGCGTAGGCAATGCACCACAGGCTCGCTAGTCCCGCGTACGCAAGATAGACGGCCTTGTTGGCGGGTACGGCGTAGAAGTTCGCTTCCGATGTACTCGGGAGCAATTGCCATTTACCAGATCCGAAAATCTCTTCCGTGAGTTTCTTGCCGCGTTCAGTCGCAATGTTAAGTGGGGTCCGTGCAGCGATTCGAAAAAACGGCTTCGTGATTTGTTTGGTGGACGTTCCCATTCGGTCTGTTCCCTTAATACCGAGGGTCAGCGTGCCGCCGCCAGGTCGCCGTTTAGTATCGTCGCATCCAGGTCGTTGCTACTAAAATGGTTGAAGGCGCTGTAAAGAAGCATTTGCCCCCCGAACCAGTAGTGGCGATGTTCCTGGTGGCACGACAGGCCGGCGCTCTAATCTGCGTTGTTGTAAGTGGGGTTGTGGTGCCAGAAGAGGGTCACACCGGCGACAGCTTTGTTGAGGTCGGTCCAACTGCCTTGCTCGGCGAGCGGTGCGGCGTCAAACCAGCCCGCCATAGAGAAGCAAAATCGGACGTACCTTTCTCTCTCGAAAGAGTCATAGCGAACCTCCCCGAACAGGTAGGCCCGAGTACCAGGGGATTCTCCCTTGAGGATGGTAACAATTTCTTCTTGCGTGAAGGCCTTCTCCACAGACGCCTCCCCTGTGAGATTGGGAAAGTTGCGAGGAAGAAAGGTTCCTCCGCTGAACTTAATCTCTGGGAAGGGATAGTTGGGTGGCAGCGGGAACGGTGCCAGGGTGAGCACTGCCCCGTGGCGCAAATTATAAGCGGGCGTCTCGCCACTATTCATAATGTGGTAGCTCAGCGCAGTTCTGTGGTGCGGGTCGAGTTCCCAAAATCTGCCCGGATTGACGGAGACATACGCCCGCAATTGCCTCTCAGCATTGCGCTCGGCAAGTTCGACGGCCTTGCGTGTTGCAGCGGCTCCCTCTTGGGCGGCATTGGCGGCCTTTTTGGTTTCCCACCAAAGAAACCCAGTGGACACCGCAAGGGCGCACGTGAACAGGACGATCAGCGCATTAAAGAGCGTGATGGGGTTTTTGACCCAAGCCCATCCGGTCCAGCCATTCTCCGATTCCTGGGCACTCTTGCGCTCGCGCCCCTCATTGGTGCCGCGCTTCACCTTTGGGGCTGGGTCCTTCTTAGCACCGGCCATTGTATCTTGGGCGCTCTGGCTTTGGGTGTTGGGCTCTATTTGCCGCTCAGTGGGATTGGGGCCTTGTACCTCAGAAGGCTGCCCCTGAGTAGTTTCTGGCTGGGGCTGCTGTGACCATGCATCAGCGGCCCCCGTCAGTAGGAAACTCGCCAGGATCAGAGCGATCAGCCGAACTTTTGCTGACCGCTCTAGCATTGTCCCAAAGGCCGCACCGAAAATATCCGCATTCCTGCGGTGATTATAGCGGAACTGGAAATCGGCAACGTAGAGCGGAAAATACTTGCGGCTGACCCGGTGATAGGTGCCGATCACGCCGCTCTTCAGGATCGACCAGAAGCCCTCAACGCCGATCACGTCTCCGGGTCGCGTTTCGCCTTTAGGGCCTTTGGGCATTGATGCCATGCCATTCTTTGATCTCGCCCGGCAGCATGTTCATCTTCTCGATCACGGCTGGTTCAACTTCATGCCAGCCGAGCACCGTGCCACTCTCGACTTTTCCCAGAACTGCTTTTCGGGCTGCCTTAAGGTCGTTTTCGGCGATGGTGAACACCCGCATTTTTCCCTCGTGCTCAACGAAAAGGAACCAACCGGCCTGATCTGCCATGCTCGTCTCTCAAGTGGGAAAACTGGGCGGTTCCAAGGGGGCGGTCAAGGGCCCGATTCAAACTGAGACACTACCCCGGCTTAGGCATGCATATATCCCTTTCTATAAGGAGAGAATCCATGCCGCGCAGGAAGCACCCCAAGCCAGTTCAGCAACTGCGTGCTTGAGCCGCGCGGTCGGGAGGCTACGTTGTTTCGAGACGCTGACAGTTAACCGCCGAAAATTTCAATCAATATAACAAAGCCCAGAACCGTAAGAGCAGCGTTCCTAATCCAGGTTAGACGATCGTATCTGGCCCGATCATGGAGATCATCTTGCGCCATCTGATGTGTGAACCATGCGACCACAGCGGCAGCAATGCCAATAAGTGTCGTTGACGTAGACATTAGGTTCCACTATGGGCGAAGGGGTACCGAGATGCCACAATCAAAGTGGCCCCATAATTTTTGGTCTCAGTACCAGGAATTTCTCTTAGCAATTTTTGAGGTCGAATTCTCAAATGAAGAGAGGGGGGCCACCCCCTCCTACCCCCGTATGCCCCGGTGCTTTCTGCACCTGAGCGATTGCCGTCTAAACGCCTAAGCGCCCGTGGCTCAACGGGAGCCGAAGGCGACTAGCGAACGAATGTGAGCGTAGATACCCCGAACGAATGTGAGGGGTGAGCGAGTGTCAGCGAGCGAACGGAGCACCCAGACTAAGAGAGAGGGATTGAACACTTCCAAGATGTAACTTGTTCAAGTCGAGATCGTTACAATTCCTGAGCCAAAGCGAACGCTTTACCCTTAAGTGATTGCCCGGCTTGGACGAACGGACTAACCCCCATAGGATTCGAAGTCTGGTGCTCTATCCGTTGAGCTACGGGCGCCTAAGAGGGTCGAACCTACGTTTACCGGAGGTCCCCGAAAAGCTGTTTGTCCTCCGCCGCCAGCTTGTTAGAGTAAGCCCATAGAACCAGTCCCCGGCCGCCGGCCAGCATAGGGCCAAGGCGGTTTAACGGGTTGAGAGGTTAGCATTGTGAATGGGCCGAGCGGCGATGCCCGCGCGGCTGCCATAACTTCGCATGACCGAACGGCCGTGCGGAGCGAGACCGGCGACTGCGCAGGCAGCGGCCCTGCGCAGGTCGAGGCCCGGGCGTG
>Ga0190265_10001171_pt1 | contig 17172 bp, 18 predicted proteins | sample Popmic124T_FD_133135 | JGI IMG/M metagenome (GOLD analysis project Ga0190265, IMG submission 133135) | Populus adjacent soil microbial communities from riparian zone of Indian Creek, Utah, USA - 124 T | ecosystem: Environmental > Terrestrial > Soil > Riparian zone | place: USA: Utah | collected...
CTGCACCGCGGCGGCGACCAGGCCGATGGCGGTGCTGCGCGGCGGCATCGACGAGTGGCCTCCCTGGCCGCGGGCGGTCAGCTCCACCGTGACGAATCCTTTTTCGGCCGTGCTAATCATGGCGATGGGGGAGTCGAGCCCGGGGACCATCCCCTTGGCGATGATGCCCCCCTCGTCGAGGATCATCGCCGGGCGGACTCCGCGGCTCTCCAGCAGCTTGGCGATCGCCGCCGCGCCGCGCAGCCCGCCGACCTCCTCGTCATGGCCGAAGGCGAGGAGCACCGTGCGCTCCGGCTGGAACCCGTGGGCCACCAGCAGCTCGATCCCCTCCAGGATCCCGAGCACCGACACCTTGTCGTCCATGGCGCCCCGGCCCCAGACGTAGCCGTCCGCGATGGCGCCGGAGAACGGCGGGTGCGTCCACTGCCTTTCCGTGCCGGGCTCGACCGGCACCACGTCCATGTGGGACATGAGGAGGATGGGCGGCAGCTCCGGCTTCCATCCCGGCCAGGTATAGAGGAGGCTGTAGTACGCCACGACCTCCCGCGTCAGCGTCTGATGGACGCGGGGGAAGCTCGCCTGCAAATACCGGTGGAGATCGAGGAACGCCTGGGCCTCCACATCCAGCCCCTGCTCGTGCGAGACGGTGGGGAAGCGAACCGCCCCGGCCAGCCGTTGCGCCGCGGCGTTCGCATCGACCGCGAGGTCGGTGACCGGCTCGGCCTTCACCTGCCGGGACTCCAGGGTGGAGGCCCGGACCAGGAGAACGATTACAAGGACGAGGAGGGCGATTCCGAGGACGGCGAGGGTCTTCTTCATGTCCAGGCTCCGGAGGCTCGGCGGGTATCTTACGTGGTGCACAGCGGTTCCGAAGCAATTCGGAGCGGCTCCGAGGGGGTCTTGGAACGACCTTGAGGGACTTCAGAGCCGTTCCAAGCCGGCTCGGAACGGCTGTCGGGCACTTCGAGCCTCTTTCAGGGCTTCGGACTGGATGCCAGCCGCTTCAAAATGACCTATTTACCGGAGTCTCGGGCGGACCTCATCGCTCCTTCTCCGGCTTCTGCCAACGGACGCACACCTCAATGCCGAAGTACGGCGAGGGCCAACTCAGCTTGTAGTAGAGGAAATCCGCGGGAATTCTCAGCACGCTGTTGAGCTCCGCTAGCTGCTCAGGGGGCACGACCGAATCGTCCTCGACCTGTGACTTGGCGAGGGTCTCGACCCGCTTCTTGAATCGATCGAGCTCCTTCAGGATTTCCTTGGATTTGGGTGATGGCTCCTTCTTGAGGTGCCGGCCCATGCTGGTAGCGCCCATAGGGTTCCAATAATCGTGAGAGATCCCCTCGCTCTCAAATCGGGCCCACTCGCGGTTGCGAAATTCCAGCTCGAGGTCAGGAGGTCGCGAAGACCCGTAGAGATCCAGGTCGACGACCACGAGCGCCGTCATGTTGCGCGTGGGAATGTCGATGGGAAATCCCACACGGTCATATTCATGCCGGGCCTGCGGCTCTCTTCTCTGGACATAGTCACGGGCGCCTACCACGATCTCCCGCGTGAGGATCGCCCCTGCGTCCTGACTTACGAGAAGATCTACCTGTTTGGCGTCGATCCCGTTATGATCTACCCAGTCCCTCAGGGGTTTCTTCCGTTCAATGTCCTCCCCGAGCCAGACGCCGAAGTAGTTGATCAGCCAGCGGGACTTGAACCACTCGGCCTCATCCATGCCAGGCTCCTTGGACGCGAAAAAGTCCCTCCTCTTCTCCGGCTTCATCTCCAGAAAACAAGGGAGTCGCTCTCGATCCTTGTTCAGCTTGAGGGTTTGAACCTGACGGAAGAAGACGTGCCCCTCCCGGGTCACGAGGACCAAGTAATCCGCGGCATGGCATACGTAAGGTGACTGCAGCCACCGAATAACGGCGGCCGAGAGCATCTCGCGGATGAGCTGCGAATGGTTGCCCCGCGAGTCCTTGATCCCAACATCCTGGGCTACTCTTTCGAGCGACTCCCAGAGATGAATATCCATCTTGATCTGTCTCTCTATAAGCTCTATCGGACTCATCTTGGCCCCTCCCACACCCCATTATACACAGACAACTTGTCCAGCCGAAGCCAACCCGCATTATAAGGGGGGATCATTCAAATGTCGATTCCACCCACAAGCCGCGAATGTTAATAGCCCCGTTGACGACGAATTTAGTGTGCTCCACAATCGGCGCTACACCTTGGCGCGGTAAGACTCGTGACAGATGCTTCGAGGCCACGGAGAAAGGAGGCGATAGGCTCTAACCAGGAGTGGTTTATCGAGGGTAACGCAAGTTGCTCAACCGTCCCTGCGGGGACACTTGAAAAGGAGATCGCATGAGAATTCGAAGCGTTGTATCAGGTTTCCCTTTTTTCGCCGAGTTCATGATGGCGGGGCACACGCTGGCCGGCGCCGAGGCGCCGGTTGCAGTTCGGGCGTCGGTCCTGTCCCACGGGGATCACTCCCACCGCCAGGGGGCACGCCCATGAGCGTCATGATCGGCGAAGCCGCCACGTTCCCCAACTACAGGGCCAGTGCAATTCACTGCGACAACCTCGGGCTGCAGGAAGTAAGCTTCCTCGCTCTTAACTCTCTGTTCACGGACGGTTTGCGTGCTTTCTCTCGGATCAGAAAAGGAGAACACGATGAAGAGAGACCACCTGGTTAGACTGGGGCAGTTGTATCAAGATGTTGTACACAACACGTTGTTCTTTGAAATACTCAACCATCTGCATGATGGCTTCGCGGTCGTTCTTGCGTCGGTTGCGGGGTTCGTGGAGCAGCATGGAACTATGATAACCCTTCTTCTGGCTATCGTAGTCAGCCTGCTGAAGGCGATGGCGCTGGACGACAGGTCTCCAGCGAATTCAGCGGGGGAGAGGAAACAGCAGAAGAGAATTGGTCAAAAGAGAGATAAAGGAGGGCGATTTGCCAAGACTAGTCGAAAGGAGCGTTAGTTGGTATATTCTGGAAAGGCGACCATGTTGCTGACCTTGAATAAGCCAAGTCCGCTTTGTGGTGCGGCGGCTCGGGAGCAATGACTCGAAGCACTCGGCAGGGACTCCCGACCGCCGCGGCCAGATTGGTCGCATGGAGTAATCTTCTCCGACTTGCTGTCGCAACCTTCGTGCGAGTTTTTTTAGGGACTGCAGAAGATAAGACGAGATTCCAATTGGGTTCTCACACGCTCGGAAGAGACTTCGGAGGATTTTCCGAAGACTCGGATCGACTGTTGACGCCATTCAGATCATGTTAACGCGAGCGTGCTCGCGCAGGAACTCGGGAGCGAAGTCGGCGCCGTTCTCCCAGGCGAGAGTATAATGCTCGATCGCCTTCTCCAGACCACACTATCGCAGGTGTTCCCCCGGATGCTCGCCGCGCCCAACCTCCTCTCCGGGGGGACGGACACGGAAGGATTCCGCGTCCGCCGGGGACTGGGGCGAAGGCTCGGAGGCCATCTCGCCCGAGATCTCTACCTGAATGCCGGGCCCTACCGTCTCGCGCACGTGTTCCAGCACGGACGCGACCGTATCCCCCGGCAGGATGCGGAAGTTGACCCAGGCTTTGGCCTCGCTGGGGAGCACGTTCTCCTTGACCCCGCCGCGGATCATGGTGGCCGCCGTGGTCGTGCGCATGCGGGCGTCCGAGGCGGGCTCGCCCGAGAACTGCTTCCTCACCAGCGGCTCGAACAGCCAGAGGTTGGCGAGCGGCACACGGGACCCGAGAGGAAGCTCGGGCGCCAGGAAGTCGAAAGACTCGCGGGTGGCGCCGTCGATCCGGGCGGGCATGGGATTCTGCTCCAGCTTCTGCACCGCGGCGGCGACCAGGCCGATGGCGGTGCTGCGCGGCGGCATCGACGAGTGGCCTCCCTGGCCGCGGGCGGTCAGCTCCACCGTGACGAGTCCTTTTTCTGCCGTGCTGATCATGGCGATGGGGGAGTCGAGCCCGGGGACCATCCCCTTGGCGATGATGCCCCCTTCGTCGAGGATCATCGCCGGGCGGACTCCGCGGCTCTCCAGCAGCTTGGCGATGGCCGCCGCGCCGCGCAGCCCGCCCACCTCCTCGTCGTGTCCGAAGGCGAGGAGCACCGCGCGCTCCGGCTGGAACCCGTGGGCCACCAGCAGCTCAATTCCCTCCAGGATCCCGAGCACCGACACCTTGTCGTCCATGGCGCCCCGGCCCCAGATGTAGCCGTCCGCGATCGCGCCGGAGAAGGGCGGGTGCGTCCACTGCCTTTCCGTGCCGGGCTCGACCGGCACCACGTCCATGTGGGACATGAGAAGGATGGGCGGCAGCTCCGGCTTCCATCCCGGCCAGGTATAGAGGAGGCTGTAATCCGCCACGACCTCCCGCGTCAGCGTCTGGTGGACGCGGGGGAAGCTCGCCTGCAAATACCGGTGGAGATCGAGGAACGCCTGGGCCTCCACATCCAGCCCCTGCTCGTGCGAGACGGTGGGGAAGCGAACCGCCCCGGCCAGCCGCTGCGCCACGGCATTGGCGTCGACCGCGAGGTCGGTGACCGGCTCGGCCTTCACCTGCCGGGACTCCAGGGTGGAGGCCCGGACCAGGAGAACGGCTATGAGGACGAGAAGGGCGATTCCGAGGACGGCGAGGGTCTTCTTCATGTCCAGGCTCCGGAGGCTCGGCGGGTATCTTACGTGATGCCGGGGGGGTCCACACCGTCTCCTCCGGCGCTCTAGCCGTTCCGAAGAAATTCAGAGCGGCTCTGAGGAACCTGGCAACGGCTTCGAAGAACTTCGGAGAGACTCTGAAGGAGTTGAGAGAGGCTCCAAAGTAGTTCGGACTGCCTCTCAAGAAGTTGAGAGAGGCTTCGAAGAGGTTGAGAGAGGCTCTGAAGCAGTTGAGAGAGGCTCCGAACTAGTTGAGAGAGGCTTCGAAGTAGTTGGGAGAGGCTTGAGAAAGGTGAGAGAGGCTCCGAAGTACTTCGGACTGCCTCGGAAGAAGTTGAGAGAGGCTCTGAAGAAGTTGAGAGAGGCTCTGAAGCAGTTGAGAGAGGCTTCGAAGTAGTTGGGAGAGGTTCTGAGAAAATAAAGAGAGGCTCCGAAGTACTTCGGACTGCCTCGGAGGAAGTTGGGAGAGGCTCTGAAGAAGTTGAGAGAGGCTTCGAAGTAGTTGGGAGAGGTTCTGAGAAAATAAAGAGAGGCTCCGAAGTACTTCGGACTGCCTCGGAGGAAGTTGAGAGCCACTCCGAAGTAGTTGGGAGTGACTCTGAGAAAGTTGAGAGAGGCTCCAAAGTAGTTCAGAGAGGCTCCGAGCCAGTCCCGCGTGCCAGGGGAATGTTGAAGCGTTTCCAGGAATGACATTTCCGGCCCGTGTTCCGTCTCTATAACCGTTCACGATGGGGTCGGAGCCGTCCGGACCACGATCTGAGCCGCCCGGAAGTGAGTTACCAACCGTCCGTAAGTCACTTCCGACCCTCCAGAAGTCAGTTCCCCCTCCCGCCCCGTGATACCCTGCCCCCCATGGCTTGGATCAGCGCAACCACCCTCGACGGCCGGAACGCGAACCTCCACTCCGCCCAGATTGCCGCCATCCTCGACCGCGTCCCGGGCGAGCCCCGGGAGGGGAGCGAGGTCATGCTCGCCGCGGGCGGCCGCCTCGAAGTCCGGGAGAGCCCGGCGCAGCTCCTGCGGGAGATCGAGACCGGCGAGCACCCGGAAAACCCGCCCGTTTCGCCCGACGCGGCCTGGTAGGACCCGCCCTTGAGGGATGCCGGCCTTCCGCCGGCATCCCTCTCGACGCGGTTCTCAGACGGGGTCTACTTGCACTGGAACGAGATTCTGTCGTGGATGACGGTCAGCTCGTTGTTGGCATTGATGGTGAGGTTGAAGATCGCGTGGTACTGAAAGTTGTTGCCGGGACCCTGGCCGATGATCTGGAAGCTTTCCGCGAGCGTCGCGGTGAACAAGTTGTTGACGAGAGAGCCCGTGAAATGATCCGAGCTCACGCCCGTCGCACGGTACCTGTCCCCGGTGGTCAGGCCTACTCCGGAAACGCCCTGCTGCTGGAAGTGGGTCACGGCGCTGACGTTGTTGCCGGTGGTGGTGAGGGTGGTCAGGACGTGCAAGGTCCCGGTGAGCTCGACCACCTCGCCCGCTCCCCCGTTCGCGCAAGGAACGAATTCCGTCAGGGCGATATCGACGAAATCGTTGGCCACGACCTCGGCCTGGACCGGCACCGCCAGGAAGGCGAGCAAGAACCCGATACCCGCGAACGTTGTCATGCTTTTCATCACTGACTCTCCTGTCTGGTTTGGACTGCGTTGAAGGAACTCCAGCCCTCCTAGCTGAAGCTCGGCACCTCCTTTCTTGAGTAGAGCATCGCGAAATTCTACAGAGAAATCCGCCGGAGCGGAATCTCCCGAGGCGGCTCGCTGTGCTAGGTTACCCGCCATGTCCGACCTGATCCTGATCGTGGACGACGAGCCCGGCATCCTGACCACGCTGGGGGGGATTCTCTCGGATGAGGGCTACTCGACCCTCACCACCACCAGCGGTGAAGAGGCCCTGGCCCTCTACCAGGAAAAGCAGCCCGCCGTAGTCTTCCTCGACATCTGGCTCGCCGACCGTGACGGCCTCGAAACTCTCCAGGCCCTGCGCGAGACCGATCCCGCGGCCGCGGTGGTCATGATGTCGGGCCACGGCTCCGCGTCCACCGCGGTCAGCGCGATCAAAATGGGCGCTTTTGACTACCTGGAGAAGCCGCTTTCCTACAAGCGGGCTTTGGACGCTGCCACGGGAGCCCTCTCCTATCGGCGATCTCTTCTGGAAGCCGGCGTCTCCGGCACGGCCCCGGGGCTGCCGCGCGACCGCCAGGGCGAGAGGCGCTTCCTCGCCGCGCCGGAGCTGCCGTTGCTCAAGGAGACCGGCCGCCGGCAGCGCACCATCGGGCGCTCCACCGTGATCTACGGCCTGGGGCTCCATTCCGGGCAACGCACGGGCTTGATCCTCCAGCCGCTGCCCCCGAACAGCGGCATCCACTTCGTGACCCTCCCCGCGGGCGTCGAGATCCCGGCGCACGTCCGGGCCGTGGCCGAGACCGACTACGCGACCACCCTCTCGGGCGAAGGGGAGAGCATCCGCACCATCGAGCACCTGCTCTCCGCGCTGCACGCGAACCGGGTGGGCAACCTCCTGATCAAGGTCCACCGCGAGATCCCGGTCCTGGACGGCTCGGCCCTGGAGTTCTGCAAGCTCCTTGAAGAGGTAGGGATCGCGAAGCAGGAAGAGCCCGAGCGCGAGGTCGTGATCGACCGGCGCTACGAAGTCCGAGGGGACGGGGAGAAGGTCCTGGCCATCGAGCCGGCCAAGGAGCTCTCGGTCACCTATTTCCTGCGGTATCCGCCGCCAGTGGGGGAGCAGCGCTACGACTTCACGCTCACCTCGCCCGAGGCCTACAAGAAAGAGATCGCACCGGCCCGCACGTTCGGTTTCATGAAGGACCTCAAGATGATGAACGAGCTCGGCCTGGGCTCCGGAGGCCGGCTCGACAACTTCATCCTGGTGGGCGAGGACGAGGTCATCAACACCGAGCTGCGCTTCCCGGACGAGTTCGTCCGCCACAAGATCCTCGACATCGTGGGCGACCTCTATCTGCTCGGCTATCCCATCCGGGGAAAAGTCACCGCCCACCTGACCGGGCATCGCGATAACATTGCGCTCCTCAGGGAGATCGTAGGAAAATAGGTCATGAACCGGCGAGAGTTCTCCAAGTCCCTGATCGGCAGCATCGCCTCCTACGCCCTTTTCCGCACGCTCTTCACGACGGACGCCTTCGCCGACTCGGTGAAGCCCGTCACCGGCCACTGGCTCAAGGGCCTCCATGAGATGAGCCTGGACCTCCAGGCGGGGAAGATCAATCCCGGCCAGTGGCAGACGAAGATCGCCGAGCTGTTCGACCAGGTCAGCCTGGAAGAGCTGCTCGCGCGCATCGACTTCGACAAGCTCACCCAGGGCTTTGAATACCCCGACCTCGGCGTCAACACGAAATGGGTGAAGTTCCCGCAGCTCGAAGGGGTGCCGGCAAACCTCGCGTTCCACAGCAAGATTTTCGGGATGAGGAAGGACCGCGCCATCATTCCGCACGGCCATCGGAACATGGTCTCCTGCCACTACGTGCTCAAGGGCGATCTCTGGCTCCGGCACTACGAAAAGATTGAGGAAGACGGCACGCACATGGTCATCGAGCCGACGGTCGATCACCTCGCCCGCGTCGGCAGCCACTCCTCGATCTCGGATGAGAAGAACAACATCCACTGGCTGCGGGCGACCACCGACACCGCCTTCACCTACGATGTACTGATCGTAGACCTGAAGGGCGAGAAGTATGAGGTCGACAACATCGACCCCTATGGCGCCGAGAAGATCGCGGACAACCGGCTACGTGTGCGGAAGCTTCCGCTCGAAGAGGCGTTGAACAAGTACGGGCACGACAGCCATCACTGAACCCTCTCGAACTCGTATTTCCTCGGAATGGCTTTCCACGTCACGCTCTCCGTCCAACGGAGGGGTGTGAACAGGGTGTGGGACCATGGAACGGCAATCTGTCTGGTCTGGCTCTGCAGGAAACCCGGACCGAAATCGCCACCGGCCACGCGGTGAAAATAGCGCATGCCGCCGGCCTCCGTGGCAAACGAAACCCGATGAACCAGCACATGGCCCGAGCGCGCCACGAGGTAGGCCGCGAGGTAGAGCACGACCGCGCCCACGACTGCCCATCGCCGAGCTCTACGAATTTTCATGGCCGTGCCCTCCGATGGAGCCTAGCACGCTAGCGTGCGCTAGACGTACATGTCTTCCGCGGCATTGACGAGCAGCCTCCGGCGGATGATTCCGTGTACCTTGGGGAAACGCATGATCAGTGCTCTCTCCGAAACCGCTTGCACAGTTCCCTGGCCGCGGCCGGCCATTCAGGGTATTGAAAGTAAAACCCGTCCTCGAGCAGCCGGCCCGGCACCACCCGCCGGCTCTTGAGGATCAGCTCCGACTCGGTGCGGTGCAGGGCCGCGGCGATCTCCAGCATCCATTTCGTCCCCGACAGCCCGAAGGGAGCGCCCCAGGCCTTTCTCAAGGCCGCCATGAACTCCTTGTGGGGCAGCGGTTCCGGGGCCGCCAGGTTGACCGCGCCTTCCAGGTGCTCCCGGTCGATAATCCAGTAGACCGCCCGGATGAAATCGATCTCGTGGATCCAGGAGACGTACTGCCGGCCGTCGCCGACCGTGCCGCCGAGCCCGAGGCGCACCAGCGTCGCACGAAACTTTCGGGCGAGCAGGGTGCCGACCTGGCCGGTACCGCCTGGGATTACGATCTTCATCGCCTCTCCCTTCTGCGCCGCGTTACTTTTGAACGCGTTCAAGAAGAGAGTAAGCACAGTGCCCCCTGGTGTCAAGGGGTATTTTGAACGAGTTCAAGTTAAGGATCAGGTGACATCCCGTGCACTGCCGGCGTACAGCAGATGTCTCCGGCGGACGGCTCCAGGGGTAGGCGCTCCGATCCAAGCTCAATCTTTCCAGCGAGTTGGAGATTCCGGTCTATCCTGGCACGGACCTCGCCATTCTCTGGCCTGGAAAGGAGGTCACATGAGGCATCGAAAACTTCTTCTCTGGATCGGGCTGCCGTTGTTGATTGCGGCGGCCGGCTGTGGCGCATCGCTGCCGCCGACCCGGCGCGTCAACAGCGCGCTGGACTTCCTCTACCCGGAAGGGGTCTCCGCCGCCGGGCCGGCGAGCCAGGTGGTGCTCAAGCTGCCGGTCCGCGTGGGGCTCGCGTTCGCTCCCAACCGGGAGGACCAGTTCGATCCGATTCCCGAGGAGCAGAAGCAATGGCTCCTCACCCGGGTCGCCGCAGCGTTCAAGGAGCACGAGGCGATTGGACACCTCGAGGTCGTTCCCACCACCTATCTCCAACCCGGTGGGAGCTTCGCGAACCTCGATCAGATCCGGAGCTCTCTCGGGCTCGATCTCATGGTGCTGCTGTCGTACGACCAGTCACAATTCACCGAGTCTACCCGCGCCTCGTGGACGTACTGGACCGTCATCGGACCCTTTCTGATCGAAGGGGAGAAGAACGACACCCGCACAGTCATGGACGCCGTGGTCTACGACGTCCGCTCGCGAGCGTTGCTCTTCCGCGCGGCCGGCGAGAGCACGGTGAAAGGAAGGTCGAGCCCGCTCAACATGACCTCGAAGCGCCGGACGTTCGCGACCAAAGGATTCGAGAAGGCCACGGGCGATCTGATCGCCAGCCTGAACGGCGCGCTGGAGCAGTTCGAGGAGCAAGCGAAGAGGGGCACTGTCCAAGGGCCCGGCACGCCGGCGATTGCGATGTACAACGCCAAGGGGGAGCAGATCACAGCCACGAGCGGCGGTGGCGGAGCGCTGGGGATTCCGGAGCTGATCGTCGCGGCATTGCTCGGGCTCGCCCTCCTGGTCCGGCGACCGGAATGAAACGTTTTCCCTGGCGCTTTCCCTGGATAATTCTGGCGCTCGTCGCGCTCTGTTCGGTCGCGGATGGAACCGCCTTCGAATACGAGCGTTCCCGAGAGGTTTGGCGGTTGCTGACCGGCCAGATGGTCCACTGGACGCCGCGCATGGCGCTCTTCGATCTTGGCATGCTGCTCGGCCTCGGAGCGTGGCTGGAGATCCGGGGCGACCGGCGGCTCGCGGCGGCCGCCCTCGGGCTCGGCGCCGTCCTCACGGCCGTCGCGGTCCACCTGTCTCCGGACCTTCTCATGTATCGGGGGAGCTCCGGGATGGCCTCGGCCCTTTTCGTGCTCGCCGCCTTCCGGATCGCGGGTTCCCCCGATCCGTGGACGCGAGCCCTCGCCGTGTCGGCGGTCGCTCTCTTCCTCGCCAAGGCAGCATTCGAATCTCTTGGAGGGCAGACGTTGTTTGCCGGGGATCTGCCCGAGGGGGTCCGGGTGGTCCCCCTCGTTCACCTGCTCGGCGGCCTGGGTGGAGCCTTGGCGTCAGCTATCGCCGGCCCGAGCGGTCGCCGCGCCACTGTCCTACCTCGCGCAGGCTCAGCAGGCCATCCTCGTTGAGGTCGATGCGGTCGAATAGATTCAGATCGCCCGGCCACTCGGCCCCTGAGAGATAGCGGTCGTCGTTGCGGTCGAACCGGTCGAACTGGTCCTCCCAGCGACTGTCACGGCGGTCATCGTCCCAATCCCAGTCGCGGTCCCGGCCGCCCGGACGGACCTCGTTGCCCGAGAGGATGCCGTCGCGGTTCCAGTCGTGATTGTTGAACGAGACGTCATTGCCCCGCCACTCTCTGCGGCTGATGCGGCCGTCGTTATTGCGGTCCATGCCCTGGAACCGCATGTTGCCGCCGCGGTGATCGTCATTCCAGTCCCGATCGCGATCCTTGTCCTTGTGCTTCTCAGAGTGCTTGGACTTGTCCTTGTCCTTGCCCTTTCCCTGGTCGGCCATGGCTCCGGGTGCCGCGAGGGCGAAGGCGAGAAGGAATATAGCTAGAAGCCTGGAGAATCGCATGGTTTGCCTCCTGAGTGTGCCCACTCGGCCGGCGTATCCGGCCGGAGCCCGTTGGCCGCGGGCTCGATTCAATTTTTTGTAGAGTTGCAAGTGGGATACCAGGGGGCCGCCCTAGGGAAACATCCCCCGGAACGGCCTCTGGTCAGGACGAGTACGTCCTCAGTGATTGAATCGGTAGTTCCAGCCCCCTTCACGCTCCCAGGGCTCTGTGGTACAAGCAAGAGGGAAGGCTTTCGTTCTTTCGAGGACCGCTAGACATTGAACGTTGGCTGCCGGGCGATTCCCCCCGGCGGTGTTCTTGTTGAGGAGGTCTCATGAGGAGAAGCGATCGCAGTATTCTGCGGCTCGGGAAAGCCGCCGGCCTGGCCGGCCTTGCCCTTCTGGCCCTTCTCCCGGCGCTCTCGGCCGGGGCCCAGGAGCCAACACCCTCCTCCGAGCCGGCACCCCCCTCCGAGCCGGCAGAAAACCAGGAACCCGAGGAGAGGGTCACGGAGGAGATCACCGTCACGGCCACGTTGCGGGAAGAGAAGGTCCAGGACGTGCCCTTCTCCGTGGCGGCGCCGAGCGAGGAGGAGCTGCGCAGGCAGGGTGTGGAATCCATCGAAGGGATCGCCCAGACCACCCCGGGCCTCACCGTCCAGAACCTCGGCCCCGGCCAGAGCCAGGTGGCCATGCGCGGTGTCTCGTCAGGACAGATCGTCCGCGACCAGCCGGGCGTCAAGGAGCAGGTCGGGGTCTATCTCGACGACTCCGGCATCTCGCTCTCGCTCTTCACGCCGGACATCGACCTCTTCGACATGTCGCGCGTCGAGGTGCTGCGCGGACCGCAGGGCACCCTGTTCGGCGCCGGCTCGGCGTCCGGCACGATGCGCTACATCACCAATCAGCCGCGGATCGGCGAGCAGGAGACCGTGGCCGAGCTGACCGCCAACACCCTGACCGACGGCGAGACGGGCGGCAGCGCCAAGGTGGCGGTCAATGCGCCGCTCGGCGCCACGTCCGCCCTGCGCTTCACCGGCTTCTACAACAGCTTCGGCGGATTCGTCGATGCCGTGCAGCCGGGCTTGAGCCTCAGGGAGGACGTCAACACCGGCGAGCGCGCCGGCGGCCGCCTCGCGCTCCGGATGCAGCCGAACGACCGCCTGACGATCACCCCGAGGATCCTCTACCAGAAGGTGGACATGGATGGGTGGAACCGCGAGGACGCCTTCAACATCCTCGCCAATTCGTTCACTACGACCCGGCCGGCCGTGAACCTGGACGAGCGCGAGCAGTTCACGCAGTTCGACGAGCCATTCACCGACGAGTTCCTGCTCGCCGACCTGAACTTCACCTACGATTTCGGCGACCTCGCCTTGAGCTCGATCACCTCCTACACCGACCGCGACATCCTGGTCGTCCGCGACGCCACCGCCCTGACGGCGAGCATCACCGGCGGCAGCATCGGCCTGCCGGAACCGGTCTACACCCTCGACGCGCCGCTCGACGATGCCACGACGGTCAAGCTGTGGACGCAGGAGCTCCGGCTCACCGGCAGCGGAGACCGGCTGAACTGGCTGACCGGGCTCTTCTACAGCACCATGGACCGCGATTACGCCCAGAGCCTCTTGGTCAACGGCTTCGAGTCGCTGACCGGCATTCCGACCGCGGGAAGTTTCGGCGCCCCGCGGGACGTGCTCTTTTTCTCGGACCTGAGCTACGAGATGGATCAGTTCGCGCTCTTCGGCGAAGCCACCTGGATGGTCAACGACCGCATCGACCTGACCGGCGGCCTGCGGTACTACGACTTCCAGGAAGACCGCGTGCAGACCTTCGACGGCATCTTCGCCGACCCAGGGACGAACGCGGGATCGACCTCGGCGTCCGGATTCGCCCCGCGCCTCATCGCCAGCTTCGCGCTCCGCGAGGACACGAAGCTGAACGCCCAGGTTTCGAAGGGCTTCCGGCTCGGCGGCATCAACGATCCGCTCAATGTCCCGCTCTGCACGCCCCAGGACCTGGTGACCTTCGGCGGGCGCGAGGAGTGGGAGGATGAGGAAATCTGGAACTACGAGGTCGGCACCAAGTCGACGCTGCGCGGAGGCCGCGGTACGTTCAACGTCTCGGCCTACTACATGGACATCAAGAACCTGCAAGCGACGGTGACCGCCGGCACCTGCTCCTCGCGCGTGATCTTCAACGTCCCCAAGGCGCGCAGCACCGGCGTCGAGCTCGAGTGGGCGGCCGCGCCGAGCGACCGTTTCGATTTCTCGATTTCGGCCAACTACGGCAAGTCGGAGCTGCGGTCCACGCTGACGTCGACCGACGCCGCCGGCAACCGTCAGGTCGTGGCCGGAATCGAGTCCGGCAACCGGCTGCCGACCGTGCCCGAGCTCCAGGCCTCGGCCACGGCCACCTATCAGTGGCCCATGCTGAATACCTGGCTGGGCTACGTCACCGGCACTTGGCAGTACATCGGCTCGCGGTTCACCCAGATCGGTGATCAGGCGCCGGGCTTCGGCATCGTGAACCTCAACTCCTTCGGCGCCAACACGATCGGCGGCCCGCTCACCCAGAGCACGTTCACCTTCAATCCCGAGCTGCCCGCGTACGACGTCGCCAACCTCCGCCTTGGCTTCCTCAGTGGCAAGTGGGAGTTTGCCGCGTTCGTCAACAACCTCTTCGACGAGCAGGCGCTGCTCGCCGTGGACCAGGAGCGCGGCACGCTCGCCCGCGTCAGCTTCCTGGTCAACCAGCCCCGCACCTTCGGCCTCACGACTCGCATCAACGTCCGCTGAGTCTCTCCATGCAGACGCCCCCCGGGGCACCCTACCGCAAGGGTGCCCCGGCAGAGGTCGTTCGGCAGGGGGTTCTTCAGAGACGGACGAGCGACACCCTGACGGTGATGACCTGGGCGTTTGGGACTTCGACTCCTATGGGATTCGACTGCGACGCCGGGACGGCATACCCAGCGGGAGGCTTGATCGTGATCGTATAAAAACCTGGAGTCAGGGCGGTGAAGTCCATGCTCCCATCGGCGCCGGTCTTGTTCAGGTCTCCCCAGAGCAGGTTGCCGCGGTTGTCCCGCAGCTCCAGGGTTACGCCCGCAACCGGGCCCTGCTGATCGAAAGCCCGTACCGCGATGGCTCCAAACCGGAAGTCATCTGCCCCGGGGAAGAAGCCGGAGCCCTCATTGCCGCAACCCGCGCTCAACCCCGCGATCCAAAGAACGAGGCATCCAAGACCAAGGAAGCTAGTGCGCCGGATCGTTCTCTGAGCCTTCATCTTTACACCTCAAGCTCAAGTATACCAAGGTGTCAGACTGAGCCTTCCGATAAACGGTCCTTCTGGGCTCCGCGTATACTGAAGCATGAGCGCAAAAATAGGGATCTTTCTGAATCTCGCCGTAGCCTGTCTCGGCCTACTCCCAGCGGCGGCTGCGGCCCCAGGTTCGGTCGGCCCCTTGCAGCAGTTCGGTGCCGGTGCTGTCGTATCGTCCGGGCTCAGGGCCGGTTCCCTAGCCTACTTCAACACGTTCATTCCCACGTCCCCACCCCAACCCTTCATCCCGGGGTTCGTGCGCAGCGACGGTACCCCTCAGGGGACCTTCTCGCTCAATCTACTGCCAATCAATTTCGCGGACAGCCTCGGCAATCTTTTGTTCTTCACCTGCGCGAAGAGCTCGGCTGTTGAGGACCGCGGGCTCTGTCGCACCGATGGAACCGTGGCCGGCACGTTTCTAGTCATCGGGGGGCTGAGCCTCGCGCTGGACAGTGGCGCCGTGGAGCTTCCCGTCACCCGGTCGGTTCCGGAGAGGAATCTGGAGTTCTTCTCGGCGAGCCCGCGATCGGCAAGCCCCGCCGACTTCGAGCTCTGGGCCACAGACGGCACTCCCGAGGGCACGCGCCTGGTCAAGGACGTGAACCCGGAAGGCTCTTCGAACCCCCGCCGAATGATTGCGTTCGCCGGCCGGCTCTTCTTCGTCGCCGACACGCCCCAGGGCCGGGAGCTCTGGCGCAGCGACGGCACCTCGGAAGGGACAGAGCGGGTCCACGATTTCCACGAGAAGGGCTCCGAAGGCCTCGACCTTGTCCAGGCCGGCGGCGCGCTCTTCGTCCTCGATCACATGGCGTCGGTCGTGGAGGTCTGGCGCAGTGATGGAACGGAGGTCGGGACCGAACGGGTGCTGACTCTACCGCAGCGGCTCTACCAGCTCCGGGCCGCGGGCCGGCATCTCTTCCTCGTGGCCTGGGGCGCCCAGAACCACGAAATGTGGGCGGTCGACGGTGGCACGGGCGAGGCCGTCCAGGTCCTGCAGGTCGAGATGTCCCAGGAGATCCAGCTGCTTGCCGTCGGAAATCATGTGGCCTTCTCCCTGGAGGACGATCACGGGTGGGAGCCGTGGTGGTCCGACGGCACACCCGAGGGCACCCGGCGGATCACCGACATCTGTCCGGGACCGTGCGATTCCCTCCCCTCTTTCGTCGGCACCTACGGTGGGCGCGCCGTGCTCCGGGCCACGGATGGCGTCTCCGGCCGCGAGCCCTGGCTGACAGATGGCTCGGCCGCCGGCACGTTCCGGCTTGGCGACTTCTGCCCTGGAGAGTGCGGCGACTCCGTCGCCGAGGTTCACGAGATCAACGGCTGGCTGCTGCTGCTGGTCGATGGCGATCTCCGGGTCTCCGATGGCACCCCGGACGGCGCCTGGAGCGTCGGAAAAATCAGCAGCAAGGGTGGGCTCGTCCTCCCGGACCGGATCCTCTTTTATCAGTCCTCGGTTGGGATCCTGGCCTCGCTGCCGGTGACGGCTCCGGCTCCGCCGCCGGGCGGTTGGCTGGAGTCGGCCCGCTTGCCCGGCTTCCGCGTCAAGGTGCGGATCGACGGTCAGACCGTGGGCCGGCAGGAGGCTGGGTGTATGGCGCGGACCCTGTGCGTGAGCGGCGCGCTGCCGGGGCGCTCGGAGGTCTTCCTGCGGGTATCCGAATCCAATCCCACGGGTAGCCTCTGGCCTTCCCTGATCAAGCTCACGACTTCCGCCGTCAACGTCTGGGTTCTGCAGACCGCGACGGGCCATCTCCGCCATTACCGTCTGAACGGTTCCGACCCGGCCGGCTCCACTCTCGAGGGCATCCTCGACCGCGAGGGCTTTGGGAACATCCCGGGCGCGCTGGAGGCTGCCGTCGGTGAGGCCAAGAAGCCCAGGACGCCTCAGCCGCCGGGCCGCTGGATCGAGGCCAAGGGAGTCCCGGGCTTCCGGGTCCAGGCGCGGCTCACGTCGGACGGAAAGAGCCGGATCCTGCGCAAGGAGCCCTGTGTCGTGGAAACCTTCTGCCTGAGCGGCGCGACGCCTGGGGTGACCGAGTTGCTCGTCCGCGTGACGGGTCCCAGGCCCAACGGTTATTTCTGGCCGATGCTGGCCCGCTTCGCCCCTGCCACTCTGGAAGTGTGGGTCCAGCAGAGGAAGACGGGGAAGATCCGCTACTACCGGCTGAACGCGCCGCCGGCTGGCAGCTCCCAGCTCGATGGACACGTCGACCGGCAGGGATTCAAGCGGTAGTGAGGAAGTTGGCCCGAGCGTACTCTCTTTCATGACTGTACACCCATTGGAGGAAGCTATGGCGGACAAGAAGCCAGGGAAGACAGCCACCAAAGGCACGGA
>Ga0190265_10001172_pt1 | contig 17166 bp, 16 predicted proteins | sample Popmic124T_FD_133135 | JGI IMG/M metagenome (GOLD analysis project Ga0190265, IMG submission 133135) | Populus adjacent soil microbial communities from riparian zone of Indian Creek, Utah, USA - 124 T | ecosystem: Environmental > Terrestrial > Soil > Riparian zone | place: USA: Utah | collected...
CTCGGCTCGGCCCTGCAGGACCACCAGGAGCTGCTGAGCAAGATCTCGGCGGCGCTGATCATCGCGATGGGCGTGCTCTTCGTCGCTTCGCTCTTCGTCGCCCGGCTCAACCGGGAGTGGCACGTCGACGCTCTGCTCGACCGCGCAGGAAAGGGCGGTCCGATCGTCGCCGGCGCCGCCTTCGCGATCGCCTGGACGCCGTGCATCGGGCCGACGCTCGGCGCGATCCTCTCCGCCGCCTCGCTCTCGGGCTCGGCCGGACGCGGCGCCTTCCTGCTCGCTGTCTACTCGGCCGGCCTCGCGATCCCCTTCCTGCTCACGGCGGTCGCCTTCTCCCGCATGACCACCGCCTTCGCCGTGGTCAAGCGCCATTACCAGCTGATCGTCGCCACCGGCGGCCTGATCCTGATCGCGATGGGCGTGCTGATCTGGATGGGCGAGCTGACCCGCCTCAACAGCGAGGCCGAACGCCTTTTCAGCGAACTGGGCCTCGACGTCTGGAACTGGGTCTGAGGGCGCGCCTGGGCGGCGCATTTCGGCGTCCTCGGTCGGCCGACCGCGGGTCACGCACGTGAGTGCGCTCCCCTTGTCGGCCTCCCTGCGTCCTTGAACTGCTTGCCCAGTCGCGCCCTCAGCGCTAGTTGTTGGCCGGGACGACGGTCTCGACCTCGCGGCCGATCGCCTCGGTCTCCTCGATGCCGGTGTCGTCGAGCTCACGTGAGCAGACGATGCGGAAGCGTCCCGTGCCGATCGCCGAGTCCGGCACTACCGGCAGGCCGCGGATCTGATCCCAGCCCAGCCGTTCGACCTCGAACGGATTCATCCGCACCTCAGCCGCCGGAAACGGGCAGCTCTGGTTGTGCTGGTCGATCGCCTTGGAGATCGCCTCCAGGTTCTTCGCCTCGGGGGAAGCCACTATGGAACCGTACCCGATGGCCAGTCCGCCCTAAAGCGCTACTGACAAGGTCTTGTCAGGCACCCTAGGTACCATCGATGTATGAAGTTCGAGCGCGGCGAGGGCTATCTCTCGGCCCTTAGACTAGATCGCAGCAATGCGCTGCAACTCCTGCTGGTTGCCGTGGTGCTGGGGGTCGGCGTCAACCTGCTCGCGGGCGAGATTGCCTCAGAGATATCGAGCACGACTGCGCTTTTCTCTGCGATTGTGACCATCGGCCTCGCGCTGATTTTTCTCTTTGCACGCGCTTTGTGGCCGCGACCCCGGGTTCGCCAGTTCCGTGGCTTCTTTATTTATGACGCCGAGGCCAATGCGCTGACCGAGACTGACACCAGATATGCCTTGGGTTCCAATCTAAAGCGCTACCTAGATGCTGCGTTTGCAGAGAATCCCGCTATGAAATCGACCTGGGACAGCAATCCCCTCCGGGGGGTTGCCGACATAGCCGACAAGGAACAGAACGAAGTAAAAAAGACCCTTGAGTTGGTGCGTCAAGCTGCCGAGTATTTTGTACTACGCCGATTTTCGATGCGTCTAAGCGATCATTTTCGCTCGGGGGAGTATGAGGAAAGCGAGCTAGAGACCCTCTCCCATACCGACATTCCCGATGTTCTACTCCAAAATCGCTTCATGAAGTTGTTTGCTGAGCCTATGGAGGAGAGAGCAGCATTTCTCGGAAGCCCCGTTTCTGGTGCGGGCGCCAATATTGTTTCTGTCGGTGTCGCGAGTGGAGCTTTATACGAGAGATTTCAACTTGTGCTGCCAAAGGGTTGGGATGTCAAGCGCGCTGCGGTGAACCAGATCGAGATCAGTACCAAGCGATTTACGCTAGTCCTTAAGACCGAATGTGCGGGATTGGGCGTGAGTCTGCCGGCGCTTTACTTAAGTGACTTTCTTAACCTGGCCTACGCTGAGGATGGTGATCGATATAGGCCAATGGCCATCGATGTTTCTGTTCGCATCATCCCGCGGCGTTCGTGGCTGGTTACGCCGAGCCGGTGGCGGTATTACAAATGGATTGATGACTGGCTCGTTGGCTTGGAGCCCGATGTCTCTAAGGACGCCTATTTGGATCAAATTGGCTGGCAGGCGGCCGAAACTGCGTCTAGGTTGATGATTGGGGCGAAACGCCGAGTACCCGATGTTGAGGTGCCTCCTATCGGGTCGGTGCCGACGGAGATTCCTACTTCTTCTCATGACTTCAAGATTGGTGATCGGGTGGAGCACGAAAAATTTGGCTTAGGCCAGATCGTCGGGGAGGAAATCGGCGGTGTCGCACTCGTACATTTCGAGGGTGACGTTGAGGATAAGGTCCGAAAATTGATGTGGGATTTCGCGCCGATCCGCGTGCTTGAGCGCCCGTTCTGATCGGCTGGATGGATGGGCCAACGTCATCGATGCTCATCAGGAGTGATGAGGGATAAGGCGTCAGCCTAATCCGAAAGAATGGCCACCCACACCGTCCCGGTCCGTCTCTACGATCGGTGGATGGCCGATAAGCGGACGATCGCGCACCTGGATATGGACGCCTTCTACGCGTCGGTCGAGTTGCGGCGGCGGCCGGAGCTGAAAGGGAAGCCGGTGGTGGTCTGCGGGTTGGGGCCGCGGGCGGTTGTCACCACCGCCAGCTACGAGGCGCGCAAGTTGGCTGGAATCCACTCGGCGATGCCGGCGGCGATCGCGCGGCGGCGGCTACCCGACGCCGTCTACCTCAGGCCCGACTTCGGCGCCTACCGCGAGGCCTCCAAGCGGGTGATGGGGGTCCTGCGGGCGAATGCGGAGACGGTCGAGGTCGTCGGGCTCGACGAGGCCTACCTCGACCTCACCGGCCTCTTCGCCCCCAAGGCGACGATGCGGCGGATCGCCACCCAGATCCGCGAGGACACCGGTCTGACCTGCTCGGTCGGTATTTCCGAGAATCGGCTGCTGGCCAAGATCACGAGCGAGCTGGGCAAGCCCGCGGGCTTGGTCGTCCTCTCGCGCGCCGAAGCGCTGGAGCGGTTCGCCGAAGACTCCCCTGGGCTGATCCCAGGTATCGGCCCGAAGACCGTGGTCAGGCTGGAGAAGATGGGAATCAGGACGCTCGCGCAGTTGCGCGATCACGATCCCGCCTCACTCGAGCGCGCATTCGGGCCGCGGGCCGGCCGCTGGCTGCCGGCCCGCGCTCGCTTCGAAGACGAGACCCCGATCGCTGTCGAGCGCGAGACCAAGTCGCAGTCGACCGAGACGACCTTCGACGTCGACGTCGCCGATCAGAGCGAGATGGCGACGCACATCACTTCGCTGGCAGAGGAGCTGTGCCGGCGCCTGCGCGCCCGCGATCTGGCCGGGCGGACGATCGGGATCAAGGTGCGGCTCGACGACTGGACCAACGTCACCCGCGCCCACACGGTTGACGCGCCGACCAACGACCCCGAGCTGGTCACCGCCGTCGCCCTGGATCTTCTCCGCGCCTACTCCCCACCGCGACCCGTGCGGCTGCTCGGCGTGCGTGTCGCCGGCTTCGGCAGCGAGGAAAGCGCCGAGGCCCCGGCCCAAGAGAAGGCGCAGCTTCAGCTCACAGTTGCCGATTGAACTCCCGCCCTGGTCTGCGAAGATGGAGCGGTGAACGAGGATCGACTGACCGGCTTAGACGCTTCATTTCTCCATATGGAGCGCGCCGGCGCTCACATGCACGTCGCCTCGACGATTCTCTTCGAGGGCGCCCCTCCCTCCCACGAGGAGTTCCGCGACCAGATCGAGTCGCGCCTGCACCTCGTGCCCCGCTTCCGCCAGAAGCTGCGCTTTGTCCCCTTTGACCAGGGCAGACCGGTCTGGGTCGACGACCCGTTTCTCAACCTCGATTACCACGTGCGCCGAACGGCGCTGCCGGCGCCGGGCTCCGAGGAGCAGCTGCGCAACCTCGCGGCGCGGATCTTCTCCCAGCAGCTCGATCGCACCAAGCCCCTCTGGGAGCTCTGGCTGGTCGAGGGCCTCGAAGACGATCGCTTTGCCGTCGTCGGCAAGAGCCACCACGCGCTCGTCGACGGCGTCTCCGGCGTCGACATCACCACCGTCCTCTTCGACCTCGAGGAGGAGCCCGACCATCCCCCGGTGCGGCCGCCGAAGTGGGCGCCCCGGCCCGAGCCCAACGACCTCGAACTGCTCCGGGACGCCTGGCGCGAGCGAGCGACCAGTCCGCGCGAGATCGTGCGCGGCATGCGCGCCGCGCTGCGCGGCCCGCGACAGGTGCTGCGCGGCCTTGCCGACACCGGCAAGATGCTCGAGGTGGCAACGGCGGCGCCGAGCACTCCTTTCAACGTCGAGATCGGCCCGCATCGCCGGCTCGCCTTCGTCCGCGCCGACTTGGGCGACTTCAAGCGGGTCAAGAACGCTCACGGTGGCACCGTCAACGACGTCGTCCTCTCGGTCGTCGCCGGCGCCCTCGGCAACTATCTGCGCGCCCGCGGGCATGAGACCGACGAGTTGAAGATGCGGGCGATGGTCCCTGTCAGCGTCCGCGCCGAAGAAGAACGCGGCGCCCTCGGCAACCGCATCTCGGCGATGATGGCTCCCCTGCCCGTCTCCTCTCAGGACCCGATCGAGCGCCTGCGCCTGGTGACCGAGACGATGGGCGACCTGAAGGGCTCCGGCCAGGCGGTCGGGGCGGAACTGCTGACCAAGCTGACCGACTTCGCCCCGCCGACGATCGCTTCGCAGGCCGCGCGCCTGCAGCCCGCGCAGCGTTTTTTCAACCTCGTCGTCACCAACGTCCCCGGCCCCCAGTTCCCGCTCTACCTGATGGGCCGCCGGATGATCTCGATCTTCCCCCTGGTCCCGCTCGCCCGCCGTCAGGCCCTTTGCGTCGGGATCATGTCCTACGACGGCCTGATCGACTTCGGCCTGGTCGGCGACTACGACGCGATGGCCGATCTCGACAGCTTCGCCCTCGACCTCGAAAAGGCGATCGCCGAAGTGGTGGCCACGGCGCCGCCGGCAGGAGATGACGATCAGGGCACGGTCCGAGCCCGAACCCGGAACGGCGCGGTGTCGGTCAGGTAGTTCCAGTCCAGCCGGCGGGCGCTGAAGCCCTCCGCCCTGGTGTCGGCGTTGATCACCACCGCGGTGATCCGCTGAAAACGGTCTGGCCGCGCCAGCCGAACCGTCATCCGGCCCCCGTTTCGCCTGAAGCGAAGCCTCGACACGACCCTGCCACTGCGCTCGCTACCGGTCCGCCCGACCAGCGCCAGGCCGGCGGCGACGCCCTGCGGAGCGAGCGCCTGTGCGACCACAACCCGCCCGCCGCGGGCGTGGACCCGCAGCAGCTGGAAGGTTGCGTGGTTGAGCATGCGCTGAAGCGGCTGACCGCTGCGAGGCAGGGCGCCCTGGCGCGGCACGTCGGGGTACTGAGGCCCCTCGCGAAATCGCTCGCCGGTGCGCCACTCGGCGACGTCGCGGGCGAAGCGGGCGAGGTCCCGATTCAGATCGGATCCCCCAGCGGCCCGAATCGCCGCGTCATAGCTGGAGACCGAGAAGCCGCCCGGCTTGGTGTAGAGGGCACGGGCCCAGGTGTTGCGCAGGATCCCGGGGCCGTAGCGGCGCGCCAGCCACTCGTTCCAGACGGCTGAGCCGTACTCGCGAATCGAGTTGGCGGTGAGCGGCGTCCGGTAGAGGCGGACCCAGCGACGCACGTAGCGCATGTAGTCGTCGATGCCGTCGTAGACCTGGTCCTCCATCCAGACCGCGGTCGACTCGGCCATCCAGGGGTCCTGGTAGGCGTCGTACCCCATCTGCAGGATGTGGCAGTACTCGTGGGCGAAGGTGACCGCGAGGTCGGCGCCTGGCTTGGTGCCGGGGTACTGGGAGCTGTTGTAGTCGTTGTCGAGGACCAGGTAGCCGTGCAGGCGGCGGGGAAGGCGGTCGCCCTTTGGAGTCTGACCCTCGTCGGGAGCGGCGTAGCCGAACAGCAGCCGCCCCAGCTCCTTCAGGTAAACGTCGGTCTTGCCGCGACGTCCCCCCCGCCTCCCGTCGGAGCGCGGCTCGCGCCAGCCGAGCCTGCCGTTCTCGATCGCGTGGACGCGGCCGCCGACCGCGAGCACACGCTCGACATAGTCGGGCACACCGTCACCGTCCGCTGCGCCGTTCGCATCGGCGGGGGAAGGCGCATCGAGGCCCTCGTCGACCCAGTGCGCGCAGAAGCGGCCGGCGCAGGCCGGTGAGCGCGGCGCCTCGGGCGCCGTGTAGGCGTGGCGGACGGGATCGGGGCGGTCGGTAGGCCGGGCGAGCGGCTGGCGAAAAGCCCACTGGTCTCCAGCGCTGGCGCCGCCCGGGAGCGCGACGAAGATCGCAAGCGATGCGAGGGAGACTCCCGCCAGGCGCGTACGTGTGGGTTTGGCGCGGGCTCTAAGCCGCAGTCTTCCCCGCATCAGCGCCAATCTACAGGCAGCGAAGGCGCTTCCCACCCGCTTCGGGGGCGATACTTCAGGCGTGAACCCGCGGAGGCCCGCTTGCGCGTAGCCCTGGCCCAGATCAACCCGACGGTCGGTGACGTCGAGGGCAACGCGGCCAAGATCGCGGAGTGGATCGGCCGCGCCGAAGCCGAGCGGGCGGATCTGGTCATCTTCCCCGAGCTCTGCCTGCCCGGTTACCCGGCCGAGGATCTCTACCTGAAGCGTCACTTCGTCGCCGCCAACCAGACGGCGATCGAGGGGGTGGCCCGTGGCGTTGGCGAGACCGCGGCCCTTGTCGGCTTCGCCGAGCCCGTCGCCGATGGCGGCGACTACCGCCACGCCCACAACTCGCTCGCCCTGCTTGCCGGCGGCGAGGTCAGGGCGGTCTACCGCAAGAACAGGCTGCCCAACTACTCGGTCTTCGACGAGCAGCGCTACTTCGTCCCGGGGCGTGAGGCAACCACGGTCGAGATCGCGGGGTCGAAGGTCGGCCTGACCGTCTGCGAGGACATCTGGGAGGAGGGGCCGCCGGCCTCGCTCGAGGCGGCGGAAGGCGTGGAGCTGATCGCCAACCCTTCCGGCTCCCCCTACCACCGCGGCAAGGGCCGCGAGCGGGAAGCGATGTTCGCCGAGCGCGCTCGCGCTTACGGCGCGCATCTCGCCTTCTGCAACCTGGTCGGCGGCCAGGACGAACTGGTCTTCGACGGCCAGAGCTTCCTCGTCGATCCCGGCGGCGCGGTGATCGCCCGCGCCTCCCAGTTCGCGGAGGAGCTGCTGATCTGCGAGATCCCCGCGGGCGGCGGCGCGCGCCTGGCTGAGCCCCTTCCCGACCTGGCCGAGGTCTACGAGGCCCTTGTCCTCGGCCTGCGCGACTACGTCGGCAAGAACGGCTTCCACCGCGTCGGCCTCGCCCTCTCGGGCGGAATCGATTCCGCCTTGGTCGCGCTGCTGGCCGTCGATGCGATCGGCGTCGAGAACGTCAGCTGCGTCGTCATGCCGTCCCCCCAGTCCAGCGATGAAACCCAGGCCGACGCCCGAGCTATCGCCGTCAACCTCGGCGCCGAGGCGCTCGAGATCCCGATCGCCTCGGCGATGGACGCATACGCCGATGCGCTGGCCGGCGCCTTTGGTGGCGGGGGCGACGGCGACGAAGCAGCGGAGGAGCCGTTGCCGCGCGACCCTACCCGACCCTCGGAGCCCGACCTCGCGGCCGAGAACATCCAGGCGCGGATCCGCGGCAACCTGATGATGGCGCTCTCCAACAAACACGGCTGGCTGGTCTTGACGACCGGCAACAAGAGCGAGATGTCGGTCGGCTACGCGACCCTCTACGGCGACATGGCCGGCGGCTTTGCCGCGATCAAGGACGTGCCGAAGACGCTCGTCTACGAGCTGGTCCAACACCGCAACGAGGTGGCCGGGCGCGAGCTGATCCCGGTCTCGGTGCTGGAGCGGGCGCCCTCGGCGGAGCTGCGGCCGGATCAGCTCGACAGCGACAGCCTGCCGCCCTACGAGCTGCTCGATCGCGTGCTCGAGGCCTACGTGGAGCGCGATCTCGGCCGCGAGGAAATGGTCGCGGCGGGGATGCCGGGAGAGGTAGTAGATGAGGTCGTGCGGATGGTCGACCGCTCCGAGTACAAGCGGCGCCAGGCGGCGCCGGGAATACGTATTACGCCGCGTGCGTTCGGGCGCGACCGACGCCTCCCGATAACCAACCGCTTCGGCGGTTAATCGCGCTTAGGCAGCGGCCTAACCGCGATGGTCATCTGTGCCAAAGCACAAAGTTTCTCGTCGGCGTCGAGGACTTCCGCATCCCAGACCCAGGTCGTGCGGCCGCGGTGGCGGGCCTCTGCTCTGACTTCGACGTAGCCCTCGGTGACGGGGCGCATAAAGCTGACGCCGATCGACTGCCCCATCGCTGCCATTCCATCGTCGAGCACGGCGAGCGCGGTGGCCCGTGAGCAGACGCTCTCGATCAGCGAGGACATCACGCCCCCGTGTATCAGGCCGACGGGCTGGCGCAGCTCGTCGCGCACGGGAACGCGGGCGCGCGCGTGCCCAGGGTCGTCATCCAACTCCAACCACTCCGTGCCGATCAGGGCGTCGAAGTTCGAAACGAGGCCTCGGGGGTCATCCACCATCGCGCGGACCCTACTCCCAGGGCGCGGCAGGGGTTTGGACCGCTATGCGACCCAAACCCCTGCCGCGCTTCGTCGATGGCGGGATTTAGATGCGTCGCGTAGTGTTGCCGCCGCTATGCCGCTCAGCGACGACCAGAGAGCGCTCCTCCGGCTGCTCGCCAAACGCGAGGAGGGCTACGAGGACATCGCCGCCCTCAAGGGGCTCAGCGTCGAGCAGGTCCGCGCCGAAGTGAGGGATGCCTTGGCTGAGCTCGATGCCGCGGGCGACGCTCCGGCTCCCGTCCCGACCCCCAAGCCGCCCGAGCTTGGGCCGCGGGCGCAGGCGAAGAAGCCCACGCCCGCTCCCCGCTCGCGTCCCCGCCCCACCGTCCCGGCTGTGCCCGCCGAGCGCCGCCGTCTCCTGATCCTGGCTGGAGGCGCGCTTGGCATAGTCGCCGTCGTGCTGATCGCGATCGCGCTGATCGGCGGCGGCTCGGATTCGGACTCGCCCGACACCACCGCTGGCTCCTCGGAACCGGCCGCTGCCAAAAGCGACAAAGTGACGCAGGCGGCGCTCTCCGCGGCCGACGGCAGCGATGCGAGCGGCAGCGCCGTCTTCGGGCGGATCGGCAAAGAGGAAATCGTCCTCCAGGTAACTGCAGAGAACCTCGAGCCGACCGACCAGGGCCAGTCCTACACCGTCTGGCTCTACCGCTCGCCCAAACTCTCGCTGCGGGTCGGCAGCGCGCCGGTCAGCGAGGAGGGCCGCCTCGGCGCCCAGTTCCCGATCCCGGCCGAACTGCTCGCCTACGTCGCCGGCGGCGCCTTCGATCAGATCTACGTCTCCCGCCTCGACAACGCCGCCTACAAGCAGGAGGTGGCGCGGGCGAAAGCAAACAAATCGCTGCCGCGCTACTCGGGCGAAACGGTCCTCACCGGCGAGATAACGGGCCCGATCGCGAAAGCGGCAGCCGAAGGCGGCTAGCTGGTCGGCGCCAGCTTTTCGGGGTTCATGATCCCGGCTGGATCGAGCCTGTCCTTCACGGCCCGCAACGTCTCGATTCCCAGCTCCCCCACCTCGGCCTTCATGTAGGGGGCATGGTCGCGGCCGACTGCGTGATGGTGCGTGATCGTGCCGCCACTGGCGACGATCGCATCGCAGGCGGCGCGCTTGACGGCCCGCCACTGCTCGATCTCCTCGCCATGCCGGGCGCGGGAGATGAAGGTGAAGTAGAGCGAGGCGCCGTCCGCGTAGGCGTGCGAGAGATGGCAGAAGACCAACCCGGGCGTTCCCTGGGCGCCCAGCGAGGCGCGGATCGCGCCGCGGACAGCGGCGTAGAGCTCCGCCAGCCGCGACCAGGTATGCGAGGTCTCCAGCGTCTCCACCATCGCCCCCATGCCCATCAGCATGTCGCGTAGGTAAGGGCCCTGGTAGCGGCCGTGCTCCCAGGAGCGCCCGGCGGCCTGACCCAGGTAGGCGGCGCCACCGCGGCGCAGGGCGCGTACCGTGAGCGCCCGGCGGCGAGCGACCGACTCTTCGTCTCCCTCAAGACCGACGACGACCAGGGCGCCGCCGCGCCGCTTGCGCAGGCCCAGGTAGCTGCCGAAGAGCGCGCCGGCGGCGCCGCGCGGCCCGGACAGCGCCAGCGAGACCTCGGTCTCCTCCTCGTCGGAGATGCGGATCACGTCGGGGAGGCCGGGCCCCTGCGCCAACGTGCGCACGATCTCGGCCCCTGCCTCGAAGCTCTCGGCCATCCATGCCTCGTAGCGTCGCTGGCGCGGCTGCGGGCGGACCCGCACGGTCACCTCGGGAATGACGCCGAAGGCGCCCTCCGAGCCGACCACGACCTCGCGCAGCGAGGGTCCGGCGGCCGTGTGGGGAGTTTCCAGCGTGCTTAGATCACCGGTCGGCGCGCTCAGACGCACAGCGGTCACCAGATCGTCGAAGCGGCCGTAGCCACTCGAGGCCTGGCCGACAGAGCGGGTTGCGGCAAAACCGCCGATCGTCGCGTACTCGAAGGACTGCGGATAGTGGCCGAGGACGACTCCCTCGGCGCCGAGAGCGGCTTCCGCCTCCGGCCCACGCAGGCCCGCGCCGAGGCGGGCGGTGAGCGAGCGATGGTCGACTTCGACCTCGCGGAGGCGGGCGAGGTCGAGGCTGACCAGGCGCCCGTGCGGTCCGCGCAGCGGCTCGACTCCGCCGACGACGCTGGTGCCGCCGCCGAAGGGGACGACGGCTATTGCCTCTGCCGCGCAGATCTCCAGGACGCGGCGCACGGCGTCGGCGTCGCTTGGCAGCAGCACGGCATCGGGCGCTGCCTCGAGCCGGCCGCCCCGCAGCCTGGCCAGATCGGCATAGCCGCATCCGGTCGCATGGCGGATACGGTCCTCCGCGCCGGTGAAGACGTTGGCCTCGCCGACGGCGTCGATCAGCTTCTGCGGCAACGGTTCGGGCTCGGGGAGCCCGAACCGGTCGAGCTCGGCTGCCAGCGGCCAGGGCTCCAGGTCGCCGATCCGCTCGCGCAGCACCCCCAACGCCTCGCCGTCCAGCTCCGGTTCGATCGCGGGATCGCCCCACCCCCACCACTTCGAGTCTCGTCGCGGCGCCTCCATCAGGTCAGCGCCGCTTCGATCCCGTCGAGGGCCTGGTCGAGGATCTTGCGCTGGCCGCCCCGCATCATCGGTGAGCCTAACCGCGACATCCCGCGCAGCTTCTGCTCGGAGGCGAGGCTGACCTCCGTGTCGCCGCCCTTCTCGCGCAGGCCGATCTCGATCGTCGAGCTGCGCAGGTGCCGCTCGAAGGGGCTGCCGGCGAGCTGCTGTTCCCAGACGTAGCGCTCGCCCTCGGCGGCGCTGAGGCAGCGGTAATCGGCGCGGACGCCGCGCCCCTCCGCGGTCTCCAGGACCTTGGTCCACTGGCTGCGCTTGCCGCCGGGCTTGCGGTCGACGCTCTCGACCCGGCTCGTCCGCGGCCACCAGCGGGGCAGGTTGTAGGGGTCGGAGACGAGCTCCCAGACCTCCCCCACGGGCGCAGCGATCGTCCGTCGGCGGCTTACGCGGGGCACCGGTGAGCCGTCTAGTCGCCGGCCAACCGCCGCAGGTCCCTAACCAGCAGCAGATGCTTGAGGTGGCTGACCGTGGCGGCGAGGCTCTCGAGGCTCTCCAGGGCCTCCTTGCGCCGCTCCGGGTTGCGCGAGCGCAGCGAGGGGCCCAGCAGCGCTTCGAGCAGGTTTGCCTCGCGATCGGCGGAGGAGCGGAAGACGCGCAGGTTGCGGGCGCCGACGCCGACGCGGGAGAGCTCGTTCGCGGTGCGGACAATCTCCCTGTCGGTCTCGTCGTAGACCGTCTTGCCGTCCCGCTTCTCAGGTTGGACGATGCCGAAGTTCTCCAGCTCGGCGATCAACTCGGTCCTGGCGCCGGTCTCCTCGATTACCTCCTCCAGGGTTAGATACGCGCTGGAGGTGTTGACGAGGATCGCCCGGCGCACGGCGCCGGCGGCAGGGCGACGATCGCTGCCCGCGCTGTTGCCGCCGAGGTCGATATCGCCGCCGGCGGCGAGCTCCTGGCGGATCACCCGCAAGGGCAGGAACTCGTCGCGCTGCAGGCGCAGGATCGTGCGCAGCCGCTCGACGTCGGATTGGCTGTAGAGGCGATAGCCGCCCTGGGTGCGCCGCGGGGTCAGCAGCTTCTGGTCCTCGAGGTAGCGGATCTTCGAGATCGAGATGTCGTCGAACTCGTTCTCGAGGATCTTGCAGACGGCGCCGATCGTCAGCGCCTTGCGCGGCCGCGAGTCGCGCTGGCGGGTCTGTTGCTCGGAAACTGCCACGGCGCTCCTTACTTCTCCAGGTAGCTGAGCTTGTACTTGCCGACTTGGATCTCGTCGCCGTCGGTGAGCCGGTGCGACTCGATCCGGCGGCGGTTGACGTAGGTGCCGTTGAGCGAGCCGAGATCGTCGATGTAGAGGCCGTCGCGCCGCCGGACCAGCAGGGCGTGGTTGCGGGATACGGTGACGTCGTCGAGGAAGACGCCGGCGTCGGGGCTGCGACCGATGCTGATCCGATCCTCGCTCACGGTGAAGCTCTCCCCCGCCCGGCCGCCGCCGGCGCGAATCACCAGCGCCGCGCCGCTGGCCTCGACGACCTCGTCGATGTCGATCGGCTGCATCTCACCGGTGTCGTCGACCGTGTAGGTCATCGTCGTCGGCTCGTCCTCGCCGTCTTTTGGCCCGCCGAGGTAGGCGCCGCACTTCTGGCAGTAGTTCGCCCCCTCGGGGTTGACGATGCCGCACTCCGGACAGTGGATGGCCATTGCAACCTCGGGCCTCAGGCGGCCGCGTCGTCCTCCGGTGGGCTCTGCTGTGCTTTGCCGGCGAGGATGTCGGTCAGCTGGGCGACGTCGTCTCCGGAGATCAGCGAGTCGCCGCTTTCGCGCTTCTGCCGCAACCGGTTGACCAGCTCGGCGCGCAGGATGTCGATCTTGCCGTGCAGGACCCGGCGTTTGTAGGAGATCTCGTTCTCCTCGCTGGTGAGCTTGTCGATCAGGTCCTTCAGCTCTTCGTCGCTGAGCGAACCGAGATCGGGAAAGGTGTCCTCCATCTCGCTCCTTGATTAAGGAAGGCTTTGCCTCCGGTGGCCGCTGCCTTGGATTATAGGTCGCTCGGCCAAAGGTTCAACTCTAGGTTGAAGGTTATGGAGCCTGGGCGGTCGATTGCGCCCTCTGCGCTCGCACTGCCCGGACGCCGGTTCGGGCATAGAGCACGGTGGCGAGGATCGCCAGGGCGACGCCGAGGATCAGCAGCGCCGCCGGTACCCAGCCGGCGAAGACGAGGGCGAAGAAGATGCCCCCCATGATCGGGAAGACCGAGATCCGGCCCGGCCAGTTGACCGCGATCTCGACCCCGTGGCGCAGCCCGTACTGGGCCAGGCCGAGCATTGCCAGCTCGCGCACGACGAGCAGCGCCAGGGCCCAGCGCGGCAGCAGCTCGAAGTGCCAGCAGACGACGGCGCCCGAAAGGATCGTAAGGCGGTCGATCAGCGGGTCGAGCATCGCCCCGAGGCGGCTGTACTGGCCGGTGACCCGGGCGAGGAAGCCGTCGAGGTAGTCGCCGGCGGCGATCAGCCAGAAGAGCGCCGCCGAGGCGACGCTGCGACCGTCGCCCGAGTCGAAGGCGAGGTAGAGGAAGACCGGCAGGCCGGCGAGGCGCAGGTAGCCGACGAAATTGGGCAGCGTCCAGGGATTGAGCGGTTCGCCCTCGCGGGTCTGCCGTGGTGGCGGGCCGCTGCGGTCCAGCCCGAAGAGGCGGCGGATACGGCCGCGGCCGAATGGCGCCGCGTCAGGCATCCTCGCCCTGGAGCAGGGCGAGGGCCCGCTCGCCGGCCTCCGTGACCGGCAGCTCGTGCTCGGCGCCGCCGGCGCGCTCGCTTGCCTCGACCACTCCCTTGGCGAGGCCACGTCGCCCGACCACGACCCGCAGCGGGCAACCGAGCAGCTCGGCATCGGTCAGCTTCTCGCCGGGACCGGCATCGCGATCGTCGTAGAGGACCTCCGCCCCGGCGGCGGACAGCTGCTCGTAGAGTTCATCGGCCGAGTCGCGCTCCGCCTCTCCGGCCTTGGCGAGGGAGACGAGCTGAACCTGCCAGGGAGCGAGGGCCGTCGGCCAGACGATGCCCCGGTCATCGGCGCCCTGCTCGATCGCCGCCGCGACGATCCGGGCTGGGCCGATGCCGTAGCTCCCCATCACGATAGGTCGCTCCACCCCACCCTCGTCGAGGTAGGTGGCGCCGAGCGGCTCCGAGTAGCGGGCGCCGAGCTTGAAGATGTTGCCGACCTCGATTGCGGGCTCGATCTCGATCGTGCCGCCCCCCGGCGCGGTATCGCCGGCCTCGACCGTGCGCACGTCGAGCTCCTCGAACTCGAAGTCGCGGCCAGGCCGCACGCCACGCAGGTGGGCGTCGGCCTGGTTGGCCCCGGTGACGAAGGAGTCGCCCTGGATCGCCGCGTCCTTGATCACCGGCAGCGCGGCGCCGACCGGGCCGACGAACCCGACCGGGCCGAGCTCGGCCTCGATCTCCTCGACGCCGGCGGGGCGGAAGCCGGCGCCGAGCGCGTTGCGCAGCTTGATCTCGTTGAGGCGGTGATCGCCGCGGATCAGCACGAGGACCATGCCACGACCTTCGACCACGACCGGCATCGACTTGACCAACGCGCCGGCGGGCAGCGCCATTGCCCCGGAGACCTGCTCGATCGTCGTCTGTCCCGGAGTCGCCACCTCTTCCGGCGCCTCGAGCGCGCCCGGCAGCTCGACCGCCTTCGGCTCGGCCGAGGCGATCTCGACGTTGGCGGCGTAGCCCGGGGCCAGCGCGACCTCGTTCTCCCCCGCTGCGCAAGGCGCCATGTACTCGTGGGCGCCGGAGCCGCCCATCATCCCGACGTCGGACTCGACCCGGTACCAGCGCAGGCCGCAGCGATCGAAAATCCGCGTGTAAGCCTCACTCTGCGACTCGTAGGAGCGCGCCAAGCCTTCCTCGTCACGGTCGAAGGAGTAGGCGTCCTTCATCGTGAACTCGCGCGTGCGCAGGACGCCGGCGCGTGGGCGCGGCTCGTCGCGCTCCTTGGTCTGCATGTGAAAGAGCATCAGCGGCAGATCGCGGTAGGAGCGGACCTCGCGGGCGACGTGGGTGGTGACGCACTCCTCGTGCGTCATCGCCAAGACCATCGGCGCGCCCTTGCGGTCCTCCAGCTTGAACAGCTCGTCGATCCCGTAGCGGCCGGTCTTCTGCCAGGGCTCGGCCGGTTGCAGGACGGGCATCAGCATCTCCTGGCACCCAATCCCCTCCATCTCCTCACGCAGGATCGCTTCGACCTTGCGATGCACCCGCCACCCCGCCGGCAGATAAGTCCACAAGCCCGCCCCTAGCTGGCGGATCAGACCCGCTCTCACCATCAGCTTGTGAGAAACGGCCTCCGCATCGGACGGGGGGTCCTTGAGGGTGGGCAGGAAGGCTTCGCTGAGGCGCGTCACTGCAGGAAACCTATCCACTAGTCGGGCGGATAGCTGGCGACAGGAGATTTCGGCGGAGCTGGTCTAGGCTCGGGTGAAGCGGCGGCCTGCGGTAGGGGAAGCCTCCTCGTCGAGCAGGACCTTGTCTGACTCGCCTTTTTCGACCGCTTCCTTCTCCATCCTGGCGATCTTCTCGGGGGTCAGTTCGCCGGCGTTTTCCTCCTCGATCTTTGCCAGCCACTCAGCGCCCTCGCGGGATTCGGCCTCGTCGAACTCGACCTTGCCACGGCCGAGCGATTTGTCGATCTCCTCGAAGAGAGTGTCGACCAGTTGAGCTTGTGGCACCTTCCGCAGGGGCTTGCCTCCGGCGAAGATCAGGCCCTCGTTCTTGGCGCCGGCGATGCCGAAGTCGGCGTGGCTGGCCTCGCCGATTCCGTTGACGGCGCAGCCGAGGACGGCGACCTCGACCGGCTCGGCATAGCTTTCCAGCCGCTGCTCGATCTCGGCGACGACCGAGTCCATGTCGAACTGGAGGCGGCCGCAGGTCGGGCAGGCGATCAGCACCGGGCCGCGCTCGCGCAGCTGCAGCGCCTTGAGGATCTCCCAGGCGACTTTGACCTCCTCCTCGGCGTGGAAGGTCGAGAGGCTGATCCGGATCGTGTCGCCGATCCCGTCGGCGAGCAGGGCGCCCAGTCCGACCGAGGATTTGAGCGCGCCGGACCATTTCGTCCCCGCCTCGGTGATCCCCAGATGCAGCGGGTAGGGGATCTTCTCCGAGAGCAGCCGGTTGGCGGCGATCGTGTTGGGCACGTTGGTCGACTTGATCGAGACCTTGAAGTCTTCGAAGGAGAGGCCCTCCATCAGCTCGACGAACTCGATCGCCGCGGCGACCAGGGCCTCAACGGGCGCTTCGCGCTCGAGCTCGTGCAGATGTTTGGGCAGCGAGCCCGAGTTGACGCCGATCCGCATCGGCACTCCGGCGGCGGTCGCCTTCGCAGCCACCTCGGCGACTTTCTCGCGCCCGCCGATGTTGCCCGGGTTGAGGCGGATGCAGTGAGCGCCTGCGTCGATCGCCTTCAGCGCCAGCGTGTGGTTGAAGTGGATGTCGGCGATCACGGGAATCGGCGACTCCTTGACGATCGTCTTCAACGCCTCGACGTCGTCGTCACGCGGCACCGCGACCCGCACGATGTCCGCCCCTGCGTCAGCGACCTTGCGGATCTGCTCCATCGTGGCGGCCAGGTTGGCGGTCTCGGTCTTGGTCATCGTCTGCACGACGACCGGCGCGCCGCCGCCGATCGGCACCCCACCAACGAATATCTGCCGCTTAGAACTCATCACGGAACCTCGCGTGTGCGGCTGGCGAGCGCCGGACCAAGCGGGACAAGGACGCAGGGTGCAGCCTTTGGTGGTGCCAAAGGCAAACCCGAGGACGCCGTACCGCGCAGTGTCCGCCGCCGCCAGGCGTGCGCGGGGGGTTTTGTGATGAGTTCGTAGCCATGCTTACAGGCTATCTGGGCCTTGCCAGCGCCTTGTCACCGCGCGTTGAAGCCTTCGCCGGTGAGGCGGCCAATGTCGTTGGTCAGGCCTATGAAGAAGAGCATGATCACGAGCACGAAGCCGATCGCGCCGGCGCGCTCCATGACGCGGAAGGGAACCGGC
>Ga0190265_10001173_pt1 | contig 17165 bp, 17 predicted proteins | sample Popmic124T_FD_133135 | JGI IMG/M metagenome (GOLD analysis project Ga0190265, IMG submission 133135) | Populus adjacent soil microbial communities from riparian zone of Indian Creek, Utah, USA - 124 T | ecosystem: Environmental > Terrestrial > Soil > Riparian zone | place: USA: Utah | collected...
ACCGCCGTCGCCTCCTGCGGTACCGCGTTCGGCGGTGGGGACATCAGCGTGCTGGGCCGGCTGCTCATGGACCAGGACGAGTTCCGCGGCGAGGTCGTCTACACCTTCGGCGGCGATGCCGCGGGCCAGGCGGCGGCCATGAAGACCTTCGCCGAGGACCAGCGCTTCGTCGGCCAGACGTTCGTCGCCGTCGAGCCCAACGGCAACGACCCCTGCGAGCTGCGCCAGGAGCACGGTGACGCCGCCGTGCGCGACCTGATCGCCCGGCGGACGCCGCTGATCGAGTTCGTCCTCAAGACGACGATCGCCTCCTACGACCTCGACACCGTGGAGGGACGCGTCGCCGCCCTGGAGAAGACCGCCCCGCTGCTGGCCCAGATCAAGGACCACGCGCTCCGTCCCGCCTACGCCCGTCGGCTGGCCGGGCTGCTCGGGCTGCCCGACGAGTCCGAGGTCACCGAGCGCCTGCGCCGGCTGTCCGGCGGGGGCGACGAGCGTCCCCGCCAGCGCCCCCGGGCGCCGCAGCGCACGCCGGACGACGCCGCGATCGAGGTCGAGCGCGAGGCGGTCAAGGCCGCGCTCCAGGTGCCGGAGATCGCCGGGCCGTCGTTCGACGCCGTCCCGTTCGACGCCTACACCGACCCCGACTACTCGGCGGTCGCCGCCGCCGTGGCCGCCACCGGCGGAGCCGCCGCCGCGCGGGTGACGGGACCGGAGTGGCTCGACCTGGTGGCCGCCCAGTGCCCGCGCGAGTCGGCGCGCGCGCAGCTGACCGCGCTCGCCGTCGAGCCGATGCGCTCGGTGGGGGAGGGCGACGCGCACTACGTCAACGCGGTCATGGCCCGCCTCCAGGAGATGGCAACCGTGCGCCAGGTGGCCAACCTCAAGAGCAAGCTGCAGCGGATGAACCCGGTCGAGGCGCCCGACGAGTACACGAAGGTCTTCGGCCGGCTCGTCGCCCTGGAGGCCCAGGCCCGGTCGCTGCGCGAGCGGGCGATGGGCGGGCTGACCCCGTGAGCGTCCTCGACAAGGTGAAGCGCCGGTTCGCCCGGCCGCCGGAGCCGGTGCGGGTCGCCGTCCTGGCCTCGACCGACCTCGACGAGCGGGTGCTCGCCTGGGGTCCGCTCGCGGGGGACGCGGGCTGGCTGGTGGCGACGTCGCGGGGCCTGCGGGTGGTGCCGACCGAGGTCACCGACGTCACCGACGCCGGGGTGCTGCCCTGGCACGAGGTGGCGGAGGCCCGGTGGGCGGCCACGTCCGACGGCGGCGGCAGCTTCGTCGTCACGTCGCTGGTCGAGGTGGAGCCCGGCGTGCAGGCGCGGCAGCCGGCGCGGCGCCACGTCGTCACCGAGGCCGGCGACCTGGCGGCGGTGGTGCGCCGCCGGGTGGACCAGACGGTGGTGGCCAGCCAGCGGTCACCGCTGCCGGGTGGGGGAGGGGTGCTGCTGGTCGCCCGTCGGATCCCCGGTCAGGCGGTGCGCGAGTGGTGCGTCGTCTTCGACGACGACGAGCGGCGCAGCGACCCGGAGGCGCGCGAGGTCGCGCGGAAGAAGCTCGCCGACCTCGTGGCGGCCGACCAGGTCGACTGAGCCCGGCTCAGCGCGGCGTCTCGTTGCCCATCTTCGAGCGCAGCGAGGAGAGGGCGTCGTCGGCCTTGGCCTGCGCGACGCCGGCGATGCTCTGCAGGCGCGGGTCGTCCTTCGCCTGCTCCCACCCGCGGCGGATCTGCTCGTAGCGCTCGCGTCCGGCCTTGGACCCGAGGACGTAGCCGGCGCCGAATCCGGCGAGGAAGGACAGCTTGGCCACGGGAAACCTCCAGGACGGTCGAGCGAGCCGGGTGATCACGCTACCCGTGTCGCGGACGACGCGACGATCGAGCGAGGCGGTCCCGGGGCGACGCAGGTCGTGAGGTAGTCTCGTCGGGCCAGCGGGTCGTACCCGCTCGTCCCCCGTAGCTCAATTGGCAGAGCATGCGACTGTTAATCGCAGGGTTATAGGTTCAAGTCCTATCGGGGGAGCCATCGAGGCCCTCGACCCGCGAACACGCCGGTCGGGGGCCTTCGTCGTCGCCCCCCAGGTCCGGGGGGTTCAGGTCCGGCCCCGGTTCCGGAAACCTCTCCGTCGAGGCTGCCGCCACCCGCGGCGTGCGGAGGAGGACCACTGGCGTGAGGCCCGAGAGTCCTCCCGAGGAGGAGCTGCTCCGCCCCGGGATGTCCGCCGGGCGCTCGAGGGGCCACAGGGTCGGGGCCGCGATCCGCCGGTGGGCGGGGGTCATCGGCTGCGTCCTCGTGCTCGTGCTGGTCGCCTCGGTCGTCGGCTGGTTGCCGTGGCAGGTCATGCGGGTCGGCTCCGCGAGCATGGAGCCCACCATCCCGGCGGGCGCCGTCGTGCTCGTCGACCGGTGGTCCGGCGGGATCGATCGGATGGACGTCGTCGTGATCGACCCTCCGGACGGAATCGGCCCGCAGCTGGTCAAGCGGGCGGTCGCCGTCAGTGGCGACGAGGTCGGTCTCGAGGACGGCGTCCTGGTGGTCAACGGCTCACCGGTGTGCGAGCCGACGATCGACCCCGCGCTGATCGACGCCGAGTACTTCGGTCCGATGACCGTCCCGTCGGGGGAGCTCTTCCTCCTCGGCGACAACCGGCAGACCTCCATCGACTCCCGCGTCTTCGGGACCGTGCGGGCCGACGAGGTGCGGGGGCGGGTGCTGGCGCGGATGTGGCCGTCGCCGGGCGGGCCCGGGGTGGGCTCCGGCTGCTGACGTCGCGTCCTCGGTCAGGCGGTACGCGGGGTGCTGAGGCCGCGGCGGGCGCGGGACGCCGCCGCGAGCTCGTCGAGCAGGGCTGCGGTCGTGTCGAGGTCGACGCAGGCGTCGGTGACGCTCGTCCCGTATGCCAGGGCCTCGGGGTGCTCCTGGTCGAGGTCCTGCCGCCCGGCGACCAGGTTGCTCTCCAGCATCACGCCGCGGATCGCGGTCTCACCGCCCGCGAGCTGACCGGCGAGATCGCGGACGACGTCGATCTGGCGGAGGTGGTTCTTCTGGCTGTTGCCGTGCGAGGCGTCGACCACCACGACCTCCGGCAGCCCGCGCGCCCGGAGCCGGGCCCGGGTGTCGGCGATGTGGGCGGCGGAGTAGTTCGGGCCGTCCTTGTCCCCGCGCAGGATCACGTGGCCGGTCTCGTTGCCCGTCGTCGACAGCTGGGCGGAGATGCCGTGCCGGTCGACGCCGAGGAACTCGTGCGGCGCTCGGGCGGCGATGACCGCCGAGATCGCGGCGTCGATGCTGCCCTCCGGGGAGTTCTTGAAGCCGACGACGGCGGAGAACCCGGACACCCGCTCCCGCGCGGTCTGGTCGGTCACGTTGCGCGCGCCGACGCCGTTGTAGGTCACCAGCCCGTTGACGTACTGCGGTGTGAGCGCGTTCAGCGGCTCGGCCGCGACCGGCACGCCCAGGGCGGTGATCCGGCACATGAGCATCCGGGTCGCCACCAACCCGACGCTGATCCGGTTGGACCCGTCGAGGTACGGGTCGTAGGCGAAGCCCTTCCAGTCCACCTCGGTCCGTGGCTTCTCCGTGTACGTGCGCATCACGATCTCGAGGTCGTCCCCGTGGCGGGCGCGCATCGTGCGGAGGAACTCCGCGTACTCCAGGGTGGCCGCCGGGTCGTGGATGGAGCACGGGCCGGCGATGACGGCCAGCCGGCCGTCGGCGCCGCCGACGATGCCGGTCATCGCCCGCCGGCCCGCCCGGGTGGTGGCGGCCGACGCCTCGGTGAGCGGCACGACCGAGGCGACCGCCTCCGGGGTGACGACGATGCTCATCCCGGCGATCCGGGCGTTCATCAGGCCGGCCAGGTCGATGGTCTCGCTGTCCGCCAGCCCGAGCTGCTCCCGCACGCCGGGCAGCAGTTCGGCGTGCATGGCGTCGATCCGCCGGTTCACCTGGCGCTGCACGTCCAGCAGGTGGTCGGCGATGCGCGCCGCGACGTCGAGAATCCGGTCGGCCTGCGTGTCCTCGTGCTGGGCCATCGGGACGAACTCCTCGGGGACGGTCGGGAGAGCGGCGACCGCACACGCGCGCCGGACGGACCTGCAGTCTTCCACCGCCCGCTCAGCCGGCCGCGGGCCGCCGGGCCCCGGAGCCGGCGAGCTGCGCACCCAGGTCGACGACGTCGCCCACGACCCAGACCGCCGGGGGACGCACGGACTCGCGCACCATGACCTCCGGCAGGCCGGCGAGGGTCGTCCGCAGCACCCGCTGCGCCGCGCTCGCCCCATCGACGACGACAGCCACCGGCGTCCCCGGTGCCCGGCCGTGCTCGACCAGCGCCGCCGCGATGCGCGAGGCCGTCTCCACGCCCATGAGGACGACGAGGGTCCCGCGCAGCCGGCCCAGCGCCGCCCAGTCGACCAGCGACGACGGGTCGCCAGGCGGGACGTGGCCGGAGACGACGACGAACTCGTGGGTCAGCCCGCGGTGCGTCACCGGCACGCCGGCCAGCGCGGGGACCGCGACCGCGCTGGTCACCCCGGGCACGACCTCGACCGGGACGCCGGCGGCCGCGCACGCCTCGAGCTCCTCCATGCCGCGGCCGAACACGAACGGGTCGCCGCCCTTGAGCCGGACCACCCGCCGTCCCGCGAGCGCGTGCTCGACCAGCAGCGCGTTGATCCGCTCCTGAGCCATGGCCCGGCCCCGCGGGAGCTTCGACGCGTCGACGACCTCGACGTGCGGGCCGAGCGAGGACAGCAGCTCCTGCGGCGCGAGGTGGTCGGCCACCACGACGTCGGCCTGCGCCAGGGCCTCCTGCCCGCGCACGGTGATCAGCCCCGGGTCGCCCGGCCCGCCGCCGACGAGCACGACGCCGCCCCCGGACGCCTGAGGATCCGGGGCCGGGCTGCCGCCGTCCGTGGTGCAGTGGATCCGCGCGGCCTCGGCGTCGCGGGCCACGGCCGCGTCGACGGCGGGACGGCCCGTGGCGGCGACGGCGAACCAGGCGCCGTCGAGGTCGCCGGCCGCGTACCGGCGCGGCAGCAGGGTTCCCCGTCCCGCGGCGACCAGGGACTCCAGGGCCGGTGTGGTCCCCGGCGCGACCAGGGTGACCAGCGCGCCCGCGGCCACGAGCCCCGCCACGTGCCGGTGCGCGGCGCCGCCCCCACCGACCACCACCGCGCGACGGCCGGCGAGCCGCAGCTCCGCGGGATAGACGGTCACCGGGCCACCCCGAGCACGGCGGCGAGGTCCTCGGCGAAGGCCCCCGAGGTCGCTGGGTCCCGGACGGCGATCCGGAGGTGGTCCGTCGACAGCCCGGGGAAGGTGTCTCCGCGGCGCACCGCCCAGCCGCGCTCCCGCAGGTCGCTGCGGACACGGGCCCCGTCCGGCACGCGGACCAGCACGAACGACGACTCCGGCCGGCCCTCCACCACGACCCCCGGGGGCAGCGCCGCCAGCAACGCGGCCCGGTGGTCGGCCAGCGCCCGGGCGGCGTCCGCGGCCTCCGCCCGGGCGGCCGGGGTGGTGCAGGCGCAGAGCGCGGCCAGCGCCGGGGTGGACACCGGCCAGTGCGGCTGCTGCCCGGCGAGCGCCCCCACCAGGTCCGGCGGCCCGAGCGCATAGCCGACCCGGAGGCCCGCCAGGCCCCACGTCTTGGTCAGGCTGCGCACCACGAGCAGCCCCGAGAGGTCGACCCGCGAGGCCAGCGACTCCGGCTCGTCCGGGACCGTGTCCGCGAACGCCTCGTCCACGACCACCACTCGGCCGAACCGCACCAGCCCCGCCAGCACGGCGGCCGGGTGCAGGACCGACGTGGGGTTGGTCGGGTTGCCCAGGACGACGAGGTCCGCGTCCTCCGGTACTGCGGCGGGGTCCAGCCGGTATCCGTCCTCCGGCCGCAGCAGCACGCGTTCCACCGGGTGCCCAGCCAGACGCAGCGCGGCTTCGGGCTCGGTGAAGGACGGGTGCACGACGACCGCCCGGCGGGGGGTCAGGGCTCGGGCGAGCAGGGTGAACGTCTCGGCGGCGCCCGCGGTGAGCAGCACCTCGGATCCGTCACGGCCGTGGGCGGCGGCGACGGCGGCGCGCGCCGGCCCCGCGTCGGGGTAGCCGGCGCTGCGGTCGAGGGCGTCGTGCAGCACGCGCCGCAGCCACGGCGGGGGAGCGTCGGCACGCACGTTCACGGCGAGGTCGACCAGGCCGGGGGCGAGCTCGGCGTCCCCGTGGTGGCGCAGGTCCCTCACGAGGCCACCGCCACCGTGACGCGGCCGTGCACCGTCTTCGGCACCAGCAGCGTCCCGCCGCCGAGCAGGGCCGCGGCCTCGGCCACCGACGCGGTGCCCACGTGCGCGGCGACGCGCTCCGACGGCGTCGGCACCGCCATCCGGGCGAGCTCCGCGGCGGGGTACCCGGTCAGCGGCCAGCGCCGGGCCACGGCCGCCGCGATGATCCCGATCTCGGCCGACCGCGCGTCCAGGGTCGCCAGCCGCACGTCGGTGGCGCCCGGAGGGAGGACGGCGTCGATCGCGGCCAGCACCTCGTCGGCGCGGACGCCGCGGGTCGTGCCGATGCCCACCACGGTCACGTCGGCACCCCCGGACGGTCGGGCAGCGCGGCCAGCAGCCCCGCCACGTCGCGGGGGAGGACGTCGGTGTCGGGCAGCAGGCCGAGGGCGCGCAGCCGGGCACCCACGGTCAGCGCCCACGGCCGCTCCAGCCGGGCACGCCGGAGGAGGACGTCGTCGCCGAGGACCGCCCCGGGCGCCCCCTGGACCACCGTCCGGTCGACGACGACCGCGACCTCGTCGGCCCAGCGGAGGGCGAGGTCGACGTCGTGGGTGCTCATGACGACCGTCGAGTCGTGCTCCTGCAGGCGGGCGAGCGCGGCCAGGGTCTCGCCGACGGCGGACGGGTCCAGGCCCGCCGTCGGCTCGTCGAGCAGGAGCACGCAGGGGCGCATCGCCACCGCCCCGGCGATCGCGACCCGCTTCCGCTCGCCGTAGGACAGCTGGTGGGTGGGCCGCCCGGCGAGCGCGCCGACGGCGAGCAGGCCGAGCGCCTCGGCCACGCGGGCCCGGACGTCGTCCTCGGGAAGTCCCATGTTCAGCGGGCCGAACGACACGTCCTGGGCGACCGAGGCGCTGAACAGCTGGTCGTCGGGGTCCTGCAGCACCAGCTGCACCTCCTGCCGGTGCGCGCGCAGCCCGCGTCGGGAGTGCTCCAGCGGCACGCCGTCGAGCGCGACGCTGCCCCCCGCCGGGCGGAGCGCGCCGGAGAGGCACCGCAGCAGGGTGGTCTTCCCGGAGCCGTTGGCCCCGAGCACGGCCAGCCGGCGGCCGGCCGGCACGGTCAGCGACGCGCCGTCCAGGACGGGGCGGCCGCGCTCGTACCCGGCCACGAGCGCCTCCGCGATCAGGCTCCGGTGGCTCATGTGACCACCGTGCTCACCGCGACGATCCCGGCCAGGCCCGCCACCGAGGCAGCCACGAACGCCCGCGACGACGGCAGCACCTCGGGCAGGACCCGCAGCCCGGTCTCCATCCCGCGCCCGGCCAGACCGTCCTGCATCCGCCGGGCGCGGTCCCAGGAACGGGCCAGCACGGCGGCGGCCAACGCGCCGGTGGACCGGTAGGAGCGGCGCAGCGACGAGTGGCCCATCCGGGCGGTCTGCGCCTCGCGGATCGTGCCGAGGCTCTCGAGCAGCACGAACAGCAGCCGGTAGACGACCGACGCCACCTCGACGACCGCCGCGGGCACCCGCAGCCGGCGCAGCGCGGGCAGCAGGTCCGACATCGGTGTGGTCGTGGCGAGCAGGAGCACCGCGGCGCCCCCGGCGACGGAGTGCCCGGCCAGGGATACCGCGCGGCTCGCGGCGTCGGGGGCCCAGCCGATCCCGTCGCCGGACACCGACACGACGGCGGTCGCCGCACCGACGGTGACGAACGCCAGCGGCAGCCGGATCGCGCGCCCGAAGGTGCGGGCGGGGACCCGGGCGGGCCCGAGCGCCAGCCCGACCGCGACGAGACCGACGAGGAGGCTGCCCGGCCAGGCGGGCAGCACCAGGGCGCAGCCGACGAGGCCGCCGCAGAGCAGCAGCTTGTCGCCGGGGGAGCGGCGCCGCCAGGCACTGCTCCACGCGGCGTCGTCGACGGCCAGCCCGGTCACGCCGCCGCGTCCCCCGTCTCCTGGGTCAGCCGGCGTCCCCGCAGCCGGCCCAGCACGTAGCCGAGCACCATGCCGCCGATCGCGGCCTGGAGCGCGAACAGGCCCGATTCGACCTCGCCGACCGGGCTGAAGAGCGAGTCGAACCAGGGCGTGTACCCGGCGGCCTCGAGGTCCTCGGTGACGGCGGCGTCGGTGCCGCCGTACTCCGACGTCCCGCCGTCCAGGAGCAGCGGGACGGCGAACAGCGCGACGACGGCGAGGACGATCAGGACGTCGACGAGCGAGCGGCGGTTCATGCGGCACCTCCGGAGGCCGTGACGGGAGCGGGGGAGAGCAGGCCGAGCCGTTCGAGCTCCGGCCGGGCGTTGACCGTCAGCACGCGGAACAGCAGGACGCCGAGCAGCCCCTCGCCGATCGCGAGCGGGATCTGGGTGACCGCGAAGACGCCGAGGAACTTCGCCGCCGCACCGGCGAGGCCGGTGCTCGCGTCGGGGAAGGCGAGCGCCAGCTGCAGCGACGTCGTGACGTAGGTGGCCAGGTCGGCGAGCACCATGCCCACGAAGACGCCGGGCAGCAGCCCCCCGCCGAGACCTCGCGTGAGCCGGTAGCCGCCGTACCCGGCCCAGGGCCCGACGACGGCGAACGCGAAGGCGTTCGCCCCGAGCGTGGTGAGCCCGCCGTGCGCGAGCAGCAGCGCCTGGAAGAGCAGGACGACGGTGCCGAGCAGCGCCATCACCGGCGGCCGGAACAGGATGGCGCCGGCGCCGGTGCCGGTCGGGTGGCTGGAGCTGCCGGTGACCGAGGGCAGCTTGATCGCGCTCAGCACGAAGGTGAACGCCCCGGCCGCGCCGAGGAGCAGCGTCGACTCCGGGTTCTCCCGCACCTCCTTGACCACCGCGCGGGCGCCGTGCACGACGAACGGCGCGGCGGCCACGGTCCAGCCGACCGCGTGGGGCGCAGGCAGGAACCCCTCAGCGATGTGCATGGTGCAGTCCTCCCGGGACCCGCGCGGCGGCGGCGACGAACCGGGCGGCCAACCCCGGGGATCCGGCCCAGTGCAGGTGCAGGTAGGAGGCGTGGACGCCGCCGGCGACGAACCCCTCCGGTGCGGCCGACCACTGCCAGGCGGGCGCCGGACCGGCGGCGGGCAGGGCGTGCGTGCGGTGGAACTCGTGACCGCGCACCCGCGTGCCGGCCGGGGCGAGCACCGAGTCCGCGGGTGCGGACGCCGCTCGGTAACCCAGCGTGAGGCGCGGCGACATCGCCGTCGCGACGTCGAGGACGCCGCACATCGGGACGCCGTCCAGCTCGCGGGACAGGTACAGCAGGCCCGCGCACTCGGCGGCGACCGGCGCGCCCCGGCCCGCCAGCGCGGCGACGTCGGCACGCAGCATCCCGTTGGCCGACAGCTCGGCGGCGTAGACCTCGGGGAAGCCGCCGCCGACGACCAGGGCCGCCGTCCCCTCGGGGAGCGCCTCGTCGCGCAGCGGGTCGACGGCGACCACCTCGGCGCCCGCGGCGGCGAGGAGTTCGGCATTCTCGGCGTAGCCGAACGTGAAGGCCGGACCACCGGCGACGGCGATCCGCGGCCGGCCGGGCACCGACGCCACCTCTGCCGCCGGTTCCCAGGGGGCGGCGTCGAGCGGGGGAGCGGTCCGGGCCAGCGCGAGGACGGCGTCCAGGTCGACCCCGTCGGCCACGACGTGCGCGAGCCGGTCGACGGTCGCGAGCGCCTCCGCCGAGCGCTCCGCCGCCGGGACCAGCCCCAGGTGCCGCGACGGCGTGTGCAGCTGGTCGAGCCGGCGGATCGCGCCGAGCACGGGGATGCCGGCCGCTCCCAGCGCCTCCCGCAGGATCGCCTCGTGGCGGTCGGAGCCGACCCGGTTGAGGATGACCCCGCCGAGCCGGACGGCCGGGTCGAAGCCGGCGAACCCGTGCACCAGGGCGGCGACCGACCGCGCCTGCGAGGAGGCGTCGACGACGAGCACCACCGGCGCCCGGAGCAGTGCGGCGACGTGCGCCGTCGAGGCGAAGCCGGGCTCGACCGAGGGGTGGGTGGCGCCGTCGAACAGGCCCATGACCCCCTCGACCACGGCGACGTCGGCGGCCCGCGCGCCGTGGAGGAACAGCGGCGCGATCCGCTCCTCGCCGACCAGCCAGGGATCGAGGTTGCGGCCCGGGCGCCCGGCGGCGAGGCCGTGGTAGCCGGGGTCGATGTAGTCGGGCCCGACCTTGTGCGGGGAGACGGTGAGCCCCCGGGCGGTCAGCGCGGCGATCAGCCCCGTCGCGATCGAGGTCTTCCCGGCGTTGCTCGACGGCGCGGCCAGGACGACCCGCGGCGGCGCGGCGGTCACCACTCGATCCCCCGCTGGCCCTTCTGGCCGGTGTCCATCGGATGCTTGACCTTGGTCATCTCCACGACCAGGTCCGCGACTCCGACCAGCGCCGGGTGGGCGTCGCGGCCGGTGATGACGACGTGCTGGTTGCCCGGCCGGTCCGCCAGTGTCGCCACCACCTCGTCGACGTCGACCCAGCCCCACTTCATCGGGTAGGTGAACTCGTCGAGCACGTAGAAGCGGTGCGCCTCGGCGGCGAGGTCGCGCGTGATCTGCGCCCAGCCCTCGGCCGCGTCGGCGGCGTGGTCGGTCTCCTCGCCGTGCTTGCGCGACCAGGACCAGCCCGAGCCCATCTTGTGCCAGACCACCGGACCGCCCTCGCCGGTCTCGGCGTGCAGCCGGCCCAGCGCGGTCAGCGCGTTCTCCTCGCCGACCTTCCACTTGGCGCTCTTGACGAACTGGTAGACCGCGATCGACCAGCCCTGGTTCCACGCCCGCATCGCCATCCCGAAGGCGGCGGTCGACTTGCCCTTCATCTCACCGGTGTGCACGGCGAGCAGCGGCCGGTTGCGCCTCTGGCGCGTGGTCAGCCCGTCGTCGGGGACGGCGGCGACCTGCCCCTGCGGCATCAGGCCGCCTGACGCGCGCTGCGGACGGTGGCCGCCAGCGAGTCGGCGGCGAGCTCCTCCAGGCGGAGCGTCGGTGCGCCGAGGTGCGCACCGAGGGTCCCCGCCAGGCCCAGGCGGACCGGCCCCGACTCGCAGTCGACGACGACGCCCGCGGTGCCGGCCGCGGCGAGCAGGGCCGCGGCGGCGTGCGCGTCGGCGAGGGAGCCCCCGCCCCGCGCCCCGGTCGCCCGGCCGTCGGTGACGACGACGAGCAGCGGACGGCGCTGCGGGTCGCGGACCCGCTCGACCCGCAGGACCTCGTGCGCCCGCAGCAGGCCGGCGGCCAGCGGCGTGCGCCCGCCCGTCGGGAGGTCGTTCAGCCGCGCGGCCGCCGCCTCGACCGACCAGGTCGGGGGCAGGGCCAGTTCGGCGCCGGCGCCGCGGAAGGTGACCAGCCCGACCTTGTCGCGGCGCTGGTAGGCGTCGAGCAGCAGCGACAGGACGGCGCCCTTCACCGCCCCCATCCGCGACCGCGAGCCCATCGACCCGCTCGCGTCGACGACGAAGAGGACGAGGTTGCCCTCGCGGCCCTCGAGGGTCGCCTGGCGGAGGTCCTCGCGGGCGATCCGCAGACCCGGGCCGGTGCGGCCGCGCGCCACCTGGTGCGGGGCGGCCGCGAGCACCGTGTCGGCCAGGTGCAGCCGCGCGACGGTGCCCGGCGGGCGGACCGACCCGACCACGCGGCCGCGCTCGCTGCGCGCCCGGGACCGGCGACCCGCGGCGCCGGCGCCGATGCCGGGCACCTCCAGGCGGCGGGTGCGGAACGGGTCGGTCGGGGCGGCCGCCGCGCGGTCGGGCGCCGGGGAGGCCGCGGTGGACCCGCCGCCCTCCCCGCGAGGAGCGGTGGTGGGGGAGGCGGCGTCACCCGCAGCCCCGCCGTCCCGAGGCATAGGTTCCTCTACCTGCGTATCGGGCTGGGATCCGCCGGTATGGGTACCTATGCCTGGGTCGCCGTCGGTGGGGGCGCCGCCGTCCGGGCCGCCGTCGTCGCCGGGGCCGTCGTCGTCCGGGCGGGCGTCGGACAGCGCCTGCTCGAGGGTGTCGTCGTCGAGGCCGGGGGCGTCGAACGGGTTCCGCCGGCGGCGGTGGGGGAGGGCCAGCCGGGCGGCGACCCGGACGTCGTCCTCGGTGACCTCGTCGCGGCCGCACCAGGCGGCGTGGGCGAGGGCGGCGCGGGCGGTGACCAGGTCGGCGCGCAGGCCGTCGACGTCGAAGGCCGCGCAGACGGCGGTCACCTGGCGCAGGGCGCCGTCGGAGAGGACGACGTGCGGCAGGCGGGCGCGGGCGGCCGCGATGCGGTCGGAGAGCGACGCCTCCTCCGCGGCCCAGTCCGCCGCGAAGCCGGCCGGGTCGGCGTCGAACGCGAACCGGCGGCGGACGACCTCGGCGCGCAGGTCGGGGTCGCGCGGCGCGGCCACCTCGACGGTGAGGCCGAACCGGTCGAGCAGCTGCGGGCGGAGCTCGCCCTCCTCGGGGTTCATCGTCCCGACCAGCAGGAAGCGCGCCGCGTGCCGCACGGAGACGCCCTCGCGCTCGACGTAGGCGGTGCCCAGCGCGGCGGCGTCCAGCAGCAGGTCGACCAGGTGGTCGTGCAGCAGGTTGACCTCGTCGACGTACAGCACGCCCCGGTTCGCCGCGGCGAGCAGGCCGGGCTCGAACGCCTTGACCCCCTCGGTGAGCGCCCGCTCCAGGTCGAGGGAGCCGACGACGCGGTCCTCCGACGCGCCCACCGGCAGCTCGACCAGCCGGGCCGGGCGGGTGAGGCCCGGGGCACCGGGATCGTGCGGCCCGTCGGGGCAGCCCGGGTCGGGAGCGGCCGGGTCGCAGGCGAAGCGGCAGCCGGCGACGACGCCGACCGGGGGCAGGACGGCGGCGAGCGCGCGCACCGCCGTCGACTTGGCGGTGCCCTTCTCGCCGCGCACCAGCACGCCGCCGACAGCGGGGGAGACGGCGTTGAGCACCAGGGCCAGCCGCATGTCGTCCATGCCGACGACGGCGCCGAAGGGGAAGTTCACGAGTCGCTGACCGGGCAGCCGCGCATGGCGCAGTCCTCTCCCCGGGTGTCCACGCCCGGAGGTGGCAGGAGCGCGACGGCGGGAGTTCCTGACTAACCGGTAGACCGGCTCACAGTGGCGGGACCGCGCCGGAATCTCACCGGGCTTCCTCCACTGCCGTCGCGTGTGGCGCCGATAGGAAACCACAGCCGGTCGCGAGCCCGACAGCCCCCGGTTCAGCGGACGGTCGCCCCCGGGGGCAGGAGGGGCAGGCCGGCCGGAGCGCCGGACTCGATGAGCCGCCACAGCGCGTCGGTGTCCGCGTGCTCGGCGATCAGGTCGCCGAGGCGGTCCAGCCGGGCCTCGCGGACAGCGGCGAAGTCGGTGTCCGGGGCGGCGACGAAGCGGCGGCCGGCGATGCCCGCGACCTCGGTGAGGAAGGCGCGGCGGAAGGCGTCGTTCTCCAGGGCGCCGTGCCAGGTGGTGCCGAAGACCGAGCCGGCGCGGGCGCCGTCGAGGAACGGCTCGGCGTCGTCGTCGACCGTGACCACGCCGTGGTGGATCTCGTAGCCGCGCACCGGCTGACCGAGGGCCGTGCCCACCGGGCGGCCCAGCGTCTTGCCCGGGGCGAACCGGACGTCGGCCGGCAGCAGCCCCAGTCCGCGGACGGTGCCGGCCCGCGACTCGACGTCGTCGGTGACGGTGCGGGCCAGCATCTGGTGGCCGCCGCAGATGCCGAGCACCGGACCGCCCGCGGCGGCGTGCCGGGCCACGGCCGCGGCCAGCCCGGTGTCCCGCAGCCAGGCGAGGTCGGCGACGGTGGACCGGGTGCCGGGCAGCACGACCAGGTCGGCGTCGGCGAGCTCCTCGGGCCGGGTGGCGTACCGGACGAGCACGCCGGGCTCGGTGGCGAGCGCGTCGAGATCGGTGAAGTTCGACAGCCGGGGGAGGCGGGCGACCGCGACGCGCAGGACCTCCTCGCCGACGGGCAGGCCTCCCGTCGCCGCCGCGGGCACGTTCAGCGAGTCCTCGACGTCGAGCTCGAGGCCACCGAGCCACGGGAGCACGCCGAGCGTGGGCCGGCCGGTGAGCCGTTCGAGCTCGACGAGCCCGGGTTGGAGCAGCCGGACGTCGCCGCGGAACTTGTTGACCAGGAACCCGGCGACCAGCCGCTGGTCGGCCGGGGGCATGAGCGCGACCGTGCCGTAGAGCGCGGGGAACACGCCGCCGCGGTCGATGTCGCCGACGACGAGCACCGGCAGGTCCGCCGCGGTCGCCAGGCCCATGTTGGCGATGTCGTCGGCGCGCAGGTTGATCTCGGTGGGCGAGCCGGCGCCCTCGCAGACGACGACGTCGAACCGCGACCGCAGGTCGGCCAGGCAGGCGAGCACCTGCTCGAGCAGGGCGGCCTTCATCGGCCGGTACGAGAGCGCCGTGACGTCCGCGACCGGGCGCCCCAGCACGACGACCTGGCTGAAGTCGTTCCCACCGGGCTTCAGCAGCACCGGGTTCATCGCGGCCTCGGGCTCGACGCGGGCGGCCGCGGCCTGCATGACCTGGGCCCGGCCGATCTCCGCGCCGTCCGCGGTGACCATCGAGTTGTTGCTCATGTTCTGCGCCTTGAACGGCGCCACGGACACGCCCTGGCGCACCAGCCAGCGGCAGATGCCGGCGGTCACGACGGACTTGCCGGCGTCCGACGTCGTCCCCGCCACGAGGAGCGCGCCGACCGTTCCACTGGTGCTCACGGCGGACATGATGCCGATCGCCGTCCGGGCGGCTCCCTAGGATCGGCCGACATGCATGCCGCCGTCCCGGGACCGACCCCGGCTCCGACCGGCTCCGCGGTCGTCGTCGTGGGCATCGGCGCCGACGGCTGGGACGGGCTGCCGGTGGCGTCGCGGGCGGCGGTCGAGCGGGCCGACGTGCTGCTCGGCAGCGCTCGCCAGCTCGCCCTCGTCCCCGTGTCGGTCGGGGCGGAGCGGGTCCCGTGGCCGTCGCCGCTGAGCGAGGCGCTGCCCGGGGTCCTCGATCGTCAGGCGGGCCGCGCGACCGTCGTCCTGGCCAGCGGCGACCCGATGCTGTCGGGCATCGGCACGACGCTGACGCGGCTGCTCGGGCACGACCGCGTGCGGGTGCTGCCGGCGCCGTCGTCGGTCTCGCTGGCCTGCGCGCGGCTGGGCTGGGCCGTCGAGGACACGACCGTCGTGAGCCTGGTCGGGCGCCCGGTGGAGCTGCTGCAGCCGCACGTCCAGCCGGGGCGGCGGCTGCTCGTGCTCGGGTCCGACGGCGGGACGCCGGCCGAGGTCGCCGCGCTGCTGACTGCGCGTGGCTTCGGGTCCAGCAGGCTCACGGTGCTCGGCAACCTCGGGGGTGCCTCGGAGTCGGTCGACGGCGGCACCGCGGCGGCCTGGTCGGGGCCCTCGCCCGCCCTCGCCGTCACCGCCGTCGAGTGCTCGGCCGATCCGGGTGCCGCGCCCCTCCCGACCACGCCGGGGCTGCCCGACGACGTCTACGAGCACGACGGCCAGCTGACCAAGTCCGACGTCCGTGCGGTGGTGCTCGCCCGGCTGGCGCCCGTGCCCGGCGGCCTGCTGTGGGACGTCGGCGGCGGCGCCGGCTCGATCGGCATCGAGTGGATGCGCGTGCACCCCGCCTCCCGGGCGGTGGCGGTCGAGGCCTTGCCCGAGCGGGCGGCGCGGATCGTCCGCAACGCGCACGCCCTCGGCGTCCCGCACCTGCAGGTGGTGACCGGGCGTGCGCCCGGCGCGCTGGCCGGCCTGCCGCGGCCCGACGCCGTCTTCGTCGGGGGCGGGGTCACCGCGCCCGGCCTCCTCGAGGCCTGCTGGGACGCCCTGCCGTCCGGCGGCCGGCTGGTCGCCACCGCGGTGACCGTCGAGAGCGAGGCCGTCCTCGCGGGGTGGTTCGCCCGCGCCGGCGGGGCCCTGCTGCGGATCGGCGTGCAGCACGCCGAACCGGTCGGCCGGTTCACCGGCTGGAAGCCGGCCATGCCGGTGACGATCTGGAGCGTGCGGAGATGACGGTGCACTTCATCGGGGCCGGGCCCGGCGCCCCCGACCTGATCACCGTGCGGGCCGCGCGGCTCATCGCGAGCGCCCCCGTCTGCCTGTACGCCGGGGCGCTGGTGCCGCGCGAGCTGCTCGACACCGCGCCGCCCGGCGCCCGGCTGGTCGACACCGCGGACCTCGACCTCGACGCGATCACCGCCGAGCTGCTCGCGGCGCACGAGGCGGGGCTCGACGTCGCCCGGCTGCACTCCGGCGACCCGTCGGTCTACAGCGCGATGGCCGAGCAGATGCGCCGGCTCGACGGCCTCGGCGTGCCCTACGACGTCGTCCCCGGCGTCCCGGCGTTCGCCGCCGCGGCGGCCTCGCTGAAGCGGGAGCTGACGGTGCCCGGGGTCGGTCAGACGGTGATCCTCACCCGGACGTCGGCGCGTTCCACGCCGATGCCGCCGGGGGAGGACCTGGCCACGCTCGGCGCGTCGCGCGCGACCCTGGTCCTGCACCTGGCCGTGCAGCGGATCGCCGAGCTCGTGCCCGAGCTGGTCCCGTCCTACGGCGCGGACTGCCCGGTCGCCGTCGTGGCGCGCGCGAGCCGGGACGACGAGCTGATCCTGCGTGGCACGCTGGCCGGCATCGCAGCACAGGTCGAGGAGGCCGGGGTGAGGCGGACGGCAGTGGTGATCGTCGGTGCGGTGCTGACCGCGGGGCAGTTCCCCGACAGCCACCTGTACTCGACCTCCCGCGTTCGATGACGACCCCGCTGCAGGGACCCGCCGCGAGCCTGCGAGTGGTGGGGGGCAGGGGGGTCCTTCCGCTAGGCGCGGCCCACGACGGTGCCCCCGCGGTCGATCACCACGACGTCGACCTCGACGGGGGCGCCGAGCAGCACGCCGAGGGCGGTCTCCCGGGCGCCGGCCGCCACGAGGTCGCCCAGCGGCAGGCCCGCCGCCCGGCACTGCTGGAGCGCGTCGAGCGCGGTGTTG
>Ga0190265_10001175_pt1 | contig 17161 bp, 11 predicted proteins | sample Popmic124T_FD_133135 | JGI IMG/M metagenome (GOLD analysis project Ga0190265, IMG submission 133135) | Populus adjacent soil microbial communities from riparian zone of Indian Creek, Utah, USA - 124 T | ecosystem: Environmental > Terrestrial > Soil > Riparian zone | place: USA: Utah | collected...
GCCGGGCACACACGCGAATCTGGGCATCCTGGAGTATCTCAACGGCAACCCGGACGCCGCGCTCGACGAGCTGCGGGCTGCCCGCGCGGCCGATCCCAAGTTTGACGAGCAGTTCCGGGCGGCTCTGGAGGCGCGGCCGGAGCTCAAGGCCCTCCGAGAGGACAAGGAGTTCCTGGCCCGGCTCTTTCCGCCTGCAAACCTTCCCTAGGCGGCTCAGCCGTAGAGCCGAACACCTGCCAGGCGTGTATTGAAGAACTTCCAGGAATGTTCCCCGAACAATTACCAAGCACCTGACCGGCACCTATCCGGCTACACCTCCCCGGAGACGGCTGGCGCCCCGGGGCCGAAGCCGAGCTAAATGGCAGGAGTGGGCGGCACCTCCCGCCGCCGGATCTTGATTCTTTCTCCCACCGCGATGCGACCGATCGCTCCGCAGTTTGTCTCGAAGTCGGCCACGAACCGTCGGACCTTGTTGCCCGTCAGCAGGATCTGCAGAATGCGGAACTGTCTCTCCTCCTTCGCCTCTGGCGGGACTCCCCGCTCGCAGCTGCGGCCGGCGACACCGCGGCTGCCGACACTCAGGTCGATTCCCGGATAGGGTTCCTCAGGCCGCTGCGTTGCTTTCGTATAGAGGCCGGGGATGAGCGCCTTGCCCTTGGGAGGGTAGAAGTCAAAGCGATTATAGTACTCGTTCCCATCAATGACGATCGTAATGCCGTTCCTGTCAGTGGTACTGCCGGTGAAGGACGCCAGGTCCCCATCTAGAACGCGCCGCGCTCCTCCTGCGATCGGTTCGCTTCCCCGGTTGACCAGGCAGAGATAGTTCGGGAGAGAGGAGAGGTCGCCACAGGCTTGCTCGATATCGTTGAACCCGAGCGTCACCCCTGGTGACTTGGGTGCGGTGGAGGATGACGGTTCCGCCGGCCGCCGTGTGACAGGCAGGGAGGGCTTTTCCCCATGTTGATGGAGCTCGATTTTTCCTTCCCCCACCGCGATGCGGCCCATCCCCAAATTGCAGGGTGACTCGAAATCGGCCACGAACCGCCGGACATTGTTGTCGCCCGTCAGCAGGATCTCCAAAATGCGGAACTGTCCCCCCTCCCCGTAGCAGCCGTCTCGACGACGGCGGGGGTCAGGCCCGAAAGTGACGTCGATTCCCGGATAGGGTCCCTTGTTGTAGGGCCACCACGTTGCTTCCGTATAGAGGCCGGGGATGAGCGCCTTGCCCTCGGGAGCGCCGAGATCAAGGTAGAAGTAGGAATAGGGAGACTGGCGGGAAGAGCTCTTCTTTTGCTCGACGAAGATCGTAATGCCGTTCTCGTAATCGGTACGGCGGGTGAAGGACGCCAGGTCCTCACCGAGCACGAGCCGCGATCCTCCTGCGATCCGTTCGTTTCCCTGGTTGACCAGACAGAGATAGTTCGGGAGAGAGGAGAGGTCGCCACAGGCTTGCTCGATGTCGTTGAACCCGAACATTCCTCGTGGTAATCCGATTCTTTCTCCCACCGCGATGCGGCCGATCGCTCCATGGCAAGATGTCTCGAAGTCGGCCACGAACCGCCGGACCTTGTTGTTGCCCGTCAGCAGGATCTGCAGAATGCGGAACTGTCCCGCCTGCGGAAAGCAGGAGGAGCCGCCGACAGTGACGTCGAATCCCGGATGGGATCCCCAGCCGGGCATGGCAATTGCCCCCGTATAGGGGCCGGGGATGAGCGCCTTGCCTTTGGGAGCTTGGAATCGAAAGGAATAGCTGGGATCATGGGGATTGCGCTTCCCCTCGATGTCGATCCTGAAGCCGTTGGGGAAAGTGGTACGGCGGGTGAAGAACGCCAGGTCCTCACCGAGCACGAGCCGCGATCCTCCTGTGATCCGTTCGCTGCCCCGGTTGACCAGGCAGAGATAGTTCGGGAGAGAGGAGAGATCTCCACAGGCTTGCTCGATATCGTTGAACCCGAGCGTCACCCCTGGTGACGTGGACGCGGTGGACGCGGTGGAGGCTGGCGGCTCCGCCGGCCGCCGCTCGGATAGGACAAACGCCAAATAGAAGGGGCTCGCGGCCAGGAGGACCGCGGCCACGAACAACAAGCGTTGCCAAACTCTGGGGCCCTGCTCGCGCGTCCCCTGCCCGGCCCGGCCAGCCGCAGTGGCCAGCGTGGAGGCCTCGACCAATCCCTTCCGAAATCGGCGGACGACCTCTCCCGCGGTGCCGGGGCGGAGGGTCGGGTCCTTTTGAAGGGTTGCCCGCAGGGGACGCCAGATCCCGGGAGGCAGGGGGAGAGGAGGAGGTAGCGTTTTCAAGTGGCCAGCCAGGACCTCGTCCACCGTTCCCTGGAACGGTGGCTTTCCACCGAGGATCTCGTACGCAAGCACGCCGAACGAGTAGATGTCCGAAGCACGGCTGGCCTTGCCGCGCCGGAGCAACTCGGGGGCCATATACAGCGGCGTACCCATCAGCGAGCCCGTTGTTGTAAGCCCTGGCGGGCTCTCTTCCCCGGCCAGTGATGTTCCATCACTGAATTTGTCCGGTCCTGCGAGCAGCTTCGCGAGGCCGAAGTCGAGGACCTTCACACTCGGCGATTCCGGACTCTCCGAGCAGACAAAGACATTGCCCGTCTTGAGATCGCGATGCAGGACACCAGCCTCGTGCGCAGCGTCAACCGCGGCGGCGATCTGTTCGAGAAGAGAAAGCGCCTGCGCGAGCGGCAGCGGACCCTGATCCCTGCAGAAATCCGAGAGAGACCTGCCTTCGAGGAGCTCCGTGACGATGTAGGGAAGGCCACCCTCCGCCCCATCGATGCCGGAATCGGTGACCTCGACGATGTTGGGGTGCCGGAGGCGTCCGAGCGCCACAGCCTCCCTGCGGAAGCTCTCGAGAGCGGCGGGGGCCGGAGTGCCGGAGGTCCTCAGAAGCTTGATTGCGAAGGACTTCTCCAGGCCGGTATGGACCGCGCGGTAGACGATACCGAAGGCACCTTCGCCAAGGCGTTCCTCCAGCCGGTACTTCTCGCCGACGAGGCACCCGGAGGTTGGCGGAGTGCTGATGAGCGGCTTCTCCTATGGACGACTTGACCCGCTATTCTGCATGCCTTCCCGACGGGATACGATTCTTTCTCCCATCGCGATGCGGCCGATCATGTCGCTGTTGACGCTGCAGCGTATCTCGAAGTCGGCCACGAATCGCAGAACCTTGTTGTCCTTGGGCAGGATCTGCAGAACGCGGAACTGTCCCTCCTCCGAGTCGCAGCCGAAGGCCTTGGATCTCAGATGGGGTCCCTCATTCAAGGCCCCCCGCGTTACTTCCGTATAGAAGCCGGGTATGAGCGCCCTGCCCTTGGGAGGGCCGAAATCAAGGCGATAGCTCTCCCTTCCCTCTACGCTGATCACAATGCCGTTCCCGTCAGTGGTACGGCCGGTGAAGGACGCCATGTCCTCACCGAGCACGCGCCGCGCTCCCCCTGCGATCGGTTCGCTTCCCTGGTTGACCAGGCAGAGATAGTTCGGCAGAGAGGAGAGATCTCCACAGGCTTGCTCGATATCGTTGAACCCGAGCGTCTCCCCTGGTGACGTGGACGCCCCAACAGGCCGCTCCGGCCTATCATCATTGTTCTCCGCTACATCCTTGCTCTCCGCTGAAGGTACAGGCTCACGCCCGACCATGAAGCCCAGGGGCTTGACAAACGCCAAATAGAAGAGGGTCGCGGTCAAGAGGACTGCGGCCACGAACAACAAGCGTTGCCGGGCTCTAGGGTTCTGCCCACGCGTCCGCTGCCCGGCTCGGCCAGCCGCAGTGGCCATCGTGGAGGCCTCGACCAATCCCTTCCGAAATCGGCGGACGATCTCTCCCGCGGTGCCGGGGCGGAGGGCCGGGTCCTTTTGAAGGGCCGCCTGCAGGGGACGCCAGATCTCGGGAGGCAGGGGGAGAGGAGGAGGCTCCGTTTTCAAGTGGCCAGCCAGAACCTCGTCCAACGTTCCCTGGAACGGTGGCTTTCCACCGAGGATCTCGTACGCAAGCACGCCGAACGAGTAGACGTCCGAAGAACGGCTGGCCTTGCCTTGCTGGAACAATTCCGGGGCCATGTAAAGCGGCGTACCTATCAGCGCGCCCGTTGTTGTAAGCCCGGGCAGGCTCTCTTCCCCAACCAGTGATGTGTCATCACTGAGCTTGTCAGGTCCCGCGAGCAGCTTCGCGAGGCCGAAGTCGAGGACCTTCACGCTCGGCGATTCCAGGCTCTCAGAGCAGACAAAGACATTGCCCGGCTTGAGATCGCGATGAAGGACGCCAGCCTCGTGCGCGGCGTCAACCGCGGCGGCGATCTGTTCGAGAAGGGGAAGCGCCTGCGCGAGCGGCAGCGGACCCTGATCCCGGCAGACGCCCGAGAGGGGCCTCCCTTCGAGGAATTCCGTGACGATGTAGGGAAGACCATCCTCCGACCCGTCGCTGCCGGAATCGGTGACCTTGACGAGGTTGGGGTGCCGGAGGCGTCCGAGCACCACAGCCTCCCTGCGGAAGCGCTCGAGAGCGGCGGAGGACGGAGGTCCGGCGGTCTTCAGAAGCTTGATTGCGAAGGACTTCTCCAGGCCGACATGGACCGCGCGGTAGACGACCCCGAAGGAACCTTCGCCGAGGCGTTCCTCCAGCCGGTACTTCTCGCCGACGAGGCGCCCAGTCTTGATGAGGGAGGGCGTGCACTCCGGGAGAGTCGCTGGGGTGCGCCGAGATCGAGGTTGCGGAGTGCTGATGACCGGCTTCTCCTATGTACGATTTAAACACTGTACTACATCTTCAAGTGCCAACGGCTCCGCCAGAATTAGGTCCGAATCCTAGGCCCGTCCTTCTGCAGGCGCGCCGACTGAGGTCGCGTTCCAGATTTTGGAACCCCAACACTCGCCCGGCACCTGTCCTGGGGCCCGGGGTCTCGCCGAGCGGGGCTTCCAGGTCGCCAGCTCCCGCGCGCCGAGGGAGACCTCGGGCATCGTCACCGCCGTCCACCCCGAGCGCAGCGCCGAGGACCTCGTGAAGGCCCTGGCCGAGCGCGGCGTGGGCGTCAGGGCTGGACGGTTCCGCGTCGCGCCTCACTTCTACAACTCGGAGGAAGAGGTGGACCGGATGCTGGCGGAGTTGGATCGGGTCTGAGGCTGCCAAGAGGAAAAGAGTCCGGGGAGGCGGACCTCCCCGGACTCCCGGAGTCAATCAGGGCGTGGTGCAGGCCACCAGGTTGAACGAGTCACCGGCGGGCGCGTTGATGCAGATGTTGGGCGGGAAGCCGAGGAACCGGAAGAGCTGGTTGTTGCTGGTGAGACGGGCGTAAGCGGGTGACAATCGCGTACACTGCAGGCTGCACAGGAGGCTACACCCTGATGAAGTTCCTTTCCGTTCGAGATCTGAGAAGCAAGTCGGCCGAGGTCTGGAAAGGTCTCACGGCGGAGCGGGAGATGGTCGTGACATCCAATGGCCGGCCCATTGCGATCCTTTCGGCGGTGACGGAAGAAACCCTCGAGGAAACCATAGCCGCGATTCGCAGGTCGAGAGCGGTCGCCGCAGTATCGGCGCTTCAGCGGCAGTCGGTCCAGAAGGGGAAAAGCGCCATCACTCCCACAGAGATCGACGCCGTTGATGCCCGATTCCCATCTCCCGAGCCGACAAGTCCAGGATAGGATACTGCGAGGGGGCTGCCAACCGATCCCCTCGCGGAGACCCCTTTCTCCTCAAGACACGCTTCTCCAGCAGAATGTTGGGCCTCCTGCGGCCCCGGTTCCCCCGCCTCCCGAACACACGCGAACACACGCCTTCCGGGTAGGCCTAGGTGGTTTGCCCACCCAGGCCCCCCACAGACCCCGAACACACGCCTGGCACTTGATCGGCACTTGATCGGCGGAGGCAATGGGGCGCCTCCGCCACGAGTAGCCCCCGCTTCTTGATGCTTTCACCTATGCTTCACGATCCGACGTCATCCCAACACGTAGTCGTGAGCTCTTTTGCTCCTGGTTCTCGCCTTTGTATGCAGGCCGGGTTCACGGCGGCACAGGCCGAGTAGTTCGGCCGGAACAGGAGGCGATCATGAGGGACGAGAGTATGGTTTTGGATGGAAGGGCGGAAGTTGGGATTATGACTTGGCCCCGGCAACGGACCGTATCGAGAATCATCGTGGCTTCACTGCTTTGGGCGCACTGCCTTGGACTTGGCTATGCGGACACGGTCCATGTGGCCTCGGATACCAACATCAACCTTGCGACTCCCACGCAGATCAACGGCACCGCTACCACTCTTTTGGTTCGCAGCCCCGGATCAGGAGGCGAACGGCACTCCTTTCTTTATTTCGATCTAGGAACGCTGCCGCCGGGCATTTCTGTAAGCCAAGCGACCCTGCGTCTGTGGATCGCCGCCGTCAACGATGAGGGTCCGATCGATGTCTATCCCGTCCTGGGCCCCTGGGACGAGACCACACTGTCGGCTTCTGGCGCGCCGCCTTTGGATCTCGCAATAGGTTCCTTCAGCGTTGCGACCGGTGACCAGAGTCAGTTTGTCACGGTAGATGTCACCAACATAGTTCGGGGCTGGATGGATGGAACAATCGCAAATTTCGGGATAGCCCTACTTCCAACGACCGCCGATCCCGTACGAATCACTCTCGACAGCAAAGAGAGCACGGGCACGAGTCACTCGCCGGAGCTCGAGGTGGCACTGACAGGGCCTCAAGGTCCCGTAGGTCCACAAGGGACTGCAGGTTCTGCCGGTCCTCAGGGGCCACAGGGGCCGGCTGGTATCGACGGACCTTCTGGCCCTGTCGGTCCACCGGGAGCTCAAGGACCGCAGGGTCCTGACGGTCCCGAAGGGGCTCAAGGTCCAGCTGGCATTGAGGGAACCGTTGGCCCAATGGGCCCTGAAGGCCCGCAAGGTCCAGCTGGCCCACAAGGCATCCAAGGCGAACCTGGGACGACCGGCCCGGCAGGAGTAACAGGGCCGCAAGGACCTCCAGGACCACAAGGTGCGCAAGGTCCAACTGGCGTCGATGGAGCAGCAGGACCCGTAGGACCAGCAGGTCCCCCAGGCCTGCAAGGCGTGCCTGGTCCACAGGGCATCCAAGGCGAGCATGGCCTGACCGGACCCACAGGAGCAATAGGACCTCAGGGGGCTCCAGGGCCGCAAGGTCCGGCTGGGCCTGGCGGAGCTGTCGTGCAAGTGAAATATGCGGCGGGGAGCAGTGACCTACTCCTGCCATCGCGGGTCAATGTCTATCCAGAAAGCATCTCGATTCAAACCACCGCTGTGACAAGCCTGCTGGAGGTTACCTTCGTCGTGGAAGCGACCAAGCACCCGCCCCAACCCGGCGAAAACTACCTTTACTTCTTTCCGCGTCTTAATGGTGTGCCAATCTCGAACAAGTTTTATGGCTTTACGGTACCCGGGGGTAGCGTGAGTTCTACCTACTCAGGAACATGGATTATACCGGTTAGCGCTGGAACGCATTCGGTCGGAATGATTGTGGACAAGATCCAATCTATCAACATCGAGTGGTGGTTAGGTAAGCAGCGGGTCTTGATCGTCAAAGAAATTGTGCCGTAGGCGAGCGACACTTAAAGGCGATAGTCCCCCCAGCACCGCCTTGATGAGAGGACACCGAGATCAAGTGAGCGGTTTACCGAGCCTTCGCCGAGATGCGGCCTAGAAAATCTGGGGATCGGCGATCACTGGATGCTTTAAGGGCTGTCGAGCCGGGATAGGGTAGAATCGGCAACGGCGCGGTGGCTGTAGGTCGAGGGAGTAGCTGTTTCCGGCGGCTTTCGCCGTAGTGCCGGTGCCTCAGTCTTGACCGCGACTCCGTTTCCCGCCGCCGCTCATCGAACCGGACTTGCGGATCTCCCGCATCCGGCTCTCGGACGGGATTCACAAGAGGGCATACACGGTACTTCCTTGCAGGCGCCTCTGGCGGCGAGTGTTCGGAACACGCAGCCGACCGGCTTGCACATCCGGCCGATGCGGGGGTAGCCTCACCCTGGAAGCGCCGGTGTGCCGCCGGCCCACACTGCCGCAGTCATCCACGCAGCCGCCCGCGCTCAGTGAGGAGACACGCTATGATCCGTAAGCTCAAGTCCGGCGAGTATCGCTTGTACTCGCGTAAGAAGGACCCGAAGACCGGCAAACGTCGGAACCTTGGCACCTTCAAGACCCGTGAGGAAGCGAAGGAGCACGAACGTGCGGTGCAGTTCTTCAAGCGCAAAGGATAGATCCCTGGCCCAGAATCTTGCTTACAGGGGTAAGTGAAGGAGCATGGAGGAGCCATTGATGAGTTGGTTGCGAATGATGATAGGCCTTTGCGTTGTAGCCCTTGGAGTTGGTGCCTGCACGCCAGAGAGAGGTGGTCCCATGCACGATGTTCAGCATGTCAGCGTTACCATCGACCGCCCGCCGACCGAAGTCTACGAGTTCGCCTCCGACCCCAGAAACATGCCACGCTGGGCCGCTGGGCTGGCACGTTCCGAGATGAAGAGGGACGGCGATGAGTGGATCGCGGATGCCCCGTTCGGCAAGGTCAGAGTGAAGTTCGTTCAGCGGAACTCTTTCGGCGTCATGGATCATGACGTCAAGCTGGAGTCTGGCGAGACCATCCACAATCCCATGCGGGTCGTGCCCAACGGAGAGGGCAGCGAGTTCGTGTTTACGCTGATCCGCCGGCCAGAAATGTCCGACGACCAGTTCGCCAAAGACAAGGCGGCGGTCGAGAACGATCTGAAGACGCTGAAAGAATTGTTAGAGCCCAAGCCAGGCTCTCAATGAAACTTATCACTTGGCGTACTCCTGCCCGGGGCGAGCTCGGCTGCCGTCAGGGACCGGTCGATCGAATGGTTCATCGAAGCGTTCGTTGCCCGAGTTGTGCGGTCTTCGCAAGCGCCTCGAAGCGCGCTAGCGCGGCGTCGAGGCGCGGCAGCAGATCGCGTATCCGCTCGCGGATGCCGGGCGAGGGCGCGAGGCTGCCGGCGACGATCGCGTCGTACAACGAGGTCAGCTCCGGCGTGAGGCCCGGATCCCCGTCGCGGCGCAACCACGAGAGCTCGCCTTCGACGGCGTCGAGATCCGCGACCAGTGCCTCGGTCCCCGGTCTCTCGCGCACCTCCTCGCGAAGCGCGTCAAGCCGCGCCAGCGCCTTGATCAAGCCGTCGATGCGCGCGCCGACGTCGCGCGCCAGCGCGAGTTGCTCATCGAAGTCGGCGGCCACCGCGTCGATTCTCGGATCGGCGAGCATCGTCAGCGGCTGGGTGGCGCTCCACGCGCCCGCCGTGATCTTCACCGTGTAGTTCCCTGGCTTCACGAACGGGCCGAACGGCCCCCACGTCGGGTCGTTGCCGCCCGGAAGCTCGAACGGCACGGCGTGCCGGGCCGTCCAGCGAAATCTGTTGATGCCTTGCCGCGTTGGGACGACATCCCACCCCTCGAAGACGGACGTGAGGACGGCAGGGACATCCGATTTCCAGGGGTCGTCGGGCGAACGGCTGACGTACCTGGCGACGAAGTCGCCGCGCTCGTCGCTGATCTCGATGGTGACGGGATGCGTCTGCGACGTGAGGTAGTACGAGATGGTGGCGCCACCGTCGACCGGAATGTACGAACCGTTCCCGGCAGGACGATATCCAGGGCGAGGCGCGAACAGGTGGCTCACATCCGCGCGGAGGCCGCCGGCCTGCTGCACGACGCCGAGGTCCTCCAACACCCACAGTCCGCGGCCGAAGGTCGACACGACGAGGTCCTTACGATGCACCCGCAGGTCGGATACCGGCGCGACAGGAAGATTGAGCTGCAGCCGCTGCCACCGGCCGCCATCGTCCCACGACACGTAGATCCCAAACTCCGTGCCGGCATAGAGCAGTCCCTGGACGTCGTGGTCTTCACGCACCGCCCGCACGTAATGGCCGCTGTCGATACCGTCGACGCCGCCGCGCCACGAGCGGCCATAGTCGTCGGTGACGAAGATGTACGGCCGGCGATCGCCGAGCAGATAGCGGTAGACCGCAATGACGGCGCGGCCCGGCGCGTGCACCGACGGATCGATGGTGTTGACCGTGCCCCACTCCGGCATGGCGGGCGGCGTCACGTTCGTCCACGTCTGCCCGCCGTCGCGCGAGACGTGCACGAGCCCGTCGTCGGTGCCCACCCACAGCAGCCCCTCGGCGAGCGGCGACTCTTCGATCACCAGGATGGTGTCGTAGATCTCGCTGCCCGCTACCCCTCGCTTCAGGCCCCGACTGTGTGCCGGCTGCTGCTTCGTCTTGTCGTTCCGAGTCAGGTCGCCGCTGATTACCTCCCAGGAACGGCCGCCATCGCGCGAGCGATGCACGTGCTGCGATCCCATGTACAGGACGTCCGGGTTGTGCGGCGAGAGACGCAGCGGCATGTTCCAGTTGGTGCGGTATTCCATGGCCGCCGCCCGCTGCCCAACGCGCGGCTCGGGGTAGACCTGCAGGACCTCGGAGGTCTTCCTCGCCGTGTCGGTCTTCGCGATCTGCCAGCCCTGCCCGCCGATCGTCGCGTACACAATGGATGGATTGCGGGGATCGACGGCGATGTTGCTCGCCTCGCCGCCGCCGACATCATAGACATCGACGAGCTCCAGCGGCATGTTGCGGTTTGCCGTCGGCACCGACACCGCGCCGGCATCCTGCTGTGCGGAGTAGACGCGGTACGGATATCCCGTGTCGACCGCGACGCGATACATCTCGCCGGTCGGCTGATTCATCTGCGTCGACCATGTCACGCCGCCGTCGAGCGAAACCGTCGCGCCGCCGTCATTGCCGTTGATCATGATGCGCGGGTCGCGCGGATGGATCCAGAGGTCGTGATGGTCCACGTGCGATTCCGGGGCCATCGCGAAGGTCGCGCCGCCGTCGGTCGACTTCAACAGTGTGATGTTCAACACGTAGATCACGTCCGGGGACACCGGATGCGGCGTGAGATGCGTGTGATAGGAGGCGCGCTGCGTCAACTGCCCGTCGCCGTTGACGCGCGACCAGGTGCGGCCCGCGTCATCCGATCGAAAGAGCCCGCCGGCGCCGCCCGCCGCTTCGATCAGCGCCCAGACACGCGACGGTCGCGCCGGAGAGATGGTGACGGCGGTGCGGCCGAGCACGCCCGACGGCAGGCCGCCTGAAAGACGCGTCCAGGTGTCCCCGCCGTCTTCGGACTTGAAGATCCCGCCCTCCGTACCGCCGTTCTCGAACGCCCAGGGCTTGCGCTCGAAGGACCACGAGGCCGCGTACAGCACGCGCGGATCGGCAGGGTCGAGCGCGAGATCGACGATTCCCGTTCTCTCACTGATGAAGAGGACCTTCTGCCACGACCGACCGCCGTCGCTCGAACGGAAAACGCCGCGCGTCGCATTCGGCGCCGAGGCGTGACCGAGCACGGCGGCGTAGACGAGACCGGGATTGCGCGGATGGATCCGGATGCGGCCGATCTGCCCCGCATCGCGAAGTCCCGCATGCACCCATGTTGCGCCGCCGTCGTCGGACCTGTAGACGCCGACGCCGGGCGAGACGTTCACGCGCGGGCACGCGGTGCCGGTACCGGCGTACACCACCAGCGGATTGGAGTCGGACACCGCGATCGCGCCGACCGATCCGGCCTCGAAGTACCGATCCGACACGTTGCGCCAGGTGGTGCCGGCGTTGGTCGACTTCCACACGCCGCCGCCGATGCCGCCGAAGTAGAACGTGAAGGGATCGGCCGCGACGCCGGTGACGGCCGTCGAGCGCCCGCCGCGGGTCAAATGGAGCTGGCGGTACTCGAGGCCCGCCAGCAGAGCCGGATCGGGCTGGGCCGCGGCAAGGGAGAGAAGCAGCAGCAGTGGGTTCATGTCCGCCTCTTGGCGGCATCGTATCGTATCCGGCGTCCTCGCCGCCGCGCCCCGACCTACTTCTGCCGGATCAACATCCACCCTGCGATGGGCGCGGCAAGAAGCCAGATCGCCACGGCGAGCAGCAGCGGCGGGCTGAGTCTGATCGACGCGATCACGTTCACCGCCTCGCCGGCGAGGGTGCCGCCGAGGAGCATGAAGACCAGCACGAGGGCGGCGGCGAGCGTCACGGCCTGACCGATCAGCAGAGAGCGCCGCGCGGCCGCCTGCGCTTCCTGGCGCCGGCGCATCTGCATCCGCCACAGCATCGTCCCGGAGCTCGGCAGCGCCGCCTCGGTCACCGCCTGCACGCTCTCGTTGAGCAGCGCGCCGGCGACGAGACGCAGCTCGCTGCAGGCCGCGCACGTTGCGATGTGCGACTCCAGCTCGTCTCCGATGAAACCGGCGCCGAGGGCGTCGAGCAGCTCGTCCTCGCGCGGACAGGGAGTCGCGCCGCTCACCGGGCACCTCCGGTCAGAATCCCCGCCAGCTTGCGCCGCGCGCGCAGCAGCAGCGTGCGCACGCTGATCGCGCTGAGCCCGAGGATCTCCGCGATCTCCTCGTGCGACGATCCTTGCGCGTACGCGAGCCAGAGGAGCTCGCGCTGCGCCGGCTCGAGCTGTTGGATCGCCCGGGCGACGTCGGTGCGCATCGCGACCTCGGTCTCCGGGCTCGGGCTCGCGCTCTTCGGCCCCGCGCCGGCCGACGGCGCCCCCTCATCGGCGAGCGGCACTTCCTCGTAGTGCCTGCCGCGGCGGGCCGCGTCGCGCACGAGGTTCGTGGCGATCTGGAACAGCGAGTTGCGGCGATGGGCCTCGCTCTCGTAGCGCTTCGACGCGCGATAGAAGCGGTAGTACGCCTCCTGCAGGAAATCGTCGGCCTTGTGCGGGTCGCCGCTGATCCGCGACAGATACGCCCACAACGGACGCGCCGTGCGTTCGTAGAACGCACGGAACTCGTCGTCGCCCATGACGGCCAGGGCCTCTTCCGCGTGGCGCTTGGCCATCATCGTGTCGAGGATCACGAGCGGGTAGCTCATACCGTCGATCATCTCACGGACCCTGTCGAATCGATGGCCTCAGGTGGAACGCCGCCGTCCTCCCACAGGCCGAGGCGGCGCGACAACTTGAGCGAAACGGCGGCGGAGGCGATGAAGCCGGCGCCCACACAAAGCGCGATCGCTCCGAGGGCGAACAGCCCCTGCGACGCGTCCTTTTCGAAGACGGCGCTGAGCAGCAGCATCCCGAGGCCGACGATGGCGGCCACTACGCCGATCTGCACCGACCACAGGATGCGCGCCGCCAGCGTCGACGTTCTCCCGCCCGCCGGACGCTCGATGTGCAGCGGAATTGGCGCGGACTCGAGGAATTTGCCGCCCGCCGGCGTGCGGATGTACTCGAGCAGCTGCTCGCTCGTGTTGAAGCGGTCGAGGATCTTGTTGTGCACCTCGCTCTGCGTGCGCGAGAGCTGCTTCCAGCGCTTCTGTTCGATCAGCGTCCGGATCAGCCACGCCAGCGCGACGACGGTCAGGCCGATGCCGCCGGCGACCGCCAGCACCTCGAAGATGTCGTCGAGCACGCTTCGGTTCTCCGCGGGGCTGTTGAACTGGGCCAGGTAGAAGCGCGGGTTCTTGAGGATCTCCGGATGCCTGGTCACGAGCTCCTGGACTTCCGGATAGCCGGACATGAACGCGTCGTTGGTCAGCAGCGCCGGGTCGAGCTTGAGGATCATCCACAGCTCGTCCGGCTGGTACTGGAGCAGGCTGGTGAGCTGCCTTCGGACTTCGTAGTGCCTGCCTGCCGACGGGTTCTCGGTGTCTTCGATAGGTGTCTCGGTCTCTTCGGTGGGTGTCTCGGCCGCTGTTTCCGTGTCGGCCGCGGTCGTGGTGGGCGTCTCGGGGGCGGTCGTCGGCGCCTCCTGAGCGATGAGCTCGCCTGCGAGGGCAAGGACCAGCATCAGGATGAAGATCGTTCGGGCGGTCAGCGTCATGGACGTGAGTCTCCTTCGCCCGGTACTACGAGCGACGTGGAGAGTGGTGTACAGCCCGCCTGAATATCCTGCCATGCCTGCCCCTGTACACCGCCCGGCTCCGGAGGCGTATTGCCGGTCATGACCCCCGATCTTCGCATCCACAGCCTCTCGAAGACCTATCCGAACGGCGTGCAGGCGCTGCGCGACGTCAGCCTGACCATTCCAACCGGCATGTTCGGCCTCCTCGGCCCGAATGGCGCGGGCAAGTCGACGCTGATGCGCACGATCGCCACCCTGCAGGAAGCCGACTCCGGCTCGATCACCCTCGGCGGCATGGACGTGCTCCGGCAGAAAGACGATGTCCGCCGCGTGCTTGGCTACCTGCCGCAGGAGTTCGGCGTCTATCCGCGCGTGTCGGCCGAGGGATTGCTCGAGCACTTCGCGGTCCTCAAAGGCATCGCCGACCGGCGATTGCGCAAAGACACCGTCGCCGCGTTGCTGCAGCGGGTCAATCTCTACGAAGTCCGCAAGCGGAATCTCGGCACGTTCTCGGGCGGCATGCGCCAGCGCTTCGGCATCGCCCAGGCCCTGCTCGGGAACCCGCAGCTGATCATCGTCGACGAGCCGACCGCGGGGCTCGATCCCGGCGAGCGCGTGCGCTTTCACAACCTGCTCGCGGAGATCGGAGAGAACGTGATCGTCATTCTCTCGACGCACATCGTCGAGGACGTGAGCGACCTCTGTTCGCGCATGGCCATCATTTCCCACGGGCGCGTGCTCGCCGAGGGGGAGCCGTCGCGGCGCATTGCCGACGTGGAAGGGAAGATCTGGCGGCGGGTGATCGACAAGGGCGAGCTGCCGCTGCTGCAGAACGACCACGCCGTGACCTCCACGCGTCTCGCCGCCGGCAAGACCGTCGTGCACGTATTCAGCGAGGAGCGGCCGGCCGGGTTCGAGACCGTGAATCCGTCGCTCGAAGACGTCTACTTCTCGGCGCTGCACATCGCGGAGGCCGCGTAGATGCTGCGGGCCATCGCGGGCTTCGAGCTCAAATACCAGGTCAGGTCGCCGCTGTTCGCGATCCTGTTCGTCATCCTCTTCGCGCTGACGTTCGCCTTGATCACCGACGATCCCGCCGACGCCTTCGGCGCGTCGACGAACGTGAAGTGGAACTCGCCGTACGTGGTGATGATGTGCCTGCTGCTGATGAGTCTCTCCGGCACGCTCACGACGACCGCCTTCGTGGTGAATTCGATCCATCGCGACTTCGAGCTGAACACCGACGCGCTCTTCTTCAGCCGTCCGATCGCAAAGTGGCAGTACATGGGCGGCCGTTTCCTGGGCTCGTTCCTCGCCGGAATGCTGGTCTTTGCCGGCGTCTGCCTGGCCACGCTCCTCGGCAGCTTCGCGCCGTGGATCCCGAAGGAGCACATCGGATCGATCGAGCTCTTCCCGTACCTCTACTCGATCGCGATCCTGGTGCTGCCGAACCTCCTCTTCGCCGGCGCGCTCTTCTTCGCCATCGCCGCGCTGACCCGCAGTCTGATGGCGACGTACGCCAGCATCGTCGGAACCGTCGTGTTCTACGGCGTCGCGAACAGCCTGGCCGAGGGGATGGAGACGCGGACGTGGGCGGGGATGCTCGACCCGTTCGGCGTGCGCGCCGCGATGCTCGCCACGCAGTACTGGACCGTATTCGAGAAGAACACCCAGGTCATTGCGCTCGAAGGGGTCTTTCTCTGGAACCGGGTGGTGTGGGTGGGGGTGGCCCTTGCCTTTCTTGCGCTCGCGTACGTGCGATTCAGCTTCACCGCCAGCTTCACCGCCAGCAGGCGACGCGCGGCGCGCAAACAGATCGACGAAACGCCGGCGCGCGTCGCCTTGCCGCTGCCGCGCGTCCGCCCGAGCTTCAGCAGCGCCGCCCAATTCGCAGCCCTCGTGAAGCTCGAGGCCATCGGCACGCTCAAGAGCATTCCGTTCATGATCATGCTCGTCAGCGGCATCGCCCTCGTGGCCGGCAATACCCTCGGCACCCTCGACGGTGACTGGCTCGGCGCGCCGTATCCGGTCACGCGGGAGATGGCCAACGTCATCCGCACCGCGTTCGCGGTCTTCGCGGCTCTCATCGCCGCGTTCTACGCCGGCGACATCGTCTGGCGCGAGCGGACGCTCAAGCTCGGCGAAGTGAGCGACGCCATGCCGGTACCGACCTGGCTGCAATGGACGGCCAAATTCACGTCGCTCCTGCTCGTGATCCAGTCCACGGTCGTGCTGGCGATCCTGACCACCATCGCCGTACAGGCGATCGACGGCTACTACCGCTTTGAATTCGCGCTCTACGCAAAGTCGATCCTCGTCCTGCTCGGAACGCGGCTCGCCCTGATCGCCGGCCTCGCCTTCCTGATGCAGATCTTCCTCAGCCACAAGCTGGCGGGGCTGATCGGCATCTCTGTCTGGTTCGTGTCCAACCTGCTGCCGACGATGAGGCTCGAGCGGCTGCTCTACCGCTTCGCATCGACTCCGCCCTATGGCTACTCGGACATGAACGGCTACGGCCATTTCGCCGCGCCGCTGTTCTGGACGACGCTCTACTGGATCCTCTTCGTGGCGCTGCTGTTCGCCGTCGGGCACCTGTTCTGGGTCCGCGGAACCGAAACGGGCCTGAGGCAGCGGCTGCGCATCGCCCGCGGACGGCTGGCGAAGCCGGTCGCGGCGGCGATCGTGGCCCTCGCCGCCGGCTTCATCGCCACCGGCTGCTACATCTATTACAACACCGATGTCCTCAACACGTACCGGAGCACCGGCGAGCTCGAAACGAGCGCCGCGGAGACAGAGAAGAAGTACAAAAAGTATCAGTACACCCCGCAGCCGAAGATCGTGGCGGTGAAGGCCAATGTCGACATCCATCCGGAGCGCCGCGCCGTCTTCATCGACGGCTCGTACCTGACGGTCAACAAAACCGGTGTGCCCGTCAAAGACGTGCTGGTGAATTGGAGCTGGCGCAAGCTGACGTCATTCGAGCTGTCGATTCCGAACGCGAAGATCAGCATCGACGACCCCGGCCTCGGCTACCGCCTGTACACGCTCGCCGAGCCGCTGCAGCCCGGCGCGTCGCTCACCATCGGCTTCCGGACCGCGTACGAGTCGAAAGGCTTCGTGGACGGCCGCTCGAACACCAACATCGTCGCCAATGGCACGTTCCTCAACAACCGCGACTACTTCCCGCACCTCGGCTACAACTCCCGCGACGAGCTCGAGGAAGAGCGCACAAAGCACGGCCTGCCGCCGCTGGAGCGGCAGAAGCC
>Ga0190265_10001176_pt1 | contig 17157 bp, 16 predicted proteins | sample Popmic124T_FD_133135 | JGI IMG/M metagenome (GOLD analysis project Ga0190265, IMG submission 133135) | Populus adjacent soil microbial communities from riparian zone of Indian Creek, Utah, USA - 124 T | ecosystem: Environmental > Terrestrial > Soil > Riparian zone | place: USA: Utah | collected...
CGGCGCTCGCCGCTTTTGCCGCGGCGTTAGTCGCCTTTGCGCTGCCCGCCGATCTCCTTGGCGAGCTGGTCGGCGCCAGCGGCCTGCCGTCGCTGCTTGCCGCCGCCGAACCGCCGCTCGGGCTGACCGCGCGGATCGCGATCGCAGCGGCGGGCGCGGCCGCGACCTTCGGCCTGGTCATCTTCCTTTTGCGCCTGCTCGACCGCTCCGGATTCGATATTCCCCAGCCGGCGCGCGCCGCGGTGGGCGAAGACGAAGAACTCAAGCTGCGCCGCCGCGATTCGCACCCCGACGCTCCCGCGCGCCGCCCGATTTCCGCCACCCGCGATCTCGGCGAGCCGGCCCCGCCGGTCCGGCCCAAAGAAGCGGGTCCCGTCTGGATGGCCGATCCCGAAGCCGCAGAACCGGTCGCGGCTGCCGAGCCTGTCAAGCGCGCAGAACCGGTCGAACCTGCAATCGCAAAGCCCCGGCCCGCTCCCGCCGCCGAACCCGTCACGAGCCTGCCCGAGCTGATGGAGCGGCTCGAGCGCGGCCTCGCCCGCCGCGCGGGGCGGCCCTCAGCCGCCGCGCCCCAGGCGGCGCCGAAAGTCTTCCCCGAGGCGGGCGACGATCGGCTGCAGAGCGCGCTCGACAGCCTGCAGCGCCTCGCCGCGCGCCAGAGCTAGCTCTCCTCCACCGTCAGCGCCTCCAAAGTGAGGCTGAGCGAATCGCCCTCCCGCCGCTCCTCGAGCAAAGCGATATCGGCCAGGATATGGCCGCGCAGGTTGAATTCGCGCTCCGAAAGGCCGTCCAGGAAAGCGTCGGCCGCGGCCGTGGCGCCGGCGCCGCCGCCGAGGCCGAGGCGCAGGCGGTGGCGCTCGCCCGAGAAAGTGATGCTCGCCCAGGGGCGGCTGACCCTCTCCTCCACGCGCAGAGTGCCGGCAAGGGTCGCGAAAGCGGCGCGAATCGCTTTCTCCAGCTCGGCGCCGGCGTCGGCGGTCATTGCCCGTCCTCGCGCCGGTCGAGCCAGCGCGTCACGCGCGCGGCCGTGGTTTCACGCAGTTCCCGGCCGTTCCTGAGATCGAAGACGAAGCGCGGATCGCCCATCGCCTCGCGCCCGAAGCGGGTCGGGGGCATGGCGCTCTTGCGCAGATAATTTTCGATACGCCGGTGCAGGTACATGACAGGTCCTCCGAATCGCTGTTCCTGATCTGTTCGGACAGTCGGAGGACATTTCCTACTTGTCTAGGAAAAATCCTATCTGTATTGGACTAAAAATGGCGGACGAGGAGTCACGGGCCGCGTTGCAGCGGCTGATCGCGGAAAGGGGCGAGGATTATGCCGGCCTGTCGCGTCTGCTCGGCCGCAACCCCGCCTACATCCAGCAATATATCAAGCGCGGCAGCCCAAAGCGGCTGGCCGAAGCCGACCGGCGGCTTCTCGCCCGCTATTTCGGAGTCGAGGAGGCACTGCTCGGCGGGCTGGAGGCGGCGCCGCGGCGGGCCCTCCTGCCGGTGCCGAGGCTCGAGGTGGACGCGTCGGCGGGGGCCGGGGCGTTCGACGGGGACGAGCGGGCGCAAGCGCATATCGCCTTCGATCCCGCCTGGCTGAGGCGGATCGCGCGCGGCGCGCCCGATTTGCTTTCGATCATCCGGGTCACCGGCGATTCGATGGCGCCGACGCTCGCCGACGGCGACGACATCCTCGTCGACCGCGGCGACGGCGCGGCGCGGGTGAGGGACGGCATCTATGTGCTGAGGATCGACGATTCGCTGGTGGTGAAGCGGCTCGCGGTCAACCCGGCGGCGCGGACGCTTTCGGTCCGAAGCGACAATCCGGCCTATCCGGGCTGGCCGGATTGCGAGCCGGGCGCCGTCGACATCGTCGGCCGGGTGGTCTGGACCGGGCGGCGGATCGGCTAGGGACCCTAGCGCCGGTCGAGCAGCCAGACCAAAGCGAGCAGGACGAGCCCGGCGCCGAGGCCGGCGAGGAAGCCGATGCTCGGCTGGTGATAGGCCATGCCGGCGCCGACGCCGGCCATGATCGACAGGGAAAGCAGGCAGCCGCCGGCCAGCCGAACGTTCGAAGCGGATTTCATGGCGCGCTCATGCCAGCAAGCGGCTGCGCGCGCCAGCGCCGGCCGTCGTGGTTTACGGCCCGTTGACGATGGCCGTCACGCTCTTGGAAAGGTCCGGGCCTTAGAGTGGCGCTCAACGCCAGACGAGAAAAAGAGGAAAGTCTTGCACGACCCCGTCTACCTCCCCGACGCCTCGGCCGCGGCCGATGCGGCGGAGCTGATCGCGCGCTTCGGCGATCATGCCGCGCTCGAGGCGGCGGCGCGGGCGCACCGCAGCCGCGGCCTCGGCAACGTCGTGCATTTCTGCCGCTGGCGGCAGATCGAGCGGATGATCCAGCTTCTCTCCTCGACCGAGCGGGCCGACGCCACGATCCATTGAGAGGCAAGGGGAATTCCTCGCTGGCGCCTCTGAGCGGCGGCCGCTAGCGTCCTCTTATGTTGCAAGCCGTTGCCGGGCGGCGCGCGGCCGCTTGGTCGGCCGTCCTTGCCCTCATCCTTAGTCCCGCCGCCGGACATGCGCAGGCGCCGGACCCGCTGGACGAGGTCAACCAGCCGCTCGACCCGTCGGCGCCGATCGAGCCATGGCCGGATCTGGGCGTCGACTGGCCCGACATGGAGGCGGACCGGACCGCGCCGATTCCGGTGACTCCGGAGGCCAATGTCGCCGACGCCGGCGCGGCGCGGACCTATTCCTACCGAATCGAGGGCCTCGAGGCGGCCGAGTCCGAGGCGCTGACGGCCCGGTTCCGAGCGCTTTCGACGCTCAAACAATATCGCGGCGATCCGGCCAATGCCGCCCAGATCGACCGCCGCGCCCGGGCCGACGCCGAGCTGATGGCCGAATTGCTGCGCGCGCATGGCTATTATGACGCCCAGGTGGCGACTGCCGTCGACGCCGCGCCGGGCGGCGGCTTCGCTGTGACTTTGAACGTCCAGCCGGGGCCGCTCTACCGGTTCAGCGAGGTGAGGCTGCCGGGTCTCGACGAGGCGGCGGGCGCCGACTCGGCGGCCCTGCGCGACTCCTTCGCCGTCGCCGCCCAGGATCCGGTCGACGCGACTCGGGTCGAGGAGGCGCAGGCGGCGCTTCGCGCCGAGCTCGGCCGGCGCGGCTATGCCTTCGCGCAAGTGGGCGAGACCGAAGTCGTGGTCGACCACGAAACCCGGACGGCGACGCTCGTTCTGCCGGTCGAGCCGGCGGGGACTCGGCGGTTCGGGCGTGTCGTCGTCGAGGGCCGGCCGCTGTTCAGCGCCCGCCATATCGAGACCATCGCCCGCTTCAGCGAGGGCGAGCCGTTCCGCGCCGAGCGGATCGAGGATTTGCGCCAGGCCCTGGTCGCGACCGGCCTCGTCTCGTCGGTCACGATCCGGCCGGTCGCGCGCCCCGGCGGCGATCTCGTCGATCTCGCCATCGCGATCGAGCCGGCGCCGATGCGCACCATCGCCGGCGAGGCGGGCTACGGCACCGGCGAGGGGATCCGCCTCGAACTGAGCTGGCAGCACCGCAATCTGATCGAGCCCGAAGGCGCGGTCACCTTCCGAGGCGTCGCCGGCACGCGCGAGCAGGTCGTCTCGGCGATCCTTCGGCGCAACAATTTCCGGCGCCGAGACCAGGTGCTGAACGCCCAGATCGCCGCCACCAATGTCGATCGGCCCGCTTATGACGCGCGGACCTTCACCTTGACCGGGGGGATCGAGCGCCAGTCCAACATCATCTGGCAGTAGGCCTGGACCTGGTCGGTCGGCGCCGAATTGACCGCGACCGACGAGCGCGACGTCGACATCGCCTCGGGCACGACCCGGCGGCGGACCTTCTTCATCGGCGCGATCCCGGCCTATCTCGGCTATGACGGATCGAACGATTTGCTCGATCCGACGCGCGGCTACCGGCTCTCCGCGCGCTTTTCGCCGGAGGCCTCGCTGCAGAGCGGAAGCTTCTTCTACGCCCGAGCCCAGCTCGACGGCAGCGTCTATTTGCCGGTCCGCGACACGGTCACCATCGCCGCCCGGGCCCGGCTCGGCTCGATCCTGGGCGCGAGCCGGGACAGGATCGCGCCGTCGCGGCGCTTCTATGCCGGCGGCGGCGGGTCGGTGCGCGGCTACGGCTTCCAGGCGCTGGGGCCCCGCGATCCGGTGTTCGACGATCCGATCGGGGGCCGAAGCCTCCTCGAATTCGCGCTCGAGGCGCGGGTCCGGGTCGGCAATTTCGGGATCGTGCCCTTCATCGACGCGGGCAATATCTCGACCTCGACATTGCCGAGGCTTCGCGACCTCCAGCTCGGCGCCGGAATCGGCGCCCGCTACCACACCCGCTTCGGCCCGATCCGGGTCGATGTCGGCACCCCCCTCAATCCGCGCAGCGGCGATCCCCGGATCGCGGTCTACGTCTCGCTCGGCCAGGCCTTTTGAGCGTGGACGAAGCGGTCCTCGATCCCGCGCAGGCGCCGCCCGAGCCGGCCCCCCGCTCGGCCCTGCGCCGCTGGACCGGGCGGCTCGCCAAGGCCCTGGCGGTGGTCGCGGTCGGCCTGCTGCTCGGCTTCGCGGCGCTGGTCGCCTTCCTCGACACCTCGGCCGGCCACCGCTTCATCGTCGATCGGATCGCGGCGATGACGCCGGCGTCGGGCCTCAGGATCCGGATCGGGCGGATCGACGGCTCGATCTGGGGCCGGACCGAGCTGCGCGACGTCAGGCTCTACGATCCCGACGGCCTGTTCGCCGAATCGCCCGAGCTCGACATGGACTGGCGGCCGCTCGATTTCCTGTTCAACGCGCTGGTGGTCGACGAGCTTCGCTCCGATCTCGTCATCCTTCACCGAATGCCCCGTTTGATCCCTTCGCGCGAGCCGCGGCCTTTGCTCCCCGATTATGACATCCACCTGGGCCGGCTCGACGTCCGGCAGTTGCGGATCGGCGCGGCGGTGACCGGGCGCGAACGGGTCGGCAGTCTCGCCGGCGAGGCCCAGATCAGGAGCGGCCGAGTCCTGCTCGGGCTCCGGGTCGCCGTGCGGGACGGCGGCGACCGCCTCAGCCTTCGCCTCGACGCCGAGCCCGACCGCGACCGCTTCGACCTCGACGCCCGAATCCAGGCGCCCGCCAACAGCGTCGTCGGGGCGATGCTCGGGACTCGGCGGCCGGTGCGGCTCGACCTTGGCGGCGATGGCACCTGGCGGAACTGGACGGGGACGGCCCTGCTCGACATTTCGGGCCGGCGCACCGCCGACCTTCGCTTGCGGATGAATTCGGGGCGCTTCCGCCTGCGCGGCGCGGCGGCGCCGGCGCGCTTCCTTCGCGGCAAGCTGCAGCGGCTGACCGCGCCGCGCGTCCTCGTCAACGGCAGCGGCCTCTTCTCCGACCGGCGGCTGGACGGGCGCCTGTCGCTCGCCTCGCCTTCGATCCGGATCGAGGCTCGGGGCGCCGTGGACATGGCGGGCGGCGATTATGAGGATGTCGCGATCGCGGCCGAGCTGATCCGGCCTGCGGCCATGTTCCGCAACATGACCGGCCGGCAGGTGCGGCTGACCGCCTTGCTCGACGGCCGCTACGGAAGCGCGCGCTTCGTCTACCGGCTGACCGCGCCCCGCATCGCCTTCGACCAGACGGGGTTCGAGGAGGTGCGGGTGGAAGGGCGCGGCACTCTGTCCCGCGCGCCCGTCACCGTGCCGATGCTGGCGACCGCCCGGCGCGTCACCGGGGCCGGCGATGTCGCCGGCGGAATCCTCGCCAATTTGCGCGTGCAGGGCCTGCTCAGGGTGACCGCTCAGCGCCTGACCGGCGAGAATCTCATCGTCAGCTCGGACAAATTGAGCGGCCGCGCCGGCCTCTCGGTTGACCTTCGCACAGGCGTCTACACGGTCGCGATCAATGCCGGCATGAGGGCATACGTCATCCCGGGCTTCGGCGTGGTCGACGTGCTTTCGGAGCTTCGCGCGGTGCCGGGGCCTGGCGGCAAGGGGACGATGGTGACCGGGCGGGCGCGGGCCTGGGTGCGGCGGATGGATAACCGTTTTCTCGCCTGGGTCGCTGGGGGGCTGCCGACGCTGACCACCGATCTCATTCGCGGGCCGGATAGGATCGTCCGCTTCAGCAATTTGCGGATCGCGGCGCCAAGGCTGGCGCTGGCGGGGAACGGATTCCGGCGCATCGACGGCACTTTCTCGTTCGAAGGCGCCGGGCGCCACGCCGACTATGGGCCGCTCAGGCTCGGCCTCGAGGGGCGGATCGAGCGGCCGCAGCTCGCGATACGGCTCGAACGGCCGGCCGAGGCGCTCGGCCTCCGCAACGTGCTCCTGAACCTCGAGCCCAATGCCGCCGGCTATGCCTGGCGGGCGGAAGGGGGCTCGACGCTCGGGCCGTTCACCGGGACGGGGGCCATCCTCCTCCCGCAAGGCCGGCCGGCGATCATCCAGGTCGCGGCGCTGAACGTGTCGGGGACTCGGGCGAGCGGGGCCCTTCGCTCCGATCCGGGCGGCTTCACCGGCCAGCTCGACGTCGCCGGCGGCGGCCTGGACGGACGGCTGCTGTTCGGCCCGTTCAACGGCCATCAGAGGATCCTCGTCAATCTCACCGCCAATGACGCCCGCTTCGTCGGGCCGCCGCCGATCCTGGTCCGGCGCGGAACGATCGAGGGGATGGTGCTTCTCGATCCGATGGGGACGACTGTGGAGGGCCGGATCGTGGCCCGGGGCCTCAGCCGAGGGCCGCTCTCGATCGCCAATGTCGATGCCCAGGCGAGCCTGCGCGCCGGGGTCGGCCGGATAAGGGCTCGGCTGTCGGGCTCGCGCGGCCGCGATTTCGCCTTCAATTTGGTCGCCGACGTCGCGGCCGGGCGCTACCGGGTGAGCGGCAGCGGCACGCTCGACCGGCGCCCGCTCGAGCTGGTGACTCCCGCGGAGCTGACCTACACGGCCGAAGGCTGGCGGCTGGCGCGGACTCAATTCCGCTTCGCCGGCGGCAGCGCGACCCTGGCCGGCCTGTTCGGGACCCGGACCGAGATCGACGCGCAGCTGCAGTCGATGCCGCTCACCCTGCTCGATATCTTCTATCCGAGGCTCGGCCTTGGCGGGATCGCGTCAGGCAGCGTTCGCTACCGCTCGCCGTCGGCCGGCGCGCCGCCGACGGGCGAGGCGAACTTGCGCATCTACGGGCTGACCCGGGCGGGCCTCGTCCTCTCCTCGCGGCCGATGGATATCGGCCTCAATGCGCGCCTCGACGGGGTCAATGCGGCCTTGCGCGCGGTGGCGGTGAGCGAGGGGCGGACGATCGGCCGGGCGCAGGCGCGGATCTCGCCGATCGGCGGCTCTGGCAATCTGTTCGACCGGCTGGCGCAGGCGCCGATGCGCGCCCAGATCCGCTATAACGGCGCCGCCGACACGCTCTGGCGGCTGACCGGAATCGAGCTGATCGACCTGTCCGGCCCGGCCGCGATCGGCGCCGACATGACCGGGACGCTCGAAAATCCGCTGATCAACGGCTCGGTGCGCACCATTGGCGCGCGGCTGGAAAGCGCGGTTACCGGCATGGTGATCGACCAGCTCGAAGCGGCCGGCCGGTTCGGCGGGTCGCAGCTTCAGATCCGGCAATTCCGCGGGCGGACGCCGGACGGCGGCACTGTCTCGGGCAGCGGCGCGCTCGATTTCTCGGCCGCGCGCGGCGTCGGAATGCGCTTCGACGTCCGTGCCGAGGCCGCCCGGCTGCTCGACCGCGACGATATCCAGGCCTCGGTGACCGGCGACATCGCGATCCGCTCCGACGGCGACGGCGGCACCATACAGGGCGACGTCGTGATGAACCAGGGCCGCTTCCAGCTCGGCAGTGTCACCGCGGCGGCGCAGGTGCCGCGCCTCAACGTGCGCGAGCTCAACCGGGCCAGCGACGCTTATGGTCCGGTGGTTCGACGGGTGGCGCCGTGGCGGCTGGCCCTGACCGTCGACGCGCCCAGCCGGCTGAGCGTGACCGGGCTCGGCATGAGCAGCGAATGGCGCGCTGACCTTCGGGTCGCGGGCACGGTGACCGAGCCCGCAATCACCGGCTCGGCCGACATGCTGCGCGGCACCTACGATTTCGCAGGGCGCCGCTTCGATCTGATCCGCGGCACGCTTCGCTTCGCCGGCGAGGTGCCGGTCAATCCGCAGCTCGATATCGTCGCCGAAGCCCGGGTCCGCGGCCTCAGCGCGCAGATCAGGGTGAGCGGGCGAAGCCAGCGGCCGGAGATAAGTTTCGCTTCGACGCCGGCGCTGCCCCAGGACGAATTGCTCTCGCGAATCCTGTTCGGAACCTCGATCACCAACCTGTCGGCGCCCGAGGCGGTTCAGCTCGCCTCCGCGGTCGCCAGCCTCAACGATCCGCGCGGCGGCCTCGATCCGATCAACGCGCTCAGGCGCGGCATCGGCCTCGATCGCCTGCGCATCCTCCCCGCCGACGTGACCCAGGGGATCGGGACCCAGCTCGCGGCCGGCAAATATTTCGGCCGGCGCGTCTATGTCGAGGTGGTGACCGACGGCCGCGGCTATTCGGCGACCACGGTCGAATATCAGCTCACCCGCTGGCTCTCGATCCTGTCGAGCATCTCGACGATCGGCCGGGAAAGCGTCAACGTGCGCGTGTCGCGGGATTATTGAGGAGTATCCGGCATGGGGCAGCGGACGATCCTGATTGCGGCGCTGGCGCTTCTGCTCCTGCTCGCCGGCGTGCTGATTCTCGTCCTGCGGCAGCGGCCTTCCGCAAGCGAGCAAGCAACCTCCTCGCCGCCCTCCACGCGAGTCGCCGATAAAGCGCCGCCGGCGCCGCCCTCCACCCCGGAGCCGGTCGATCTCGGCGCGGTGCTGGGCCTCCAGAGCCTGAGAGATTGCTCGCGCGAGCCGAATCTGGAGTCCATTTTCGAGCAAATGGTACGGATCGATCCCCAGACCTTCGAAAGCCGGCGGGGCGGCCCGATCAGCGTGCCGGGCTATGATCGGCCGCTGGTCCCGACCTTCGAACGAACGCGCGAAATCGACGGCAATGCCGATATCCGCTCGGTGACCGCCGATCTCGACCTTCCCGGCCGCTGGCACGGTCTGGCGGTCTCCGGGCTCCGGCGAAGCTTCTACGAGGAGAGCGACGCCTCCGCCTTCGATATCCGCTTCGCCGAGCCGCCGGAGCGGGTGCGCGAAACGCTCGTCCGGCACGGCTTCCGCCTGCCCCCGGCGGGCGAATTTCGGCAAGTGGGCACTGAGCCGGGAATCTCGACGGAGATCGGAATCGCGCGGATCGAGGGCGGGGCGGCGCTGACATGCGCGACGGGATGAGCGCGCACCGCATACGCAACATCGTCGGCGGCTCGGCGGGCAATCTCGTCGAATGGTACGATTGGTACGTCTACGCCGCCTTCACGCTCTATTTCGCGCCGGCCTTCTTCCCGGAAGGGGACCGCACCGCCCAGCTGATGAGCTCGGCCGCCGTGTTCGCGGTCGGCTTCGTGATGCGGCCGATCGGGGCCTGGGTGATGGGGGTCTATTCCGACAGCCGGGGGCGAAAGGCCGGGCTGACGCTTTCAGTCACGCTCATGTGCCTGGGCTCGCTGATGATCGCGGTGACTCCGGGCTATGCCCAGATCGGCGGCTTCGCGCCCGCCCTCCTGGTCCTCGCCCGAATGCTTCAGGGTCTCTCCGTCGGCGGCGAATATGGCGCGAGCGCGACCTATTTGAGCGAGATGGCGGGGCGCAAGCGGCGCGGTTTCTATTCGAGCTTCCAATATGTGACCCTGATCGCCGGGCAGCTGATCGCTCTCGCCGTCCTCCTCGTCCTTCAATTCACGATGTCCGAAGCGGCGCTCGAGGCCTGGGGGTGGCGGATCCCGTTCGCGATCGGCGCGGTGCTTGCGGTCGTCGTCTTCTATATAAGGCGGCGCCTCGCCGAGACCGAAAGCTTCACCAACGCGAAGGCCGCCGACACGCCGAAATCGAGCGGCCTCAACCTGTTCCGGGACCATCCCAAACAGGCCTTCCTGGTGATGGCGCTGACCGCCGGCGGCACCTTGGCCTTCTACGCCTACACCACCTACATGCAGAAATTCCTGGTCAACACGTCGGGCTTCGGCCGCGAGACGGCTAGCCAGGTGATGACCGCGGCCCTGTTCCTCTTCATGTGCATGCAGCCGCTCGCGGGCGCGCTCTCCGACCGCGTGGGCCGGAAGCCGGTGATGGTGACCTTCGGCCTGCTCGGCATGGTGCTGACCGTTCCGCTCTTCACCGCGCTCGAGACCGTCGAGGATCCGGTCGCCGCCTTCGTCCTCGTCTTCGCGGCGCTCGTCATCGTCACCGGCTACACCTCGATCAACGCGGTGGTGAAGGCCGAGCTCTTCCCGGCCCATATCCGCGCTTTGGGGGTCGCGCTGCCCTACGCGCTTGCCAACACGATGTTCGGCGGAACGGCGGAATATGTGGCGCTCTGGCTCAAGGACAACGGCATGGAGCGCGGCTTCTACTGGTACGTGACCGCGATGATCGGCCTGAGCCTGATCGTCTATGTGAGCATGCGCGACACCAAGAAGCACAGCATGATCCTGGAGGATTAGCGCCGCGCGCCGTGGTCGTGCGCTGCCGCGTCCTATTTGCCGGCGCTTATAAACATCTTGCTAACCATTTTGCCTGTACCCCCGAAAGACGCATTCGAAAATATGCCGGCCGCAAGCGCAAGCGGCTCAGGAAGTTGGGGAAAACAGGTGGGAAACTCGTCTTTCGGTGCGGCTTTTGTGGCCGGGTGGAGCGGGGCTGGAAGCGCGAGCGATGAATCCGGACCCGCTCCCCTGGTCTCGGCGATTATTCCCTGCCTCAACGAGCAGCAGACGATCGGGATTTGCATCCGCAAGGTGCTCGGCGCCTTTGCCAGGCGCGGGATCACCGGCGAGGTTGTCGTCGGCGATAATGGCTCGACCGACCGCTCGGTCGAGATTGCGGAGGCTCTCGGTGCGCGGGTGGTCCACCAGCCGGTGAAAGGATATGGCGCGGCGATCAGCGCGGCCGCGGGGGCTGCGCGCGGCAAATATCTGATCATGGCCGACGCGGACGATTCCTACGATTGGAGCGAGATCGATTCCTTCATCGATGCCCTTGAAGACGGCGCGGAGCTCGTCATGGGCAATCGCTTTGCCGGCGGAATCGAAGACGGGGCCATGCCGCCGCTTCACCGCTATCTTGGCAATCCGGTCCTTTCCGGGATCGCCCGATTGCTCCACCGGTCTCAGATCCGCGACTTCCACTGCGGCATGCGCGGGTTCACCAAAGAGGCGTTTCTCAAATTGAGAGCACGCTCCTCGGGCATGGAATTCGCGTCCGAGATGGTAATCAACGCGCACCGGGCCGGGCTCGATATTCGGGAAGTGCCGACCAGGCTTTATCCCGACAAGCGTGGGCGCCCGCCGCACCTGCGCTCGTTTCGCGACGGCTGGCGCCACCTGCGCCTGATCATCGCGCACGCACCGGATACGATCTATCTCGTCCCCGGTCTTGTCCTGTTGATGGTCGGCATATTCGGACTGGCGGCGCTTTCCGGCGGGCCGGTTTATGTGAACGGTCAATATTTCGGGATTCATTTCGTCGCGCTGTCGTCAATGGCAACGCTGATCGGGCTTTGCGCGATCCTGCTCGGCGCGATGGCGAAAATCGCAATCGCGATATATCAGCCGAGCGACAGAGAGCGAATCGTACCTTGGCTTCGTCGCGGCCGTCCGCTGGAGTGGCTGCTGAGCACCGGCGCCGTCCTGACCTTAAGCGGGCTCGCGGTTGAGGCACTGCTCGCCTACCAGTGGCTCTTCGTCGGCGGTTCGATGGAGCGGTCGGTGCACCTGACGTTCGCCATCACCACCGCCTGCGTCGCCGGTGTCGTGATGGGGCTTTCGGGCTTTGTCCTGAAGCTGCTGCTCGACAATCTCGACGAACGGCACGGCTCCCGGCCCAATCTTCATGACTGAAAAACCGTTCCTCTCGGTGGTCATGCCACTCCATGAGGGATCGGAATGGATAGCCGCGACGCTGGAATCGCTGGCGGCCGAGCCGATGCAGGGGGTCGAAATCATCGCCATCGACAGCAGTCCGGCCGATGCGACCGCACGGATTGTGGAGCAATTCGTCGGCCGCCTGCCGCTGCGCTTGCTCCGGCGAACCGATTTCGGGCCGTGGCAGGCCAAGACCAACTTCGCCGTCGAGTTGGCGGCGGCCGATCACCTCTGCATGCTCCACCAGGACGATTTGTGGTTGCCCGGACGTGTCGAAATGGTTCGCCGCTGGCTGGCCAACGCTCCGGATGCGGCGCTTCATCTTGCTCCGACCGCGATCATCGACCGCAACGGCCGAAGGCTGGGCAACTGGACATGTCCCTTGCCCTCAAACCGGCCGCTCGACGCCGAATTGCTGCTCAGCCGCTTGCTCGTTCAGAATTTCGTCTCGGTGCCTGCGCCGATCATCCGGCGCAGCGCCTGGCTTGCCAGCGGCGGCATGGACGACAAGCTTTGGTACACGGCCGACTGGGACCTCTGGGTGAAGCTCGCCGGCGCAGGCACCGTCGTCTACCACGACGAGGTCACGACGGCCTTCCGGGTTCATGGCAGCTCATTGACCGTCACCGGCTCACGCAATGCGGGCGAGTTCGAGGGGCAGATGCAGATGGTTCTCGATCGCCACTTGGGCCGGCTGCCGGCCCCCGGTCGGCGCCGCGTCGAAAAGGCAGCGCGGGCGTCGATCAGCGTCAACCTGTCGCTCGCGGCCGCATCGGGCGGCAGCCGGACCGCACTGCTCCGGGCCGCTCGCCATCTCCTGTCGCTCGGTCCGACCGGAATGGGCCGCTACCTGCGCGATTCCCGGCTGATCGAGCGCGTCGTGCCGAGGCTTCGCGCGAAGCTGGCCGGAGCCTTCTAGGCCATGGCGGCTTTCGACACGAACGCCGACAAGCGTCTTGCGGCCGCCCGACCTCTTTTCGAGCGCGGCTGGCGCTACGCGCTGGTCGGGCTTGCATGCGCGCTCGGCAATTACAGCGTGATGGTCGCCGTCGACTTCGCCGGCGGTCATTATCTGCTCGGCATCGTCGTCGCGGCCCTGATCGTGACTCCGATCGGCTACGCTCTCCACAGCCGCTTCACCTTCGCCGAGCCATTTCGTCTGAAGGCCTTCGCGCGCTTCGCCGGCAGCATCGCGGCGGCCTATCCGATCGCGGCCGCGATGATGATTCTGCTATGTTCGGGTTTGGGCCTCAGCGTACCCATCGCGACGCCGATCGCGATTCTGGCGCTGTTCCTATGGAACTTCGCCACTGCGCACTGGGCAATCCTGCCGCGCTTCACCCTTGGCTTTCTGCTAGGGTCGACCGCGCCGCAAAGCGACCCGGACCGTGGCCCGATGGAGACCAAGTGATGGCGATGCCCGCACCAGGCCAGGTCGCGCGCAAGCTTCTCGGCCGCCATTTTGAAGCGGTCGGCAATGTCTATCGCCGAATTTTCGTGAACCTCGCCAAGATCGTCGCATTTCTCGACAGCGAGCTGCCGCCAAACGCGCGGCTGCTCGACATCGGCGGCGGCGACGGCGCCATCGTCGATCGGTTGCTTGACCGGCGCCCGGACTTGAAGGTCACGATGTGCGATCTCGCCCCTTCGATCGGGGCGTTTCTCAGCGTAGAGAATCGCGCGAGCGTGGTCCTGGCGCCTGCGACGGACTTCACCGCCATCGACGGCGCCTATGATTGCGTAACCATCGCCGACGTCATCCATCACGTGCCGGTCGACCAGCGGGATTGCTTCTTCCGCTCGCTTGCCGCCAGCTGTGAGCGCTGGGGGTGCCGCAAGATTATCGTCAAGGACATCGAACCGGGCAGCATTCGCGCTACCTTGTCGCTGCTCGCCGACCGGCACATCACAGGCGACAAGCATGTGGTGCTGTTTTCGCGCTCCGAATTCGGCGAGATCGCGCGCAGGCATTTCCCGAAGGCGCAGCGGACGTCGGCGATGCCGGACTGGCCAAACTATTGCGAAGTGCTCAGCCAATAGGCTTGCTTACTTCGTCGCGACCGTGCCGAGCATGCTTGCGATGCGGTGGCTTTCAGCGCGGCCCACCAGCAATTTGTCGATGAACTTCAGGGGGAAGGTTAGCGTCAACAGGGCGCCCCTGGCGAACATGTACAGATTGCGCCGCTCCCTGCCGACGACGACGCCGACATATTCGGACAGGATGTTGACGACCGCACTGGTGGGCCCCTGGTGCGTGCTCACCTCGACCTTGCCGAAATCGCGAAGCAGATGCTCGATCCCGTCCTTGGTGAAGTTGCAATAATGGGCGGGATAGCCGTGATAGGGAAACAGGAACGGGTTGATGCACAGCAACCTGCCGCCGGGCCTCAGCACGCGAAGCACTTCCTTGACCACGGCCTGCGGGTCCGGGATATGCTCGATGACGCTGTCGAGGATCACCGCGTCGACGGAATCGCTCGGCAGCGGGGTGCTCGCGATATCGGCGACCAGATCGACATTTGCGTTCGGGAACAGGTCGATGTTGAGCACGTCCGGCCGGATCCGCCGAGCCCCCGAGCCGAACTCCACGATCGTCGAGCCCTCCGGTACCGACTCGAGAAAGGCGTTCAGCGTGTCACCCGGCGAATATTCGCTGGTGATGATCTGCTTTACCTTATTGTAGATGCGGGCGCGAGCGGTGGCGCCGGTATAGGCCTCTTCATGGAAGCTCGCGTCGAATGAATCGCGCACCGGCGGCTCAGCGAAGAAGGGGATTGCGTTCCGTACCGGATAGACCGCCGGGCAGGCGGTGCAGGACAGCCGGTCGGGCGCTTCTTCAAGCTCGGAATGGCAGGCGGGGCAGACCAACTCCGGCTTCAGCTTCGATTGCGGCACGCGACATCCTTCCGTGGTTAGACCAATGCTAACCAAATGAGGTTACCAATGCGTAGCCATCGCGCTCAATGAGTTTCAGGGTTTTTTGATGACGCACGCCGAACGGAACCGACGGGACGCGCTCTTTGGGCTCGCCCCTCGCCAAGCCATGATCATGCTCGGCCTGCTCGTCGCGCTTAAGCTGGCAACGCTGTTCGTCCTGGCCTGGAACACGCAGTTCGTAATGGACGAGTTCGTCCAGCTGGGCTGGGCGAAATATCTGAACGACGGGTTTGTGGAGACAGTCTCGCACCCGAAAGCGCTCGGCTATGCAATCTTTTACAGCCTCGCGCATCTGATCGGCTGGGACGCGGCCTCGATCCTCCTGGCAGGGCGCCTGCAGACGGCGGTCCTCGCATGCGGCACGCTCGGGCTCATCTACGCCTCCGCCCGCGCCCTCGGCGAGGACAAGCTGCGCGCGCTGCTCATCATTCTCGTCCTGCTGTGCTTCTCCAACTTCATGGAGAGAATCTTTCGAACGATAGCGGAGCCGCTGGCGGTGTTCTTCGCGGCCGCGGCGTTGCTGGTGGTTGTCCGAGGGCAGGCGGACACGGTGCGAACGGTCATTTTCGCCGGCATATTCAGCGGCCTGGCATTCCTCGCGACTCAGAAAGCGCTTTATTTCAACCTGGCCTTGGGCATCGCTCTGGTGGCCGACGCGGCGCTCGCCCGGCGTTTCACGGCCGGCGCGATCCGCGGTGCGTTGCTGGTCCTCGGCTGGATGGCGCCGATCGCCGCTTATTGCTTCATCTTCGGCGGGGCGGACCCCCTTCCGGTGGCGAAAAACCTGGTTTTCGGACCGGTCGAAGTCGCCACTCAGGGCGCTGCCGCCTATGACGGCCTAAGGTATTTCGTACTGCAAACGTTGGCACGCAATGCCATCCTGTACGCGCTATGCTTCGCCGGGATGATCCTTGCGCTTGCGAGGTTCCGAAGCCTCGGCGAGCGAAGGCGCATCGCCCTCGTCTTTTCAGTCGTGATAGCCGCGCTCGTTTTCGCCCACGACCAGCCTTGGCCCTACGTGTTCGTCATGGCGCTGCCGTTCATTTCGTTGTGGTGGCTTTGGGTGCTCGATCGTGCGGCCGATCATGGATGGGTCGCAAGAGTAATCTGGTTGGCGGTAGGCGTCGCTGTCGCCCTCAGCTTCGCCAAGAACATCGCCTATTTGCAATTCGACAATCGCGAGCAGCTGGCGGTGGTCACCCGCGCAGACTCTCTGATCGGCCCCGACGAGAGATATTTCGATGGCGTCGCCATGCTGCCCAATCGCCGGGAACCCACCGCTTTGTGGCTGGACCGCGGCCAAATCCTTTCGACCCTGAATGAACGGGAGAATTCCGAGGCTTATCGGGTGTTTGCCCAAACTCCGCCGCGGATGATAATTTGGTCCGAACGGATGGACGGCATCTACCCGGTCGTCGGGCCTCTCATCGAAAGACGCTATGTGAGGGTGGCTCCGAACATCCGGATGCTCGGCCGGCGCCTGACGCTCGGCGAGGTGACAATATTCGATGTCCCCCGCGCTGGACTCTACGCGCTGTACAGCGAGACTGGAAAGCGCTTGTCGAGCCTCGTCCAGGTTGATGGCAGCGTGGTCGGCGGGACCTTCGAGCTCGCTTCGGGAACCAGGGAGATCGTTCTGCGGAGCGGAGCGGCGACGGCGTTGCTATTGCCCGCGGGATCCTACGCCGGCCTGATTGGGCCGGGCGCCGACACCGACCGGCTTTTCGCGCACGTATACGACTGACCGGGCGCGCGCCCCGGCCTCGAACTGCGCGAATTGCTCCTAGCTCGAATAATACATGTCATATTCGACCGCGCTCGGAGTCGTCTCCCAGCGCAGCTGGTCCTCCCATTTCAATTCCATATAGGCGTCGATCTGGTCGTCGCTGAAAACGTCGCCCTTGGTCAGGAAGGCGCGGTCATTGTGGAGGGCGATCAGCGCCTCGCGCAGCGAGCCGCAGACGGTGGGCACGTCGACCAGCTCCTGGGGCGGCAGATCGTAGAGATTCTTGTCGATCGGGTCGCCCGGGTGGATTCGGTTCTGGATTCCGTCGAGGCCGGCCATGAGCAGGGCCGAATAAGCCAGATAGGGATTGGCGAGCGCGTCGGGGAAGCGGAATTCGACGCGCTTGGCCTTCTCGCCCGCGCCATAAGGGATGCGGCACGAGGCCGAGCGGTTGCGGCTCGAATAAGC
>Ga0190265_10001177_pt1 | contig 17154 bp, 16 predicted proteins | sample Popmic124T_FD_133135 | JGI IMG/M metagenome (GOLD analysis project Ga0190265, IMG submission 133135) | Populus adjacent soil microbial communities from riparian zone of Indian Creek, Utah, USA - 124 T | ecosystem: Environmental > Terrestrial > Soil > Riparian zone | place: USA: Utah | collected...
GCCGATGGCGTCGAGCGCGTCCGTGCGGATGCGCCAGCCCACGACCAAGCCGGTAAGGGACATGACGAGAATCGAGGCGGAGTTGTAGGCGATATCGCTTGCAGTACGACCCGCGAGGACAGCGGAGCGTGACATGGGCAGCGATCTGAAGCGATCGATGATGCCCTTGGTCATGTCTTCGGCGAGGCGCGCCCCGGTGTAGGTCGAGCCGAAGATCACCGTCTGGACGAAAACTCCCGCAATCAGGTACTCGCGATAGGACGTCCCGCCGATGGCGATCGAGCCGCCGAAGACGTACCCGAAGAGCACGACGAACATGATCGGTGACATGAGGGTCCAGATCAGGATCTCCGGCACCCGCTTGATCTTGATCAGGTTGCGTTTCGCAATGACGCCACTATCGGCGAATGCAATGGCCACTTGGTTCATCGGACGGCCTCCTTCTCTCTAGCGTCCTCGCGCTCGGCCTTGGACCCTTCGGCTTCGCCGTTAGATTCCGCAACCTCTTCGGCCACGTGGCCGGTAAGCGAAAGGAACACGTCGTCCAGCGTGGGACGTCGCAGTCCAATGTCGGCGACCGCGATATTCGCGTCGGCGAGCCGCTGGAGGATCTCCCTGAGCACCTCCACGCCACCGGTGACCGCCACCGTAAGCCTGCGCGTCTGCTCGTCGACCTGAATCTCGTCGCCCGCACAAAAGTGGGCGAGAATCGTGTGCGCCGGGGGCAGATCGGCGGAGTTCGCGAGCACGGTCTCGACCCGCTCTCCACCTATCTCGGCCTTCAGCTGGTCGGAGGTTCCTTGCGCGATCTTGTGACCTCGGTCGATGACGACGATGTCGTCGGCCAGCCGCTCGGCCTCCTCCATGTACTGGGTCGTCAGTAGCACGGTGGATCCACCGCGCACCAGCTCCTGGATCGTGTCCCACATCTGGACACGGCTCCGAGGATCCAGGCCGGTCGTCGGCTCGTCGAGAAAGATGACCTCGGGCTTGGCCACGAGCGCAGCAGCAAGGTCGAGGCGACGGCGCATGCCGCCGGAATAGGTCTTCGTCGGGCGGTTCCCGGCATCGACCAGATCGAACTGTTCCAGCAGTTCGCGCGCACGCTCCTGCGACGGTCGCTTTCCGAGGTGGTAGAGCCTGCCCACCATGTCGAGGTTCTCGTAACCGGTCAGGTGCTCGTCGACGGCTGCAGTCTGGCCGGACAGACCGATCCGCCGCCTAACCTTTACCGGCTCCGCGCACACATCCATACCGGCAACCTCGACCGTGCCCTCATCCGGATCCAGCAAGGTCGTGAGAATGCGAATAGCGGTGGTCTTTCCGGCTCCGTTGGGTCCGAGTAGTCCAAGAACCGTTCCCTTCGGAACTTCCAGATCGAGCCCGTCGAGCGCCACTACCTTGCCGTAGCGCTTGACCAACCCCTGAGTTCGAATCATGTTGCTCACAGCATCACCCCTCTCGGTTTGAAAGGACTCCGCGTCACACCGCCCGAAACGGCAAGGGACAGGACCGCGAGACCATCATCGAAGCCATGAACTCGCCGAGGGCGAGGATCCCAGCGACTAAAGTCAGGGCCAGCGCCTCCGCCGACCAAATCACGAGCCGGCGCCAGCCGAGGCCAGATGACCTGCCCGATCTCACTCGAAGCGGAGTCCAACGTCCCCGCGATCGCCGTCTTGGTGTAATTCATCGGTCCCTCCCTCCTGTAATCGCGAGTCAGTTTGAAACATTGCTCAACCCATACGCGCAGGATCTTCACCTTCTCCTGACTCTGGCTTGAGCCGGGTAAAGGATTGTGGCGACGGCTATCGTGCCCGCGAGCATCACTCTGTCTTGGCGGCCCATAGTGCGTCCCATGACGGCGTCTCGAGCTCCCGACGACAGCAGCGAGAACGACGAGCGAAACGACATGATCGATGCCATTGAGCCGGCCGAAGCGACGGCTAGAACCGAACAGATGGAACCGATCGAGCCAACGGATGCGATGGATCCCACAGAGCCGATGGACAGTATTGATCCGCGCGACGCGATCGAGAGGATCGATTCCTCCGACCACAGAGACCACCGTGATCGAGACGCCATCGGCCTAGTCGCCCGAGGAGGGGCCGCGCAGCCTCTCCCACTCAGCCACGGAGATGAAAACCAGGCCCCCTAAGAGCGCGGCCCATGCCCACGGGCCGTCGAGGGCCGACGCGTAGTGTCCAAGCGCGAGGGATGCTCCCCCGAGGATAGCCAGTCCCAGACCCGCACACCACGCGGTCAGCCTGTTGGCGGCCGGACGCAAGGCAGCTACTAGCCCGAGCAGCAGGACGGCGACCGCGTAGAACGACGTCTCTACCCAATGGTTGAACTCTGCGTGCTCGCTGGAGATGTCGATTCGTTGCAGCTCGGCCTGCTCAAGTGCGTAGACCACCAGTGGCAGCGCCGCAACCGCGACGAGGACTGTGAGGGAGGGGCTGAGGCGTCCCGCAGCAAGTGCAGTCCGCCAGCGTGGTCCCTGCAGCATAAGCAGCACACCGACCAGCACGATGAATGGGAGCGTGAAGATGTCGGCCTTTAGGCCGAGGACCATAGTGACCACTCCCACCACACTCAAGGCGATGAGGTGAAACAAGGGCCCCGCGGCTCGGTCCGGTGCTCTCGCCGCTGCTATCGCAGGCGGCGCGGAGAGAACGAGCAGAAGGGCCACCACCACCACGTTGTGGAAGGCATGGATCTCCTGGGCCTCGCTTGCGATTCCAAACACGGCCGTGAAGAGACCAAAGGCCACCCCCGACACGGCCAAGATTGCGGCGATGGCCCGGAAGGCTCTGAGCCTACTGTGGGATGGGGCTTTTCCAACATCCTTCAGCTCTTTGTTCTTGTTCGCGGAATCCGTGGGCGGGGCGTGGGCCACGTGATCGATGCTGGTTCTCGACACGCGTATCAGCCCCTTTCATTCGGGTTTAGTGGTACACGCTGCTGTGCGCGCTCCTGACTCCTTGTCATTTCTCGCTGGATCTCGGCCTCCGAAAGCGACCACTGGCCAAATGTGATCCAGGCATGCACCGCGAGCCCTATAGCCCACCCTGCTATCGGCCATATCGGCCAGAAGTAGTCGGCTCCGCTCGCAGTTGCCCAGATCAGCAGCATCGCGAGGCTCACGATGGCAAAGGCAGTCAGATGGATCTTAAAACCACTCTTGGCCCACAAACGCCTGATGGCTTGGGCCCGCTCTTCGTCATCCGCTTTCATGCTCATCTCCTTTCCACGTTCATGCCGACGTTGAAAACGTCATAACGCGCTCGAAGTTCGCTGAAGTGCGCGGGAGGCTGCCTCGATCGTCATGTCGATGTCCTCCTCCGAGGTTGCGACGCACAGTCGTCGATCTCCAGGGGGCAAAGGTGGCTCGAGGATCCCTTCATCCACCATGGCACTCCAGTACACTTGCGCCCGCGGGTGGTCGTTGCCGTGAACCGCCTCTTTGTAGTTGGTGGGCGTCCCGGAGCGAAAGTACAGAGTCCAATTGGATCCGAGCCCCACCACGCATGCCTCGACATCGGTGGCAAGCACTGCTTCCATGAGGCCGGTCCTCATGCGATCTCCAAGTTCGTTGAGACGGTCGATCCCTCCATCTTTGAGGATCTGGAAGGTCGCCAGTCCGGCGGCGAGCGCGTAGGGCTTCGCGCAAAGCGAGCCGTATCCGGAGGGGGATGTGCGTGCTTTTCTCCCCAGATCGTCCATGAGGTCTGTTCGCCCAGCCAATCCCGCGAGCGTCCAGCCATTACCAATTGCGCTTCCGAACACGGCTACGTCTGGCGTCACGTTGCAGACTGCTTGATAGCCGCCGAGATGAACTCTGAAGCTGGTCTTCAGCTCGTCGAACATGAGCAGCGTCCCATGGCGCGAGCACAGCTCGCGCAATCCTTCCAGGAATCCCGGCGCCGGGACAACACAACCAAAGCTATGGACGTAGGGCTCGCAAATGATTGCAGCGATCTCGGAGCCGAAACCGGCAAAGACAGAGCGCGCCGCCTGAAGGTCATTCCAATCGCTGAAGATAATGTCGCCACTGACGTGCGGACCTGCTGCGTCGAGTTCGAGGGGATGAACGGGCCCGCCGGAGTACCCCAATCGCGCGACCACTCCGATCTCGGCGTCCAGGTTGTTGTGGGCACCGTGGAAGCAGAGCAGACGGGTCCTGCTAGTCACCGCACGAGCCAGCTGCACCGCCCGAAGGAGCGCCTCCGCTCCGGTCTCAAGGAAGCTGACCTTCTCTGCGCAGGGCATCACTTCGCAGATCGCCTCGGCGAGCTCCACTTCGCCAGGCTGGGGACCCACGCAATTGAGATCACAAGAGGCAGCCGCTCGCGCAACCGCCCGGTTCACCCGAGGGTCGCTGTGGCCGATCACGATCGCCCCGCCCGAGAGCAGGCAATCGATGTAGCGCTTCCCGTCCGAGTTCCATAGATACGCACCCTGACTGCGGACGATGAGGTCACGGAGGGCAATGCGCCCCGTTAAGGCCCCGCTAGGAATGACCCTGGCGGCCCGCGCCAGCATTTCGTCTCTGTCTGCTCCCGAACCGTTCGCGACCACGGTTCGATGCTGGATCGACAACTGACCAAGAACCTCCCTCTGGAGCTGTGTGCGGTTCACGCTAGGGGAAGACCGAGCCGTTCACACCGGCGAAACCGCCGGGTTGGACCGTTCCGACCGGGGGCCCTACTCGAGCGGGAGTCTGGCCAACTCGGTACGCCGGCTGATGCCGAGCTTGGCAAACACGTTGCGAAGGTGGAAATCAATCGTGCGCGGGCTGAGAAAGAGCTTGGCTGCGACGTCGCGATTGGAGAACCCTTGTGCCACGAAACGGGCGATCTGCACCTCCTGAGGCGTCAGCTGGGTGATGGTCGACGGATCGCGATGTCGCGCACTCTCGCCCGAGGCGCGCAGCTCCGATCTCGCCCGCTCCGCCCACGGGACCGCCTGGAGTCGCTCGAAGACTTCGAGGGCCGTTCGCAGGTGCACGCGGGCGTCCACCCTGCGCCTGGCTCGCCGAAGGAATGTGCCGTACGCGAGTTCCGTACGAGCGCGCTCGAAGGGGCGGTGGGCGCGCCCGTGATGCATTAGCGCCTCGATGAATCCTTGATCAGCGGCATCACCCTTTGACCTCAGGGCGCTGCAGTGTGCTACGCGGGCACGAGCCCAGGACGCGCTTGAGTGCTCGGCGAACGTTTCTTGCGCTTGCAGGTATTGGTCGGCGGTCTTCTCTCTCTTGGCGAAAACTGCCGCTTCGATGCAATCTAAGTCGGAGATCACTCGGATACCTGGATGCGAGATCTTCGTCAGCCTGGCGACGGCCAACTCTGGCCGGCCCGCCCCCAGCTCGAAAAGACCCCACGCCCAGTCCACCGTCTCTTCCGCGTAGGCCATGGGATGGACGGCGGCGATCTCGGCGATCTCACGCGCCAGCGCATGCAGGCCCTCTTCATCGCCTCGCAGTGCCGCAAGAAGAGTGAGACAAACAAGTGGAAGGGCTGCCAGCTGCACCTGGCCGGTCTCCCTTGCCAGCCGCAGCGCCTCCCAGGCGCTTGCGGATGCCGCAGTCCAGCGCCCCGTGACGATTTCCGCCAGGGCAAGCCGGAACAGCGAGTCGATCATGTTTCCCAACGCGCCGGCAGCGCGCGCCTCGGCCACGACTCGCAAGCGAGCCGCGTACCCGGCCTCGTCATCCCCGACGAAAAGGGCAACCCTCTCTGCCGCTTCCGCAATGAGCCCGGGCTCTGCGGCCTCTTCGGCTACGCGGAGTGCGTCGTTGAGGTACCAAATCGCCTTTGCCACGTCTCCCTCAAAAAAGCGAGCGTTGGCCGCCAGTAGCGACACCAGAAACCGCTCACGCGGTTCGCGTGTCTTCAGCCGTAGGGCGAGCCGTCCGATTTCGACGTTGGGCTCGATGTCGGCCGCCCAGGCTGCAGCATTAGCGGCGGCGATGAGCATTTCCAATGCCCGCCCGGGCGCGGTTCCTGCCACATCCTTTGCTGCATCCACAAGGATTTGTCGAGCGGTCACAGTAGAGCCGATACCGACTTCCACCAACCCTCGCAACCGGGCAATGTCCGCGCGCATGAGTGGTTCCGATGCGAGTGAGCGCGCACCCGTCAGGAGCCCCGCGGCCCGTCGGAACTGTCCGGCATGCCACGCGTTCTCTGCAGCAATAGTCAGACGTCGCGCGCGTGGCTCATCCTCGGCAGTGAGTTGAGCTGCCCGCTCCATCGCGGCGCATGCCGCCTCGAAACCAATCCGGTTGCGCGCCCGCTCTGCGGCGAGTTCGAGTTCTCTGACGACCGCCTCGTTTGGTTGAACTGTTGCTGCCGCCAAATGCCAGGCGCGCCGATCGGCATCCAACTCGCTGCCCAGCGCCTTAGCCAGGGCCCCATGAGCGACCTGACGCTCGCTCGTCGTGGCACCTTGGTAGATGGCGGATCGCACGAGAGGGTGGCGGAATTCAAACGCTTCTTTTCGCACTTCGACGAGACCAGCGTGCTCAGCGGCATCGAGGGCCCCTGCACCAATCCCCACGAGCTTCGCCGCCTTAAGGACGGTCGCCCAGCGCCCGCTATCGTCAGCAGCCCCAAGGAGCAGCAGCGTCTGCGCTTCCTTAGGGAGCTCCCGGGCGCGCTGAAGAAACGCTCGCTCGACGCCCTCGCTTGCCGGAAGAGGAACGGGCAGTGGCTCCTGACCCGAAAGCTGTTCTGAGCTCAACATGGATGGAAGCTCGACAAGGGCGAGCGGGTTGCCTTCGGTGTCCTCGACGAGGCGGCCGGCCACATCTAATGCGATCTCGGCACCGGCGTGCTCGCGGAGCAGCCTGGACCCCGCTTCCCTGTCGAGTCCTTTCAGATTGAGCTCCGGGAGACCGGGTGCTTCGAAGGTTCGGGTCTCACCCTCGCGCGCGGCGAACAGGAGTACGACTCTCTCGGCCTCAAGCCTTCGGGCGACGAAAGCCAGCGAAACCGACGACGCCTCGTCCAGCCAGTGGGCATCGTCGATCAGACAAACCAATGGGGTTTGCTCGGCGGCCTCGGCTAGCAGACTCAAGGCCGCCACCGAGACCAGGAAGCGGTCTCCGCTGCGGCCCGGTTCCATGCCGAAGGCGGCTCGCAGGGCACTCCTCTGAGGCACAGGAAGCGCGTCAACATGCGAAAGCACCGGTAGCAGGATCTGGTGGAGCGCTGCGAAAGCCAGTTCTGACTCCGACTCGATGCCGCGGCCGCGGAGCAACTTGGCATCCGATGCGCGTTCGGCCGCGTCCTCCAGCAGAGCAGTCTTGCCGACTCCCGGCTGGCCTCGAACTACAAGAACGCCGCTCCATGAGGCACGTCCCCCCTCGAGGAGCGATTCGACAACCGCACACTCTCGTTCCCTACCGAAGAGCATGACTTTGATGGTACGGGGCATACCTTGCACGCCCCGGCGAAGACGCCCGGAGTGTTAGGCCAGGTCGATGTGAAATGGGCATTCGCGGAGGGCGGATGTCCGGGTATGTCCGAAATGAGAGAGCTCCCACGGGGATCGAGAAGAGAGAGGCTGCAAGCGTGACCCAGGCCGAGCACAACCAGTGACTGCTGGGTGAGCGGAATGGCGCCCCTATTGAGCTTGCTCGCGGCGGCGAGCATCGGAGCCGCGGAGTTTCTCGGCGGGCTGGCGACGAAGAGATCCCACGTCATTACGGTTGCCTTCTTTTCGAATGCCGTGGGCACGTCCCTGTACCTCGTGGCGTTCCCCTGGTTCAACGACGGCGTCTTGAGCTTCAGTGCACTCGCGTTCGGCACTGTGGGGGGAATCATGGGGGTAGGAGGGCTCGCCTTGCTGTATGACGCCCTCGCTCGTGGACAGATGGGTGTCGTTGCGCCGGTGACTGCGATTCAGACGGCTGGCTTGCCGGTCATATTCGGCATGGCCGTAGGGGAAACGCCGGGGTCCTTGGCGGTCGTGGGAATCGTGTGCGGGCTTGTCGGCATTGGGCTGTTGGCATCCGATCCGAAGGCCATAAGGGCCTCTCACGAGAGGCGGGAGAGTAGAAGATATGTCGTTCGGGCGTTGCTTGCGGGCTCAGCGTTTGGGACCTTCTTCGTCCTCATCGACCGCGCCGGCGCCGAGGCCGGTCATTGGCCGCTCATCGCGTCGCGTCTCGCCGCTCTCGTCACTCTCGTAGCTTTTTCGCTGGTTGTCGGGTCGCCGTTGCGCCCGGAAGGGAGTGCGCGCGGCAAAGCTGCGGCGGCCGGCTGCTTGGATATGGGCGGCAACGTGTTTTTCCTACTTGCCGTCCATCGTGGCCTGCTGCCTGTGGTGACGGTGGTGACGTCGATGTATCCGTTGGTAACGGTGGCTCTGGCTCGGCTAATGCTTGGCGAACGATTGTTGCCCATGCAAATGATGGGAGTGTTGTTAGCGACCAGCGGCGTCTCCCTGATCGCTCTCGGATAAGTGGTCCTCCACCCCAAGTTACGGCGCTTCCATCCACCACCGGCATGCATCCCCTACCACCTGGTGTGACACCGGCGGCATGACTCCTCATTGGGGACCTGGCGAAATCACCGGTGCGAGCGCAGTCGGGCAGGTTCAGAGTGGGAGTCAATGGAAGACAGATCCGAAGGAGGGGACATGCATTGTGGCGTGACGTTTTCAGGATCCAGAGACGTGGTTGCGCGTCGGGTCAATCGGTCTTCCATGATCATTCTCCTCACCCTGGCCTTATCGGCCTGCGGCTCGAACGGTGGATCGTCGCGCGAGGGCAGCATCGGACGCTCGAATGCGGACGCGGTGGAGTTACTCATCAACGGAGGTTCTTTCGATCCGGGAACGCTAAAGCTGTCGAAGGGTGAAAAGGTGAACGTCATGATCGTCAACAATGACAGCACCCCACACGACTTCGCTATCGAGTCCATCGACTTGAACACAGGCACGATCGAATCCGGCGATGCCACCACAGCCACCTTTACTGCTGGGGAGGCGACAACCGAGTTTGTGTGCACCCTTCATTCCGACATGAAAGGCCGCATCGATTTAGCGTAGAGCCAATAATCGGGTGAAAGACGGATGGACCTTGAATGAGTCGTAAACGTTCGGGGGACTTGGGCCGACTCGCTGAACGCCAAAACCCTCCTTGCAGGACGTTCGACCGTAGGGCAACAATCCCTAGGCACTTCTAGTAAGGAGGTCGGATGTCACTTTACGAGGTTCTTAAGCTCATCCACATACTCGGGGCGATCACCTGGGTAGGAACCTCGATCGAGCAGCAGTTAGTGGGGGCTAGAGCGATGTCTTCAAATGCAAGAGGACGCCTTGCTCACTTTGTGGATGAAGCCGAGTGGGTGGGCGTACGAATCATGACCCCCGCTGCTGTCCTTGTTGTGATAGCTGGGGTTTTGATGGTCTTCGAGAGCGGCTGGAATTTCTCCGATACCTGGATCCTCATCGGGATCGGCCTCTTCGTCCTGACCTCACTCAACGGAATGGTCTTCCTAACACCGCAGACCAAGAAGTTGAAACCGTTGATTGCCGAGAGGGGTGAAGACGACGCGGGCGTCCAAGCACTCGTAAAGAGAGTCACGCTGGCGTCGCGCATCGACCTGTTGATCCTGATCGCGGTAGTCGCCGACATGGTGATCAAGCCGGGTCTCTAGGAGCGCTCTCGCTCGCAGCCCCAGCAGGAGTACCCGAGTCGCCGGTAGTTCCATATCATTGATGTCGTACCGGCCTGGCCGCCGATGACCTCTCGTTCCAGCACGGCACGCCTCTGAGGAACTTCGCGATGGATTCCGCTTCATAAGGAGGTCCCCCAGCGATCCTGGGATGGCGTTCGTCGGTCTGATCGCGAACTTCTTCGATAAGGCGTTGCTTGCGGTAATCCCGCCGGTGTACGCGGACGGAGTCTACGGCAGCGGCGACGAGCCTGGGCCTGCTCGTCGGCGCCTTTGGGGATCGGTGCGTTGTCCGGCCGCTCGTTTTCGGCGCAATCGGTCGGAACTGGCCGCGATGGCTGACCTTCCTTACGGGCTTCACGGTGGGGCCCCTGGTGATCTACGGGACTTTGGCCACGCCCCTCCGCTCGCAGTTGCGCGGTTGCCGCGCTCGTGGCAGGCCTCCTGTACGGCCCGATCAACCCGCTCTTCACCACGGTATCCAGTCGCACACGCCTCCCACGATGTTGGGACGCGTCTTCGGAACCGCCTCAGCGATCGCACATGCTGGCGTCCCGGTCGGAGCGGCACTCGCAGGCGTGGTCGTTCAGCAAGCAGGACTCATCCCCACGATCGTCGGGATGGGATCGATCTATGTCGCACTAATGCTCACAATGTTTCTCAGACTGGCTCTTCGCGTTGATGGACCAAGCGCTTGTGACAGCAAGCACGGATGACGCCCGCGGACCCGATCTCGGTCCCACTCCGCCGGCAACGTCTCGACGCGCCGACCTACGATGAGCTAGCGGCTGCTTTCCCGAACCTCAGAGCAGTCGGACGTCCTCAGCGATGACCCTCAGCAGAGACGTGTCGGAGCGGCTCGATGCGGATCGATGGGTCCTTGCGCGGGATCCATATGCCCGCCGCTCTCGTCGACTGGTGCCGTCCTGAGCCGCCACCACCTTGTCGAGCCAGCGGTCAGCGGTCAGGCAGCAGGCTCCGAGCGATATCTAGCGCGTTCGTCACCGAGAGCGTCACTCCGTCCTGCCACAGAGACTGGAAGCGTTGTGCGCCGAGAACCTTGCAGAGGCTCGCTTCTGTTTCCGCATGGGTGCTCCTGTCGGGAACCCATACGTCCGCAGAAATAGACCGACGCGCGCTCTCCGCTGCGCCGAACAGCAGTGCGCCGCGCTCCGCATCGTCGGCTGCTCCCGCGGTCGCCGCAAGAGCTTCCAGCACCCTGGCCGCTGTTTGCGGGTCCTGGACGTCTTCAATCAAGTCCAGCGCCTCTAGAAGAACGCTCGCCGCCTCCTCGATGCGCTGCATACCGAGTAATGCCCATCCCTGATTGAGAATCGATAACGACAGCAGGGTTTTTTCGCCTACCGACCTCAGGCGGTCGACCGCCTTCTCTAGCACCTCGCTGGCCTCTTGGTACTGGCGGCCCGCCACCAAGACGCGACCCAGCACGAGATGGGCGAATCCAATACCCCAGTCGTCCCCGATGCGAACGAATCGCTCGAGCGATTGATTCATCGGTTCTCGGACTGCCGAGGGATTCGACAATCCAGCAATTAATCCCAGAATCGCCAATGCAATTCCCGAGCCAAAGTCGTTTCCAGTTTGGTCACACAACTCCAATCCCCGGCGCAACGCCGAGGCGGCCTTGTCGAGCTCGCCTTTACCGAATGCAAGGACACCCAAAACCACAGACGCAACACCCTCGTGCTCAGGTGACAACTGCACAGCGAGGGCCCGCTCCATCCAAGCGCCGCCTTCGTCGAACCGCCCCTCTACCCACCAGTAGATCCAGAGCGCCCAGCCCAGCCGCACGACATACTCAGGTCGGTCACGTTGAAACGACCATTCGATCGCAGCGCGAACATTTGCATAGTCGCTTCTTAGACCTTCCATCCAGAGGGCTTGTTGATCCGTTCGTAATGCTCGCGCGGCTTCCTCTGCGTAACGCAAATAGAAGTTGGCATGGGTGTCTCTCGATTTGGTCAGATCGGCGTTCTCCGAGAGTCGCTGAAGGCCAAACTCGCGTACGCTTCTCAGCATTGAGAATCTCGACTGTTGCCGACCAATGAGGCTCTTGTCCAAGAGCGATGACAGCGATTGAAGTGGGTCGGGTACCTTCCCCGACACGAAAAGCTCCTCTACCGCCGCCATATTCCATCCGCCCTCGAACAGCGCCAGTCGCTCGAACATGTACCTGTCGGGCGGTTCGAGTAGCTGATAGCTCCAGTCGATAGTGCTGTGAAGTGCGCGCTGCCGCGCTGGAAGATCCCGCGGACCGCCGGCCAGCAGATCGTGGCTCTTCAGCAGCCGTTCCCGGATGGCCTCAGGGCTTAGGAGGCGAATGCGGGCGGCCGCAAGTTCGATACCGAGTGGCAGACCGTCCACCAGGCGACAGATCTCGGCTATCGCCCAAGCGTTCTCGTCGTTGAGCGAGAAGTCGGCTTGGGCCGCCTGCGCGCGGGCGACAAATAGCCGGACTGCCTCGGATTCGGATATCCCCCTCAGACCATCCGTCGATGCCAGGCTCAGGGGCGGGACGGGGAACTCCCGCTCACCAGCAAGGTGAAGCATCTCCCGGCTCGTCACGAGCACCTTGAGACGGGGCGAGTCTTGTAGTAACTCCCCGATTACGGGACCTGCCGGGACGACCTGCTCGAAGTTGTCCAAGATGAGTAGGAGATGTCGCCCTCTCAGGTAACCGCGCAGCGCGTCCATGGCGGAGCGAACTCCGACTTCCGGCACGCGCAACTGAGCTAGAATTGCCGGGACTACGGAGTCGACCGAGGAAACATCGGCCAAGAAAACTATTGCGGCTCCGTCGGCGAACTTCTGGCGCACGCTCGTTGCAACTTCAAGAGCGAGCCTGGTCTTGCCCACTCCACCGGGACCGGTCAAGGTTAGAAGCCGAGTTGTCTCGGCCTCAAGGAGAGACACAACGAGGGTTCTCTCAATGTCTCTTCCGACGAAGTCGCTCAGTGGCTGGGGAAACGGCGGGATCTCCAGGTTCACCGACTTAAGGGCGGGGAAGTCGCGTTGAAGCCCCTCAACGTCAAGCTGAAAGATCCGCTCGGGTCGTTCGAAGTCCCTCAGTTGGTGCTCGCCCAAATCCCTCACTCCGACCTCGCGTGGAAGGTCATCACGTGTCAGTCCCATCGTCGTTTCCGATATCAACACCTGGCCCCCATGGCCGATTGCGGCGATGCGGGCGGCCCGATGCACGTCCATTCCCACGTATTGGTCGTCGTCCACCACCCGCCCCTCCCCGGTGTGAAGGCCCATGCGTACTCGCACGTCCAGTCCTCCTGGCCAGTCATGCTCGTGCAGGTGCCGCTGGGCCTCGACTGCGGCTTTCAACGCGTCTCCGGCCCCAGCGAAGGCAACGAAGAATGAGTCGCCTTCGGTTCCCACGATGGTTCCGTGATGGTCGGTGAAGGCTCGAGTCAAGAGCCTCCTCTGCATGCCCAAGAGGTGCTCATAACCTCGACCGGTCTCATCGAGGAGTCGCGTCGATCCCTCAATGTCGGTGAATAAGAATGTCACCGTTCCGGTTGGCAGATCTCTCACTCAGAATCCACTTCTTTATCCGAGAGTTGATGTGTCATGGGTTGCTGGGGCTCGGCCCATCCTCGTATGGAGCGAGCCGATGGCCGGGGGGATTGAGCAGTCACGGTTCGAAACGCTACCGGTCGATAGCATTTCATCACCCACCAGTCCGAGACCCGCCGTCCTCCGTTCGAGTGCTGGAAATGACTTGTGCGCATCAGCATGCTGGTAGGCGTGCCCCTTTCCCGCACCGGAGCCCTTACTGACAGGCTCTCTGCTCAACGAAGGTTAGCCTCAGCGAATAACTATGGCGAATTTGCTGTCGTCGAGTGGACTAGTCTGATTTCTACTCCTGCGGAAGAGCTCTAACTGGTCGGGGTTCGATTCACCATCATTCGCGCTTAGAACGCAGGGTCGGCGAATTGAACCCGTCACGGCCCACCAATGCAACGGTGCAGGTCAGACTAGGATTCGTCTCCGCGAGGATGCGAACACACCCCCATTCATGCGCCGGCCGGCGAAGAACGTCACAATGAAGCACCAAAGATGTACGGCCCCATGTGGGCCCCATCGAGGAGCCGACTTGGGTTGGGAACACTTGGAGCCGATGTCCTCCAGACGGATGCCTGAGCTCCCGACGGGCACTGTTACTTTCGTGTTCACCGACATCGAAGGCTCCACGCAACTTCTGCAGTCACTCGGAGAAAGTTACCGGGCAGTGCAGGATGCCCATTCCCGGATGGTCCGCGGCGCCTTCGATCAGGCCGGGGGCAGGATCATCCGCACGGAGGGAGACTCCCTATTCGCGGTGTTTCACACCCCCGCAGCGGCGGTGGGCGCCGCAGTGGCCGCCCAACGCGCACTGTTTTCTCACGACTGGGCCCACGGCCGACCCTTGCGCGTCCGAATGGGAATGCATACCGGTGACGGCGTCCTCGGCGGAGACGATTACCTTGGGATCGACGTCAATCAGGCGGCCCGTATTGCAGCAGCTGCCTGGGGCGGCCAAATCCTCCTCTCCGAGGCCACGGCGGCACTTGTTCGCGGCAGACTCCCTCACGGGGTTGCGATCCGTAGCATGGGACGCCACCGGATGAAGGACCTGTGGCGAGACGTGGAGCTTTTCGACCTAGTTATCGACGGACTTGAAGCCGATTTTCCGCCACCTCGCACGCTTGTCGCGCCCACGAATCTCCCGGCCCAGCTGACCTCATTCGTTGGACGGAAGGCGGAAATCGGTCGCGTGTTAGACCTCCTCTCCACGACCCGCCTGCTCACACTCACTGGGCCGGGAGGCACGGGAAAGACCCGACTGGCAGTTCGAGTTGCGGCCGAGGTCTTGACCAACTTTCCGCACGGGGCATTTTTCGTGGATCTCGCACCCATTTCAAACCCTGGCCTGGTGATCCCCACAATCGCGATTGCGCTACACATTCGGGAGGAGGGGTGGGAACGGCCCGTGGAAGAAAGCCTAAAGGACCACCTACGCGACCGCCGGCTCCTTCTCGTCCTCGACAACTTCGAGCAAGTGTTGGACGCGGCCCCACTCGTTACGGGGCTTCTGAAGTCGGCACCGGCCCTAAAGGTGCTTGTGACGAGTCGGGCCCCCCTGCGCGTCCAAGGAGAACAGGAAGTGCCCGTCGCTCCGCTGGACGTCCCGGACCCGTACAGGCTCCCACCGCTCGAGGACCTGGCCGAAAGGGAGAGTGTGGTTCTGTTTGCCGACCGCGCCAATGCTGTAGCCCCCGGCTTTCGTCTCACCGACGAAAACGCACCGCAGGTCGCTGCAATCGTCGCCCGCCTCGATGGTCTGCCCCTGGCCATCGAGCTGGCGGCGTCGCGAAGCGCCGTCTTTTCGCCGGCCGCCATGCTCAAGCGAATGGAGCGCCGCTTGCCGCTTCACGCCGGTGCCCCACGGGACGCCCCCGGTCGACAGAAGACGTTGCGGGCGACGTTCAGTTGGAGCTACCAGCTGCTCGAGGACAGTGAACGCATTCTCTTTCGGCGGCTCTCGGTTCTTATCGGCGGGTCCACGGTCGATGCGGCCGCCGCGGTGTGTGACCCGGACCGGGCCCTGAGAATCGACATACTCGAGGGACTGCTCAGGCTCGTAGAAAGCAGTCTCGTCCACACCATTGACCCGCCGGGAGAGGATGCACGTTTCGGCATGCTCAAGACGGTCAGAGAATTCGGGCTCGAGCAGCTCGACGAGGAGGACGACCGGCTTGCGATCGAGCGTCGTCACTCCGAATGGTTCCTGCGGTTGGCGGAGGCCGCCGAGCCCCACTTCCGCGGGCCCGACCTCGACTGGTGGCTCAATGCCTTGGAAGTCGAGCACGACAACCTTCGCGCGGCGCTCCGGTGGGCGATCGACAATGACGCAGGCAACATCGCGCTCCGGTTGGCTGCTGCACTGTGGCGTTTCTGGCATCTCGGAGGTCATCTGTCCGAGGGCAGACCGTGGGTGAGGACGGTTCTCTCCCTGCCGTCTGCAGGGTCGCCAACTCGCGAGAGGGCGAGAGCGCTCGCGGCCGCGGGGGGTCTCGCGTACTGGCAACACGACGCACCCGCGGTTCTCAGAAGCTATGAGGAAGCTCTAGCGATCAGTCGCGAACTGGAGGACGAAGCGGAGATCGCTGAGGCCACATACAACCTCGCGTTCGCATACGGGCTCGGCCGAGGTCGGGGGCGCGCCGAGAAGCTGTTTCTCGAAAGTCGGCAGATGTTCGAGCATCTGGGAAACAGACGGGGAGTGGCCGACGCGCTGTCGTTCATTTCCGGCTTTACTCGGCGTGGAGGCGATCCTTCTCTCGCCCGAAGTCAGGCCGAGGAAAGCCTGCGCATGCATCAAGAGATAGGGGACTTGTTCGGGCTGATGGATTCGCTCCACGAGTTGGGAAGGTCGGCGCTGGATATGGGGGACTTGGATGTCGCCCGTTCTTGCTTTATCCAGAGCCTGGACGTTCTGGCGCCGCTTGGCTACAGGACGCTCGTCGCGATCGTACTCGACCACCTCGCGGCGGAGGCGATCAAGCGCGGTTGGCCGCTGAGGGCCGTACGCCTCGGTGGCGCGTCGGAGAGCCTCAAGGAGGCCGCCGGCGGCAGCGCTCCACCTGAATTCGTGGATCTTCCCGACCCGCGTGAGGTCGTGCGACCGTTGCTGAGCGACGAGCAGATTGCTTCGGTCTGGGAGGAGGGAAGGGCCATGAGCCTGGACGAAGCCGCGACTTATGCGCGAGCTTCCACTGCCGCGTCGTAGCGTCAACGAGCTTTATCGAGACACGCGCTTTAGATTCGAGTAGGGATTGGTGGTCTATGGGGCGAGACTGCTAGCGTTTTTCGGGGTGGAGAGCTCGGCGTGACTGAGCGCCAGGCTGGCAGACGATGCTTCCCCCGGAGAAGCCCGCCGCGTGGGTGGAGGGTAGTCGAGGGCCGAGAGGACCGCGGCCGCGTCGTCCGCCATCATCTCCACGGAGACGGGAGATTCAGGCATCGCGGTCCGGGGCCGCCCCGCGGTTGTCGAAGGCGGTCAGGCGGTAGCGGTCCTTGAGCCCGTCGAGCTGGAACTGCCACGACTCGACGGTGTCCCCCGCCCCCCGTTCAGTAGAGAACGACTGGTCCTTGGCGACCTGCTCGGTCCAGATGTCGAGGTCACCTGCGCGGACATGCTCGCCCATGCCTAGGCCTCCTCCGCGCGTCCATGCCAACGCTCCATGTGCGTAGCGTGTGTATGCAAGTAAGCACCGGGCTTGAAGAAGCGGTCGTAGAAGTCGAGGTCCAGATGGTGCGCTTGGACATAGTTCATGATGAACACCGTCGGCACCGTTCCGGGAAATCTGCCGAAAGTATCGAACACATACTGGGCCTGGAGCGCGACGCACGCCTTGAACTCGTCGTCGTGGACCTGGGCGCTTCCGCGGAAGCC
>Ga0190265_10001178_pt1 | contig 17148 bp, 17 predicted proteins | sample Popmic124T_FD_133135 | JGI IMG/M metagenome (GOLD analysis project Ga0190265, IMG submission 133135) | Populus adjacent soil microbial communities from riparian zone of Indian Creek, Utah, USA - 124 T | ecosystem: Environmental > Terrestrial > Soil > Riparian zone | place: USA: Utah | collected...
CGCTCGAGATCACGTTCGACTTCGTCGACCACCTGTTGGTGGCCACCACCGCCGACGGCCGCAGCGGGGCCTTCGCGCTCCGCGACGGACTGTCGGTCGCGGACTTCGACCGCCAGCTTCACGCCCTGTTGGCCCAGCTCGGCGTCGACGTCGAGATCAAGGAGGAGCCCTTCGGCGTACCGATGACCACGCCGTTTACCGCCGACTCCGAGCACGCGTCCTGGGACCGTGACGCGGTCGAGCGCTGCGGCCGGATCCTCGACTGGTCCGACGCCGTGCTCGAGGAGTTCAGCGGCTGGTTCTGCGGCAAGACAAGCCCCGTCCACGTCTTCTGGCACAGCTTCGACCTCGCCATGACGCGGTTCTCCGGCCGCCCGGCTCCGCCCCTCGAGGCCGATGCCGTTACGCAGGAGGCGTACTCGCGCGAGGTCATCTCGTTCGGGTTCTGGGCCGGCGACGACAACTTGGGCGACGCCGCCTACTACTCCTACACCGCACCCGAGCCCGACGGCCTACGCGAACAGCCCCTGTCGGCGGGCGAGTGGATCGAGTACGGCGCGGGCTCGCTGGCCATCCTGCCCTACGAGCACGTTCGCACCGCCCCCGATCCACGGACGACGCTGCTCGCGTTTTTTCAAAGCGCCTACGAGGCCGGAGCCCGACTCGCCGGCTGGGACACCGCCGGCTTCGAGTCGGCCTGGTGCCCGACCCCGGACCAGCTCAAGGACCTCCACGCCAGCGCGGCCGCGACGTTCGGCCGCGCGCCAACGCCGCAGGCAGCCGAGAGGAGCACGTCATGACCGACGAACGCATCGCCGACCGCATCGAGCGGCTGGTCGCCGAAGAGCACGAATTGCGCACGCGCGAGCAAGCCGAGCGCAACGACGACGACGCGCTCGACGCCGACCGGGCGCGCCTCAGCGAGCTCGCGATCGAGCTCGACCGCTGCTGGGACGTGCTGCGCCAACGCCGCGCGCTCCGCGGTGCCGGCGGCGATCCCGACGACGCCAGCGCGCGCGACGCCAACACGGTGGAGAGCTACCTCCAGTAGTCGGCATGCCCGTCATCGCGATCGCGGAGATCTTCGGGATCAACGGGCGTGGCAGCGAGCTGGTGACGCAAACCGAGCGGCCCGTGCGCGCGCTGCTGGGCTCGCGCCGCTTACTCGGCGACGAGCAGCCTGAGGCCGGTTCCCAGCGGCGCGCTCGACCCACGCGACGCGGATTGACTGCGACCGGTCGCTTCAGCGTCCGGCGAAGCCATGGTTTGCTCTCCTAGACACGTCGTAGAGCGATTCTGAGTGTCGCCGAGTTGCTCTGAGCTCTCAGTCTGAACCCCCGATGGACCCCCGTGGGCGCCGCCGGACCCCATCTGGTGCTACGCGCGGCCCGCGAAATGCAGTCGACGCCGCGTCCCCACGCGCGCGGCGCACGGATCAGCCGGGGTGGGGTTTGCCCTACCTCGGCGTCCGGCGGCCCGACACGCAGACGCAAGTCTGCCCCCTCCGACTATCCCGTCACGCGTGAGAAGGTTCTCCTTGTCGCCATCACGACAACGGAAACGACAGATGACCACTCAAGCCATGTCCACGCGTCGGACTCCCTCCTCCCTGCCCCACGCGTACATCCTCCCCGTCGTTCGCGAGCTGCCCTCTCTCCCCAGTTCTGCACTCGGCTCCGCGCAGATCTGGTGACCGCGCCCGCCTAGCGACGCCGGCTTGAACCGAAGGCCCCGCTTTGACCCAGCGGGGCCTTCGTTGTTCTCGGACTGGTCCATGCGCTCGCCGGCGTGAGCCGCCGCCGCACAGCATCAAGAAGAGCGCGAAGATGTCGACGAGAGCCCGAAGTCGATCAGCATCAGCAGCGCCCAGAACGGCCGCGAGCCAGGTCCGATAGATCGCCGCGCGTCGCGCAGCCGAAGGCGCCCAGCGCCGCGACGAGCATCGCTGTCGATCCGACCGCCTGCCAGACAGCCGGGGGGGTCGCTGGCCACGACGGCGGAGAGTCCAGGCCCGCCGCCCGCGGGCGGGTGAGCGCGGTTTCGACGGCTAGCTAGACGGCGCGGCGGCTCGCGGCGGCGAGGCGGGACTGGAGCAGGCCGGCCGCCTGTGCCTCACGCTCGAGTGCAGCGGCGTACACGGCGTACGCGTCGCTCTTGCCGTCGCGCTGCGCAAGGCGCCAGGCCGTCAGGGCGAGTGTCGCCTCGGCCTCGGCGAGCCGCCACGCGTCGCGCAGGGTTGTGGTCGAGAGCCGCCTGATGCGCTGACCGAGAACGGCGAGGGAGGCGAGCGCCGGAGGCGCGGTGGGGCTGTCGTGGGCGTCCATGGTGTCGACCAGTCAACGGCTGCCGGGCGGGCCGCTCAACAGCGTGGCCCGTTCGCGCGACAACGCCGTCGTATCAGTCGGCCGATCGCGATCGCGGCTCACGGGATCGGCGGTCGCAGTTGGCCCGCGTGCGGCGAGCCGCGACGATCGCTCCGTGAACACGGTCGGTCGGAGTGTCGGTCGCTACGACATCCTGCGCGTCATCGGCCGCGGTGGGATGGCGACCGTGTTCCTCGCACACCAGCGCGACCTCGACCGCGACATCGCGCTCAAGGAGCTCGCGCTGTTCGAGGGTTCCCAGCCAGCGCTCGCGCGGCGCTTTCTGCGCGAGGCGCGCTTGGCCGGCTCGTTCAGCCATCCGAACATCGTCACGGTCCACGACTACATCGAGCACGACGGTATGCCGTACATCGCGATGGAGTACATGGTCCGCGGCTCGCTGCGGCCGTACGCCGGACGTCTGTCGCTCGCGCAGGTCGGAGGCGTGCTGGAAGGGCTGCTCGGTGGGCTCGGCCACGCCGCCGAGCGCGGCGTGGTCCACCGCGACCTCAAGCCCGAGAACCTCATGGTCACCTCCCAGGGACGCGTGAAGATCGCGGACTTCGGCATCGCCAAGGCGACCAGCGCGGCGAACACGAACGTGAACCTCACGACCACCGGCACGACGCTCGGCACGCCCCGCTACATGGCGCCGGAGCGGGCGATGGGGCAGGCGATCGGGCCGGAGAGCGACCTCTACTCGGTCGGCGTGATGGTGTTCGAACTGCTCGTCGGTCACACCCCGTTCCACGACACCGACGTCCCGATGGCGCTCTTGATGCGCCATATCAACGAGGAGATCCCGCCGGTGCGCTCGCTCGTTCCCGACGTCGATCCGGCGCTCTCGGACTGGGTGCAACGGCTGCTCATCAAGGATCCGGCCGCGCGGACCCGTTCCGCCGTGACCGCCTGGGACGAGCTCGACGTGATCCTGATCGACCTCCTCGGCCCGCGCTGGTTGCGGGATTCCGCGCTCCCGGCCCGCCCCGGCGGAGCGACAGCGCCGGTGCCCACGCCGACCCCGGCCACACGCCGCCTCGTGGCCCCGCCACCAGTCGCGGCGGCGACGACGAATGCCGCGACGCTCGCCCCCAGCACGCCGCCGACCGGCCGTCCCCGCAGGGGCGGGCGGCGGATCGCGCGCCTGAGCCGGCTGGCGCTCCTCGTCACGACCGCGGCCGCCGCCGTCGCCTTCTCGGCCGGCGCTCTACAGAATGACGCCCCGAAGACCACCGGCGGTGCCGCGCCGACCGTGGACGTCCAGCCGGACGCGACCTCGCAGCGGGCCGCCCTCGCCGAGGCGACCACGCCGGCGGCCAAGCAGGAGGCGGCGACGGCGCTGGCCGACGAATACGACCGCGCCGCCGCCCGCCTCGATCCGGGCGCGGACCGGCAAGCCGTAGCGGCGCTCGACGCCGTGGCCGGCGCATACCGGCAGGCGGCCGACGCGGCCCGCCGCGAGGACGGCAGCGACTACGACGACGCGCTCGCCACGGCCCACGCGCGCGAGGCGGCGATCGACGGCACCCCGCCCGCGAACAGCGGCGTGGGCGACTCCCAATCCGACGACCCGAGCGACGACGAACCCGACGAGGACGACAACGGCGACTGACGGTCAGCCGCCCTCCTTCCAGCGCCGCGCCTCCTCGGGCGTGATGACCTTGAGCTTGACGACGTCGGCCGAGAGGTCGGCAGCCGGCTCCGACGCACCGAGCTGGGCGAGCAGTTCGCGCGCCTGGTCGAGCTGCAGCTGATACCGGCCGCGGTACTCGGCGGCCGGGCGCTCGATGTCGGCGATCCACTCGCCGTACTGCTTTGGGTCGTCGACCGGCAGCCCTTGCGCGGCGCGCTGCTTCATCACGGCCTCGGCGTGGTCGAGAAACCAGGCCAGCTGCAGGTCCGGCTCGTCCGGATAGCCGGCATAGTCCCCTTGGTTCCAGATCCCGAGGCGCATCTGGAAAAATCCGACCGAGTCGGCGTCGCCGTAGTTCAGGTTGCTCACTCCCGATTCGACGAGTGCCGCCATCACCGGGAGTTCGGCCGGGATGCCGCGCTTGCGCGCCGCCTCCGCCATCCAGGCCGCGATCTCCTGCTTGCCGGCGTCGTCGCCCGGATACTCGTCGACCGCGACATCGGGATCCGGCGCCGGCGCCTCTTGCTGCGCGTCGCCGTCCGGCGCGTCGCCGTCGGAGTCGCGGCTGTCGCTGCCATCGGCGGAGTCGCCGCCGTCGCTGCCGTCATCGGAGGAGCCGCCGTCGATCCCGTCGTCCGGCTCGTCTTCCTCGTTTTCGTCGGGCTCGTCCTCGTCCTCGTCATCTCCCTCGTCTTCGGTCCCGTCGTCCGCGTCGTCGTCTTCCTCGTCTTCCTCGTCATCGTCGTCGCTCTCGTCGTCGGCTTCGGCCTCGGTGTCGCCGCTGCCGCCGTCCTCGCGCAGATCGCCGTCGTCGTCGTCGCTGTCGTCGTCGTCGCTGTCGTCGCCGTCGCCGTCGCCGTCGTCCTGGTGGCTCGAGTCGTCGCCGCTCTCGCTCGCGCTCGCTCTTGCGGCGCCGGCTTCGTCATCGGGCGCGTCGGCGGCCGCCGGGGCCGCCGTGCCGGCCTGCGGCTTCCAGTCCGGATCGATCGGATCGTCGAAGGCGATGTGCAGGTGATCCTGGTGGTCGGCGTCGGTGAAGTAGGCCGAGCCGTCGAGCGCCCACGGGGAGCCGATCTCCGTCGGGCGGATCGCCGGGTCCAGCCGGCTGAGCGCGGCCGCGACTTCCTTCGCGGCGGCGTTGCCCGGGCCGACCGGTTGCCCATCGATCGTGGCGATGTCAACTGCGCGACCATATACGTGGTTCGAGATCGAGCCGCCCGCCGTGAACTTGGCGTGGTCCGAGCACATTGCGGAGACGGTGATGGTGTGCTCGCGCGACAGCGTCTCGAGCACGGACACGATCCGCGCATCGATGCGGCCGGCCTCCAAGTCGGCGATCCCGTCCGCGTCGAATGTCAGGTTCTCGTTGTGGAGTAGGTCGCGGTCCGCCGGGATGACCGCCGCATCCGCATGATCGGCGAACGCGAACAGCGCAACCCCCTCCACGGCGGCCGCCGCCATCACCCCGGCGAGGCTCGATCGCGACTCCCGGACGTCGAGCGTCTGCAGCGGGTCGCCGCTCGCGAACTCCGCACCGTCCACCCCCATCCGGCGGGCGGCACCGGCGGGGTCGCGCCGAAACTCGGCCCGAAACTCCGGATCCGCGAGGAGCCGCTCGATCAGTTCCTCGCGGCCGGCCAACGCTTACCTGCGCAGCCGCTGGAGCAGTGGCGCGCCGACCAGTGCGAACACCGGCACGAACAGCGCCAGCCACAGCAAGCTCATCGCGCTCCACACCACAGGCGCCGGGACCACCCGCGCGAGCGCCGCTTCGTAGCGCAGCGACAGCGCCACGGCGACGCTCGCACCCAGAGCCGACCACATCACGCACAGCAGCGCGTAGCGGTTGAGCACCGGCGAGTCCGTCGCGCGCGGCCCGCGGGTGATGCGGCTGCGGAGCTGCGCGCTCGCGCGCCGCCGCAACCCGGGCTCGCGCAGCGCGTCGACCAGGATGTGGTACCCGTCGCGCTGCACCAACGGATTGAGATTGAAGAACGCACCGACGTACGCGCCGGACGCGAGCTGGAAAACGACATCGCGCAGCGCGCCCGGCCCGGCGGCGAGGCAGCACAGCGCAAACGCGCCGCCCAAGCAGAGGTCGGACGCGGGCCCGGCGGCGGTGATCGCGATCCGCCTCCGCCGCGGCTCGAACCACGCGTCAGAGGTGTCCACGTAGACATACGGGAAGATCAGGACGAGCTTCACGCCCGCCTCTCGCACGCGCCTCCCGAACGACGCCATGACCACGCCGTGCGCGGTCTCGTGAACCGCGGCCACCGCGAGCCGTCCCAACAGGAACACGACCGCGCCGAGCCCGACCTTGTGTGCAACCACGAACGGCGTCCCGTAGCGCCCGATCACCAGGAAGGCGAACACCGCCAGCCCGATCGTGGCGACGGCCCCGAGCGCGAGCAGCCCACGGCAGCTGAGCAGCGCCGCGCCGCCGTGGCGATAGACGCCGTCGAACAGGTCCGCCGCACCTGACCACGCGAGTTGGCGGGTCAAGCGCCCGGCGTGCGGCCGCTCGTCATCCGCGCCCAACAGGAACCCCCGAGCGCCGAGCGCCGCGAGCAGGAGCGTGAGCCGAGCCGGTCCGCCCGGACCCTGCAGACGCTCGGCCTCCCCAACCAGCTCGGCAAGCGAGCGCGACCCGTCGACCAGCGAAACCAACTCCGCATCGTCGCCCGAGAGGCGCACGAAGCGCCCCGACCGCAGATCTTTGAGCACCCAGCGTCGGTTGCCCTCGCGGGCGTCCAGACGCTTGAGCGCGTAGCCGGGACGCATCCGGGGGCGCTGGCCGATGGAAGTCGCGACGGTCGCGGACGGTTCGACGACGAGCGTGTGCCCGGCCTCGTCGTCGCCGCGCCGGCGGTCCACGACCAGCTCGGCGTCGCCGAGGCGGATCCGCGAGCCGGCCTGCACCGGCGTCGGCGCGTCCACGCGTTGCCCGTCCAGCCAGGTGCCGAACGAGGAGCCCGCGTCCGAGAGCACCGCGGCGCCGTCGCCGCCCGACCGGATCACGGCGTGCAGGCGTGAGACAGTGGGATCGGCGAGCCGGACCATGGTCTCCGCGGCGCGCCCGATCGTCACCTCGTCTACGAGCGCGACTCGGCGCCGGTCCGGAAGGATGAGCTCGAGCGCGTGCACGGGTGCGGGCACAGCCGCATCCGACCACGTCGCGGAGTGGCCACCAACACGTCTTGGCGATGACGCGATAGCGGCAAGCGTTCAGGTGCACCGAGTATTGGACGATCGGCCGCGCCGATTGCTTCCGCCAAGACGCGGCGCGAGGATTCTTGTCATGACGAGGACATGCGGATCGCGAAAACAGCCATGGTCAGGCCCGAGTCCGCGGTCTCGCTCTGGCGCACCCCGCGCACACGCGCACTCCTGATCCTCGGGACGCTGGGCGTCGCCGCCGCGCTTGTGGCGCTCGCCGCTCGGATCTACACCGACGCGCTCTGGTTCCGCGAGGTCGGCCACGATCACGTCTACTGGACGACGCTCTTGTGGAAGGTCCTGACGCCCGCGGTCGCCGGGCTCGGTACGGCCTGCTTTGTGCTGGCGAACCTCGCCGTCGTCGAGCGCACCGCGCCAGCCGCGAACGTCGCGCTGCGCAGGTTGCTGCACCCGCTGATCGCGATCGCGGCCGGGATCCTGAGCTTCCAACTGCGCCCCGACGACGGCTGGCGGCTGCTGGCGCTGTGGGCCAACCGCGGCAGCTTCGGGGTGCGCGATCCCCTGTTCGACCGCGACGTCGGCTTCTTCGTCTTCTCGCTACCGCTCTACCAGCAGGTCGCTCGCTGGCTGCTCGAGACGCTGCTCATGGCGGGTGTGGCGACGGCCGCGGCGTACGCGCTGGCCGGTGGGCTTCGAGAGGCCCGCGCGCACGCGCGGGCGTTGGGCGCCGTTGCGCTCCTCGTGCTGGCCTGGCGCCTCCGGCTCGACCAGTACGCGCTCGCGCTCCCGCACGCCGGCAATCCGGTACCCGGGGCGTCGTATACCGACGCCCACGTCCGGCTCCCGATCCTGCGCGGCTTCGTGATCCTCAGCATCGCGGGCGCGGTGCTATGCGCCTACGCCGCCGTGCGCCCGGTGCCCACCATGCGCCTGGCAGTGCCGGCGGCCATCGTGGCCCTCCTCGCCTCCGGTGCCAACTGGCTGCCGGGCCTGGTCCAGCATTTCGAAGTGGAACCCCAGGCACTGTCTCGCGAGCGCCCCTACGTGGCCGACGCGATCGCCGCCACCCGCGCCGCGTTCGACCTCGACCGCGTCGACGTGCGCCCGATCGCGGGGAACGGCCAGGTGTCCGACAGCGAGATCGCCGCGAACCAGCGCACGCTCGCGAACGTGCCTCTATGGGACGCCGGTGTCCTGCGCCCCGCGATGGACGAGACACAATCGCTGGGCGGCTACTACCACTTCCCGAGCACGACCGTCGACCGCTACACCGTCGACGACGCCGAGCGGATCCTCACGGTCGCGCCACGGCTCCTCGACCTGGAGCATCTGCCGGCGGCGACCCGGACCTGGGCGACGACGCATTTCGCCTACACCCACGGGTACGGCGTCGTGGCCGTTCGCGCCGGTGCGGCGGACGCCGATCGCTACCCGAGCTTCACGCAACGCGAGTTCCGGACGAATCCGCTGGGCTTGACAGAGCCGCGGATCTACATCGGCGAACGCGGTCCGCTCGACCCTCCGTGGGTGGTCGTCAACAGTGGTCGCGCCGAGGTCGGGGAGCCAAGCCCGGGGTCTCAGGCGCCCGACTACCACTACGACGGCGACGGCGGGATCGCGCTCTCGAGCTCGCTCCGGCGAGCCGCCTTCGCGGCCCGCTTCGGCGACCTCAAGCTGCTGCTGACGGAGACCGTGACCCCGGATTCGCGAATCCTGATGCACCGGGGTGCCCGCGAGCGCGTCACAACGCTCGCTCCGTTCCTGCGCTGGGACGGCACCCCCCAGACGATCATCGCCGGCGGGCGCGTGCAGTTCCTCTTTCACGGCTACACGACCAGTGCCAGCTACCCCTTCTCCGCGCGAGTCGGTGGCGTCAACTACGTGCGCGCCTCCGCGCTCGCGGTTGTCGACGGCTTCAGCGGGCGCGTGAGCCTCTACTCCGCCGGAGCCGGCGACCCGATCCTGCGCGCATGGGGCAATGTGTTCCCGCGCCTCTTCCTCCCCGCGGCGCAACTGCCTTCGGGGCTGCGTGCGCACCTGCGCTATCCGCAGTACCTCTTCCAACAGCAATCCGAGGCGTACGCGACCTACCACGCCGACGACCCGACCGGCTTCTGGAACGACGCCGACGAATGGCAGCGGGCACAAGTGCTCACCGGGCCGATCGAGACCGCCGGCGAGATCCACTTCCCCGACGCGCGCCAGGCGACGGCCGCCGCTCCCTCCTACCTCCTCGCCCGCCTCCCCGGCGACTCCCGAGACCAGTTCGTGCTGGCCACCTCGTACACGCCGCGCGGTCGCCAGAACCTCGTCGGCTACCTCGCCGGCTCGATCGACGCGGAGGGCCGACCGCAGCTCACACTGCTCAACCTCCCGCGCGACAAGCTGACGATCGGACCCAGCCAGGCCACACGACAGATGCTCGCCGCCCCGAAGATCGTCGAGCGCCTGCAGATCCTCAACCTCGAATCCCGGGACCTCGAGCGGGCCTCGCTCAACCGCACGATCCTCGGCGACCCGCGCCTGCTTCCGGTTGGCGACGCGCTCGTCCACGTCCAGCCCGTCTACGTCACCGCCGGTGGGAGCGGTTTCCCGCAGCTTCAGCTCGTGATGGCCTACGCGAACGGCCGTGCCGGCCATGGGCGCGACGTTGCCGCGGCGCTGCGGGCCATAGCTCCCTGAAGAGTGCGGGAAGCTGCCGCCGCTCCGCCACCAGCACGTCCAGCGCCACCGCCCAGAAGACGACCGCGAACAGCAGCCGCCAAATGACGCCGGGCACGACCAACTGCCCGGCGAACAGCGCCAGCATGATCGATGAGTCGCCGCGGCTCAGGCGCAGGCTGACAAGTGTCGCGACCGCGTAGAGCGCCACCCCGACCGTGAGGAACAGCTCGACCCGCTCGCGGCCGGCGAGCGGGAGCGGACCGAGCGCGGGCCCGGCGGCATAGGCCAGCGGCAGCGTGCCGAGCGCGAGCGTGTACTGGCTCACGGCGCCGGCCAGCAATACCGCGATGCTCTGCCCGCCGCGGCCGTGGGTCAGGAGCACGTACGCGACCACCAGCTCGGGGGTCTCGGTCGCCACCGGGACGATCCACTGCAGCAGCAGATACGGGCTGATCCCGACGAGCGCGCCCGCACCGAGCACGGCGTCCCCGAACGGCACCGCGGTGAGCAGGATCACCGCTGCGGCGTAGAGCATCAGACGGGCGACCCAGCCGCGGCGCTGCGCTTGCGGCAGCGCCGCGAGGTGCGCCGCGACCCCCAGCGGCTCCGGCGACTCGCCGCCCGCCGCGGCGGCGCGCCGCAGGTAGATCACGTAGAGCGAGATCAGGACGGCGGCGTCGAAGAGCGTCAGGCGCCCGGACAGCACGCTGCGCATCGACCACACCGCGCCGACGGCGAGGATCGCGATCTCGACGCGGTGCGGCTTCGGCAGCTCGAGCGGCCCGATGCGATGCCCCCCGGGAAACAGCGCGACCGCGGCCGGCAGCGCGACCGCGCAGCCGAGCAGGAGACGGCTCGCGCCGGTCAGGTTCGCGGTCACGTACGCCGCCTGGCCCGTGAACGCGAAGTGGACCTCCACGATGTATTCCGGCAGGATCGCGACGAACGCCACGACGGCCACGACCAGGCCGTGTGCGACGTCGACCTGCGCGGCCTCGCACGCCCACGCGAGCAGAAACGCGGCGGCCACGACGGCGCCGCCGTAAGCGACGAGCTGGAGCGGATACGCCACCCCGCCACCGGCCAGCCGCACGAGCAGCCCCGGGACCGTGCAGGCCGCGGTGCCCGCAATCGTCCTCCGCCAGTCAGTGGATGGCAAGGAACAGCACAACTGCCGCGAGCACGAAGGCGATCAGGATCATGCGCACCGTCCAGGCGACGACCTGCTGGCCGAGCGCGAGCATCGCGACGGTCGGGGTGGGGGACTTGTGCCGCTGGGGTGTGAGGCCGACGAGCGGACTGGTCCTGACGAGCCCGCGGCCCATGGCGTAGACGAAGACGGGCCGCAGCGCCTCGACGACCGAACTGGCCCGGCTCGCGGGAAGGCCGTCGGCGCGAAGGTCTGCCAGGAGCGCCTGCACGTGCCGGCTGCGAACCGTGTCCACGGGCATCGTCGCGAGGTCGGACGCGATGACGTGCGTGAGGCTGCCGCGCTGCTCGCGCAGCTCCACTTTGGTCTGGAGGCCGCCCGCCTCGGCGTCGCGGAGATAGTCGACGATCAGCGTGCCGAGGGCGAGCATCGCCAGATCGTCCGCGCCTGCCGCACGCACATCAACACGCGGGCGCAATCGCACGAGGCACGTCCCCGATCAACCTGGCAGCCTGAACGTTGATTACTCAATGCGCGATCCCGGTGCGGACCGGGAAGCGCTAGGCGGCGAGTCGTGCAGGTAGGCGAGGACCGCGCGGACGCGGCGGTGCCCCGTTGGCGTCGGGCCGAGCCCCAGCTTGTGGAAGATGCCGGTCACGTGTTTCTCGACCGCCGCCTCGGTGATGACCAGCTGTTCGGCGATGCCCCGGTTCGACTTCCCCTCCGCCATCGCCGCGAGGACGTCCCGCTCCCGTGGGCTCAGGTCGCCCAGCGGCCCGCCTGTCCGGCGACCGAGCATCCGGCCGACGACCTCGGGATCGAGCGCACTGCCGCCGGCGGCGACACGCGCGACCGCATCCGTGAACGCGTCGACGTCGCCGACGCGCTCCTTGAGCAGGTACCCGACGCCCTCGGCGCGCTGCCCGATCAGATCGAGCGCGTAGTCCGGCTCGTAGAACTGCGAGAGCACCAGCACCCCGATCTCCGGGCGCCGGCGCCGCAGCTCCACCGCCGCACGGAGTCCGTCGTCGACGTTGCCCGGCGGCATCTGGACATCCACCAGCGCCACGTCGGGCCGGTGGGCGAGGGCCTTGCGCAGGAAGTCCTCGGCGTCGCCCGTAGTCGCAGCGACCTCGAAGCCGGCGTCGACGAGCAAGCGCGCGATCCCCTCACGTAGCAGTACGTCATCCTCGCCGATGACCACGCGCAGAGGCGGCACACGCCAACCGTACTCCGGCGCGGCCGGAGGCGCTAATCCCGCGCCAAGAGGCGCTCAAGGGCCACGGTCGGCAAGTCGGTCTTCGGAACGAACCCGCCGGCGCCGCAGCGGAGCACGTCCGCCGGCGCGGCGGCGTCGGCATCGGTCGAGGTGAGGATGATCCGCGGCCGCCACGGCAGCGCCGAGAGCTCACCGGCGAGTGTGATGCCGTCGCCGTCCGGAAGCCCGACGTCGACGAGCGCACAGTCGGGCCGCAGGCGGCGCGCCTCAACGATCGCGGTGCCGACCGTGTCCGCCTCTCCAACAACCGTGAGCCCGGCCGCGATCAGCATCCCGCGCGCGAGCCGGCGGAAGGCCGGGTCGTCGTCGACGAGCAGAACTGAGGCAGACATGCAGCGATCCTGGCAGAGGCGCGCGCACCGTGGTGTAGGGAGAACCCGAGACGTCGCGTCGAGTAGGGCAAACCCGACCTCGACCTCGGGTCGACCCGCGCCGCGTCGGGGGACGCTTCATATGTCCGCGGACTCCGGCGCAGGGGACAGTGGTCCTTCGCCGCCCGCCGACAACTCTGGAACTCCGCCCAATGGAACTTCGTCACCTTAGGTACTTCGTCACCGTCGCCGAGGAACTGCACTTCCGCCGCGCCGCCGAGCGGCTGCACGTGGCCCAGCCGGCCGTCAGCGAGCAGATCCGCAAGCTCGAGGCCGAGCTTGGCGTGACGCTTCTCAACCGCACGCAGCGCAGCGTGTCCCTGACGGCCCCGGGTTCGGCGCTGCTGGAAGAGGCGCGCCGCGTGCTGCGCCAGGCCGACGTCGCGGCGCGAGCCGCGCGGTCCGCCAAAGAGCAGGAGCTCGGCCGGTTGCGCGTGGGCTACCTGGTCGATTCCCTGCCGGCGAGCATCCCGCAGGCGCTCGCGGCCTTTCGCGACGCCGTGCCGGGCATCGAGGTGCTGCTCGAGAGCGGCCCATCGATCCGCCTGGCCGCCGACGTGCGCCGCGGAGCGCTGGACGTCGCGATCGTCTCACTGCCTGCGGCGGTCGGCGACCTCCAGGTCACCAGCCTCGGCGAGGAGGGCGCCGTCTGCGCCGTGCCCGCCGGCGATCGCCTCGCCGGGCATGACAGCGTGACACCGGAGCAGATCGGCGAGCGCCGGCTCGTATTGCTGCCGCGGACCCAGAACCCGGCGTTCTACGACGGCGTGGTCTCGACCTGGCGTGCCGCCGGGCTCATGCCCGGGCTCGTCGAGGCCGCCGAGCCTGACGTCGGCCATGCGCTGCTCGCCGTGGCGGCCGGAGCGGGCGTCGCCGTGCTGCCGGCCTCCGCCGCCCAGCGCGCCAGCGTCGCCGGCGTGCAGCTGCTGCCCCTCGAGCCCGGCCCGGTGTGCGAGATCGCCGTGATCAGCCGTGACGAGGTCTCCACGCCTGTCGCCGGCTTCGTCACGCTCGCCGCTCGTTTCGCCCGCTCCGCGGCCAGGCGCGAGCGCCTGGCGGTGCTGGCCGCCTGACATTCCGAGTCACGGCGTGTTGCATCCAACCGCGCGCGCGACGTTCGTCCCGCCCGAGCACGGCTTCGATCCAGCGGGCTGGGGCGGGATCTCGCCGGGGCGACGCGCGAGTCCGAGCGGGCAGCCCTCGAGTCCCTGGCTGCCGCGCCCTTCCCTTCTCCGGCCGAGGGCCATGCTGCGCGAGCTCGGCGCTGTCCGCGGACTGCTCCTCGGCGCCGATCGCCAGGCCCCGCTCCGCGAGTCCGAGGCGACCGGCCCGCCAGTGCTCCTGCTCCCTGGATTCCTTGCCGGAGACTGGTCGTTGCGCCCGCTCGCTGCGCATCTCGCGAGTGCCGGCTTCCGCCCGCAGAGCTCCGGCATCCCGCGCAACGTCGACTGTTCCGAAGCCACCGTGGCGCGCCTGGAGGTGCGCCTCGAGCAGGCCGCCGCCGCCCATGCGGGACCGGTGGCAATCGTCGGGCACAGTCGCGGCGGAATGTTCGCGCGCGTGCTCGCGCGCCGCCGCCCGGATCTCGTGTCGGGCGTCGTCACGCTCGCCACGCCGCACCGTCAGCCGCTGGCGATCGATCCGCTGCTGCTCGCCCACACGCTCGCGATGGGAGCCGCCGGCAGCCTCGGCGTTCGCGGACTCGTCAGCTACTCGTGCGCCATCGGCCGCTGCTGCGCCGCGTTTCGCCGCGACCTTGCCGCGCCAGTTCCCGCCGCGGTCGACACCCTGTCCGTGTACTCACGCCGTGACGGGGTCGTCGACTGGCGCGCGTGCGTCGAGCCCGGCGGCGTCCAGGTCGAGGTCGCAACGAGCCACTGCGGCATGGCGACCGATCCAGTCACGTGGCACGTCGTCGCCGCGCGTTTGCAGCGCGTCCACGGTGCGCGAGACCACATGCTCGCCGCCTGAGCGCGTAGCGCGCAACTCCGCGTTCAGGATCCGAAGTCGGCAGTGAAGGTGGCGCCGTCGGGCGCTGTGGCGATCGGCGTGCCTTGAGCGGTCCCGATCCCGACCAGCCGGAAGCGGGCGCTCAGCACGATCCGACGGTGCGGCGGGCTGTTGAGCCAGGCCTGCACGATCGCGGCGGGCTCGGCGCGCGGTCCCGTGCCCCACGCGAGGGTCTCCCCCACACGCCATGCCGAGCGGTGGCGCATCCACCCCGTCGCGGCGATGCGCGAGCTGAACGCCGCGCCGTCCCTCGAATCATGGGCGAAGTAGCTGTGCGTGACCATGTCGCGGGAATGACGCTCGGCGGCGCGGGCGAGGCGGGCGTCCTGGTGCACGGGAGCTACGCGTGCGCGGGCGCGCGCGACGTTGAGCCAACACACGGTCGCGGCCTCCTGAGACCTTCCGGCCTCACACTGGGGTGTCGCCGTGGCGGGCCCGGCGAGGACGGCGGAGGACGCGGCGCCGACGGTGAGCGGCAGGAGGAGCCGGGCCAGCCGGCGGCAGGGAGCGCGCATCGTTTCCTTGGGGAGTGGTGGGGAGGGGCCGACACCGCGCGCGGCGCCGTCATCTCTCCAATGAACCGCCCCAGGCGACTGCGCTCAACAGATCATCGAGCTCGGCCGAGCGTGCCGCTCGATCAATCTCCGGTGCCCACTCGGTGTAGATGCAATCGGAGGTGGTGCGAGTTTCGGTGCGGCCGCAGCGCCGCGGAAGGAGCACCGCACTGATCAGCCCGGCAGCGACGTGGGGCGCGATGCCGGCGGATCCGTCCCAGATCGCGTGCAGCGCGGCGGCCGCCGCGAAAGCGGCGGCGAATCGCTCCAGTGAGCGCACGCCCGGACGGGCACGGAGCTGCCATAGCGCCGCTGCCGCGACCCCGGTCCAGGCGGCGTGGCAGATCGGAGAGAGGACACCGCGCACGAGCAGCACGCCCTCGACGTCTCCGATCTGCCCTCGCGATTGGATGAGCGCGACGAGCCCGTAACCCATCGTCTCCAGCGCGGCGAAGCCCATGCCGGAGGCGACGCCGAACAGCACGCCGTACCGGGGCGCCGCGAAGCGGTTGCCCAGCAGCAGCACCACGGGCACGATCAGCTTGCAGCTCTCTTCGATCACCCCGACGGCGAGCATCGAGATCGTGCCCAGGTCGCGCAGCGTGTCGTACTCGAGCACCGCGGCGAACGCGACGCCGACGACGCCGCCGACCACGAAGCAGGCGGCGACCGCCGGCAGCGCCGCGCCGGGGACGTCGAGCCGCTCGAACGCGAACGTCACGAACGTCACCGGCACGAGCGCGGCGCCCAGCATCAGGACACTTGGGACCAGGTGCAGGTTCCCGGTCCGCGCGGTCGCGGACACGAGCAGCGTGTACAGCGCAAGCCCGGCGACCAGCGTCCGCAGCCAGCCGCGACCGGCGAGTGTGCGGACCGCGGTCACGAGGACGGCGTCTGCCCGAGCGTGACGTCGACGTGCTCGGTCGCGCCGCCGCGACCGGGCTTCACGCGGCAGCTCTGGCGTAGACGACCGTGTTGTCGAGGTAGTGACCGCTCGAGGAGTCAAAGGTTCCCGAGCACGTGATCAGGCGGAGCGTCGGGTTCGCGGTCGGGCCGTAGACGGCCCGGCTCGGGAAACGGGTCTTCGGGTAGCTCGCACTCCGCTGCACGGTGAAACGCACGCGGCTGCCGTCGCGCCGCGTGACGACGATCGGGTCGCCGCGGTGCAAGTCGCCCAGCCGGAAGAAGACCGCCGGGCCGGTCGTGGAGTCCACGTGGCCCGCTATGACGCCCGGCCCGCGCTCGCCGGGACGGGCGCCGCCGCTCCACCAGCCGGTGTCGCCCCAGTTCTTCGGCGCCTCCAATGCTCCCTTCGTGTCGAGCCCGAGCGAGACCACGCGGGCGTCGACGCCGATCGTCGGGATCTGGACACGAACGGGCGTCGACACGCGCTTGCGCGTCGCCGTCGCCGTCGCCGTCGCCGTCGCCGTCGCCGGCGGCGGCGGCGACGTGACCGCGACGACTCCGGCCGGCTCGATCGCCGGTTGGCCGGGATGCGCAACCGCGCCGCCGGCCCCGCGCCCTTTGATGACGGACGCGCCGGCCGCGACCAGCACCCCGATCACGACCGCCGCGAACACGATCGAGGCGCGACGGCTCATGACATCCCGCGGCGGGAGACCGCGACCCCGCCGCCCGCAAGAGCGAGCAGCAGCGTGCCGCCCCCGACGCCGAGCGTGAGCGCGTCGGGACCGGACTGCGCGGCGGTGCCGCCAAAGCCGGTGGCGACGCCGCCCTGGGGCGTGACCGCGGGGCCGGCGGAGGAGCCGGACTCGGCCGGCACCTGCTGGACCTGGGCGGGCGAGTCGTCGCCGTCTTCGTCGTCGTCCTCGCCGGCGAGGGCCGGCGCGGCACCGAGGGCGAGGGCCGCGAGTGAGGCGGCGAGGACGGAGAGAACTCGCTGGTGGGCGAAAGGCATCGGGAACCCCCTTGGTGGGATCGTCA
>Ga0190265_10001179_pt1 | contig 17143 bp, 7 predicted proteins | sample Popmic124T_FD_133135 | JGI IMG/M metagenome (GOLD analysis project Ga0190265, IMG submission 133135) | Populus adjacent soil microbial communities from riparian zone of Indian Creek, Utah, USA - 124 T | ecosystem: Environmental > Terrestrial > Soil > Riparian zone | place: USA: Utah | collected...
GGCCCGGGCAGTCGTTCTTCGACATCGAGGATCGCGGGCTGCCGAGCACCAACTCGCGTTTCTTCGACGATGCGTTGATGAGCGAGGGGCTCGAACAGGTGGCCGCGCAAACGCGCGGCTCGATGACCACGGTCACCGGCAACGGCGCCGTCGCCTTCGATCGGCTCGGACGCGAGCTCTCCGGCTACTACCTGCTCGGCTTCGAGCCTACCGAGGCGGACCGCACCGGCAAGGAGCGCCGCATCAAGGTCGAAGTGCGGCCGCGCGGCCTCACCGTGCGGGCGCGGCCGACGTTCGTGATTCGCGATGCGGCCGCTGAAGCCACCGTCAACACGGCACTGACGCCGCAGCAACAGGTGGGCGAGGTGCTGAAGAACCCGTTGCCGGTGCGCGGCTTGCCGATGCGCGTGGCCAGCTACACCGCGATCGACGCCGGCGCGACGAAGGTTCGCGTCGTGATTGCGGCGGAGGTCGGCGACCCCGCAACCACCCCGGCCGAGTGGCCGATCGGCGTCATCATCCTCGACAAGAATGACAAGATCGTCGTCAATCGCGGCGGCATGTCCACGCTCGCGCCGGCCAGCGCAAAGGGCGAATCGCCGCGGCTGGTCCTGACGTCGGTGTCGCTCGATCCCGGCGAGTACACGCTGCGCCTTGCGGCCGTGGACGAGTCGGGCCGTGCCGGCAGCGTTCATCATTCCATCAACGCGCGACTGACTCGCCTGGGCGCATTGAGCGTGTCGGATCTGATGCTCGTGCCGCAGCCGCCGACGGCCGGTGAATTGCCGCGGCCGCGGCCCTCGACGGTGATCGACAACGAAACGGTGTCGGCGATGCTCGAGTTGTCCGGCAGCGATCAGTCGCTCCTTGGCCGCGCCAGGGTGACGTTGCAGATCGCCGACGCGGAAAACGGCAACCCGCTCGTCAACGTGGAAGCGCGCCAGGTGCCGCGCGGCAACGCGCGCGCGTTTGCCGCGACGATGCGGCTCGGCGTGTTGCCGGCCGGGGAATACGTGGCCCGCGCGCTGATCAACGTGCCCGGCCAGCCGGAGCTTCGGTTGACACGCCCGTTCATGTTGTCGCCCACGGCGATTGCGGCGATTGAGCCGCCTTCGGATCTCGGCGTTCCCAGAGATCCGGATGCGCCTCCTGCGCCCGTGGCGCCGTCGCGAATTGTGGCGCCGGTACCGCGTTTCTCGGCGCAGACCATTCTCACGCCCGGCGTGGTCCAGCCATTCCTGGACGGCCTCGCCGACATGCATCCGCCGTCGGCCGATGTTGAAGCGGTGGTCGAGAAGGCGCGCTCGGGTAACTACGACGCGCCGGCCACTCCCGGCGGATCGCCGGACGATGAGTTGAACCTGGCGTTCGTGCGCGGCCTCAACGCGCTGAGCAAGAACGAGGTGGCGCAAGCCGCGGCGTGGTTCCAGCAGACGTTGAAAGGCGCCTCTGATTTTCTTGGCGCCGCGTTCTATCTCGGCGCCACCCACGCCATGAGCGGACGCGACCGGGAAGCGATCGGCGCCTGGCAAATGGCGCTGCTCAGTGACAACCCGGGTGCCGTCTACCCTGCGCTGGTCGATGCGCTGTTACGGACCGGCGATGGCCGCGGGGCGCTCGACGTGCTCGAGGAAGCGCCGCAGGCGTGGGCCGACGACAACGCGCGGCTGCGTCGCGAGGCGATTGCGCTGGCGATGGTGGGCGACTTCAGCGGTGCGCTGCCGAAGTTGAAGGATCAACTGGACAACACCAACGTCGACGATCAGCCGCTGCTGTTCGTGGCCATCCAGGTGCTGTTCAAGATGCACCAGCAGGACAAGAGCCTCAGTCCCGACAATCTCACGAGGTTCCGGTCCTACGTCGAACGGCATCAGAAGCTCGGCGGACCCGATCGCGCGCTCGTCGAAACCTGGCGCCGCGCCGTGCTCGGACGTTAGCGGCGTTGTGAGGTAATCCTAAACCTGTCGTAACACCTGGACGGGATCGGTGCGTGCCACGCGACGCGCGGGGACGATGCACGCCACGATCGCGATCGCGATCAGCATCAGCGGCGCAACCATGAAACTCAACCAGTCGGTGCTCGACACGCCGAACAAGAACGGCGACAGGTTCTTCGACAGTCCCGCCGCCAGCGCCAGGCCGATCGCGAGGCCGGCGACGAGCGCCACGCCGACTTGCTTCAGGGCCACGGTGACCACGGCAGAGCGGCTGGCACCAAGTGCGGTGCGAACAGCCAGCTCGCGCGAGCGCTGCGTGACGCTGTAGGAGAGCACGCCGAACAGTCCGGCGCCGGCAATCAGCAGCGCGAACACGGCAAAGCCGCCGAGCAATGTCGCGTAGGTCCGCGGCCGCGCCGCGCTTCGCCCAACCCGCTCGTCCATCGTCATCACCGCGTCGAGCGCCAGCGTCGGGTCCTCTTCGTGCAGCGCGGTGCGCAGCGTCTCGACGTGCGCCGCGGGATCGTCGGCGGTCCGCAGCACGACGAAGGCCTGTGACGCGTAGGTGTTCCGCACCTGCGCATAAGAGAGGAACAGCTCCGGCTGTAGGGCTCCATCTGGCGCGTCTTGCTTGACGTCATCGACCACGCCAACGATCGTGGTCTCGATCCGCTCCTTTTCGCCCAAGTTGCGGAACACGCCGGTGCCGAGCGAGAGGCCAATGGCTCGCTCAACCGGCACATCCTCGAAGTACTTTCGCACGAACGATCGGTTCACGATCGCGACGCGTGCCGTAGTGAGCTGGTCGGCCGCGGTGAGCGGTCGTCCCGCCCGCAGCCGGATGCCAAGCGCGGCGAAATATTCCGGCGAGACGATGCGCCGGATCGTTTCGACGTCCACCTCGCTGCCGCCCCGCAATGACGAGGGGAAGGTGAATGACAGGAATCCGCCGGCTGACACGAGCGGCAGGGAGGTGCTGATGGCCGCGTGCGTGACTCCGGGCCGCGTTTTCACGCGATCGAGGATGCGGTGCAGCGCAGTCGAGGACCGCTCGGGCGGTGCGTAGCTCTGTGGGAACGGGATTGCCGCGGTCAGCAGGTTCTGCGGATCGTAGCCGCGGTCGGCGTTCAGGTAGGCCACGAAGCTGCGGCCGAGCAGCGCGGCGCCGATGACGAGCACGCACGTCACCGCCACCTGCGAGGCGACGATCAGCGCGCGGACCGTTGCAGTGCGCGTCCGCCCGGCGCCGGCCGAGGCCAGCGCGGTTTCGGACAGCGCCCGCGCGATCTGCAGCTTGCGCGCGTACAGCAGCGGCAACACGCCGCATGCCACCGCGGCCATCACCGACAACAGCAGCGTCACCAGCAGCACCCGACCGTCGATGGCGATGGCGTCGGCGCGCGGAAAGTCCGCCGGCAGCACGGCGGGCAGCGCGCGGTTGAACGCCATGGTGGCCAGCAGACCGCCAATCGCGCCGATCGCCCCGATGACGGCGTTCTCGATCAGCAGTTGCCGCGCCAGCCGACCGGTGCCGGCGCCGAGCGCGGCGCGAATGGTCAGCTCCCGCTGCCGCGCAGTGGCCCGCGCCAGCTGCATGTTGGCCACGTTGGCGATCGCCGTGGCGAACAGCAGCGCCGACGCAGTCAGCAGGATCAGGATCGCCGGACGGACCTCCTCGGTCAGCTTCGTCCGCGCATCCTGGACGCTGATCTGAATGGGATCGCGGGCGCCGAACAAGGACATCGCGATCGGGCCGGCATCGGCGCCGGCGCGCGCCCGGGCGGTGCCTTCGGCGTTGGCCTGTTCGGGCGTCACGCCGGGCTTGAGCCGCGCGATCGCCCGCATGATGGTGCCGGCCTTGGCGCCATTGGGCATGTCGACCGGCGGCATCTGCCGCGCGGTCCACGCGCGCGCGTCGGCGTTCGGAAACCGGAACTGGCGCGGCATCACGCCGACGATGGTGTATTGCACGCCGTCGAAGACGATCGGCTGCCCGACGATGTCGTCGCGCAAGCCGAAGCGCTGCTCCCAGAACCCGTACGACAGGATCGCGACCCGGTCGCCCTGCTTGCCTTCGCCCGGTTCGAACAGGCGGCCGCGGATCGGGTCCACCTTCAGCATCGCGAGCATCGACGGCGTCAGCGGCGTGGTCTCGATGCGTGCCGGCTCGCCGGCGCCGGTCAGCGTCACCGGCTGGCCCCAGTAGGCGCCGATGCTCTCGATCAATTGCGGCGCCTCTTCCCACGCGTTGTAGCTGCCGTTGAGCATCGTGCCGGGGATGCGGCCCTGGCGCCCGCCGCGCGTCTCGGTGATGCGCACGAGGCGCTCGGTATCGCCCCACGGCAACGGGCTCAACAGCACGCCGTTGGCGACGCTGAACAGCGTCGTCACCGCCGCCACGCCGAGCGCGATGGTGAGGATCGTGACCAGCGCGGAGCCCGGCTGCGCGCGCATCAGCCTCAGCGCGTAGACCAGATCGGCGACGGCGCCGGCGGCGATCGATCGTGAAGTGTCGGCCGGCGGTGTCACCACCGGCGCCCGCTTGACGACGCGATCCAGCTCGTTCGGGTTGGCGCGCCAGCCGGCGATCAAGGTGTCGATGCGGGCGCCGGCGGCGCCTTCGCTGACGCCGTCGGCACGCAGCGTTTCGTAAGTGGATTCGCAGTGTTGCGCGAGCTCTTCGAGAATGTCGCGGTCGAGGCCGGTCCCGGCAAACGCCGCGTCAATGCGCTGATGGAAGTCACGCATGTTTAATCCCCGCTACCCGGTTAATCGCTTTCGCGAAATTCTGCCAGATCGATCGCTGCCGCACGAGCACGCCGCGGCCGCCCGGTGTCAAACGATAGTAACGGCGGCGGCGCTGCCCGGCTTTCTCGACCCAGCGGCCCTCGATCATGCCTTTGGCTTCGAGGCGATAGAGCGTCGGATAAAGCGAAGTGATATGAAACACGATCGTGCCGTCGGATCGCTCGTCGATCTGCTTGCCGATGTCGTAGCCATGGCGCTCGCGCTCTTCGAGCAGCGCCAGGATGAGCAGCTCAGCGCTGCCCCTTTTCAATTCCCGCTCGAGCATCGTTGTGCCCATATATGGGCTGGAACAATATCACGGGCGGCAAGAGCATGCAAAATCAAGCACTTACGGTGGCGACAGAAGTATTACAGAAGCGCTTCCCGGCTCTTGATACTGTCGTGCAGACATGATTCCCGTGACTGAAATCTATGGCCGCAAGGCCTCCAGCGGCCGGCCCAATTGGATCACCGCCATCGCCATGACGAGTTTCCACATTCTCGCCGTGGCCGCGTTCTTCTACATCGACCTGGGTGCCATCCTCGCCGCCGCCGTGCTGTGGTGGGTGGCCGGGTCGCTCGGCATCGGCATGGGCTACCACCGCCTGCTGACGCACCGTGGTTACAAGACGCCGAAGTGGGTCGAGTATTTCCTCACCCTCTGCGGCACGCTCGCGCTCGAAGGCGGGCCGATCTTCTGGGTCGCCACGCACCGCATTCATCACCAGCATTCGGATCACGATGGCGACCCGCACACGCCGCGCGAGGGCACCTACTGGGCGCACATGGGCTGGATCATGACCGGCAAGGCCATGCATCACAACACCGAGATCCTCGCCCGCTACACGCCGGATCTCAGCAAAGACAAGTTCCACGTCATGCTCACCACCTGGCACTGGGTGCCGCAGGTCGTGGTCGGTCTCGCGCTGCTCGCGTTTGGCGGCATTCCCTATGTCCTGTGGGGCACGTTCTTCCGCACCACCTACGGGCTGCACTGCACCTGGCTCGTCAACTCGGCCACGCACCTGATCGGCTCGCAGCGCTTCAAGACCCGCGACGACTCGAAGAACAGCTTCTGGGTGGCGATGCTCACGTTCGGCGAAGGCTGGCACAACAACCATCACGCCCATCCGGTGTCGGCACGCCACGGCCTCGCCTGGTACGAGTTCGACATGAACTGGATCGGCATCAAGACCCTCGAAAAGCTCGGCCTCGCCTGGGACATCAAGGTCGCCAAGATCCGCGAGGAACCGGCCGAAGAAGCGGCGTAAGATCAGCAATCGGCAATGAGCAATGGGCAATGGGTGATCCGGACTTCTGATTACTCATTGCTCATTGCTCGTTGCTCATTGCTTCCATGACCCGACGCCAGACCGCTTCGATCGTCTTCGTCGTCCTCTGCGTCGTTCTCGTCGCCGCCGCCGTTACCCTCAACATCGGCTGGATCATCGTCAACGGGCGGCGCGTCGCGCCGCTCGTGCTCGGCGTCACCACCTTCGCGCTGATCATCGCGGGCCTCATCGTTTACACGGTGTTCCTGGTCCGCGAGATGGGCATTACCGAGCAGCAAGACAGCTTCCTCAATTCCGTCACCCACGAGCTCAAGACGCCGATTGCGTCGATCCGGCTGTACCTCGAAACCCTGCAATCGCGCGATGTCGGCGATGCGCAGCGGAAGGAGTTCTATCGCGTGATGCTGCAGGACGCCGACCGCCTGCAGCACACCGTGGAGCAGGTGCTGCGCGCCGGCGCGGCGCGGCAGAAGCGCAAGCTCGATCACCGCGCGCCGGTGGATCTCGGCTGGCTGGTGCAGGAATGCGTCGATACGGCGCGCACCCGCCATCACCTCGCCGAGCAGGCCATCACCATCGTCGACGCGGATGCGACGGCGCCGCTCGTGGTGATTGGTGATGTCGACGAGCTCCGCACGGCCATCGCCAATCTCCTCGACAACGCGGTGAAGTATTCACCGGGCACGCCGCAGATCACGGTGCGGGCCGCGGGCGTCACGCCCGATACCGCGTGGGTGCGCGTGAAAGACGCCGGCAGCGGCATTCCCCGCGTTCAGCTCGGGCGCATTTTCAATCGCTTCTACCGCTTCCAGCCGCGCGGCACGACCGTCAAAGGCACGGGGCTCGGGCTCTACATCGTGCGCTCGATCGCCAAACGCCACGGCGGCCGCGTGTTCGCGGAGAGTGCTGGTGAAGACAAGGGCTCGACGTTCACGCTCGAACTGCCGCGGGTGACGACGCCTGCCCTGAGCGAGTTTCCGCGCGCCAAAGGCGAGCAGAAGCGAGTCGAAGGGTGAGCCGCATTCTCGTGGTCGAAGACGAGGCGCACCTCGCCGATGGCCTGCGCTTCAACCTCGAAGCCGAAGGCCACTCCGTGGACGTGGAAGGCGACGGCGCCCAGGCGCTGGCGCGCCTGCTCGACGACCGCACGCGCTACGACGCGGTGATCCTCGACGTGATGCTGCCGGGCAAGGACGGCTTCGCGGTGGTGAAGGAGCTGCGCAGCGCCGGACACTTCGTGCCGGTGCTGATGCTCACGGCGCGCTCGCGTCCCGCCGACGTGCTGCAGGGATTTGAAGCGGGCGCGGATGACTACCTCCCCAAGCCGTTCGAGCTGCAGATCCTGCTGGCGCGGTTGCGCGGATTGCTACGCCGGCTCGAATGGCTCACGCAGGATCAGCACGAGCACGAGGAGCTCACGTTCGCCGGCAAGCGGCTCGATCTCGAAGCGCTCGAATTGCACGTCGGCGACAGGAAGTACCAGTTGACGCAGATGGAATGCGTGCTGCTGCAGTATCTCGTGAAGAATGCCGGCAAGGCGGTGTCGCGCAAGGCGATTCTCGAGGACGTGTGGGACCTGCACGAAGACACCGATACGCGCGCGATCGACAACTTCATTGTCCGTTTACGGCGCTACCTGGAAGTTGACCCCACCAAGCCCAGGCATCTCGTCACGGTAAGGGGCGTCGGCTACAAGTTCGTGTCAGAATAAAGCCCTGTTTTTCTTCCCTGGAGGAGCTTCAATGACACGCATGTTCACGGCCGCGGCGATTGCTGCCGGGCTGTTCGTTCCCACGTCGGCTCTCGCGCAGAATCCTTTCACCGACGCGGTGAAGGGGCAGCTCGCGCAAATCAAGAACCCCGTCATCCGGACCGCCGAGAAGGTGCCCGAGGATCTCTACGCCTTCAAGCCCGTGCCCGAGGTCCGCAGCCTCGGCCAGTTGATCGCCCACATCGCCGACGGCAACTTCGGCATTTGCGCGGCGGGCAGCGGGATGAAACCCCCAATGACCGGGATTGAGAAGGGCACCACCGGCAAGGCCGCCTTGCAGAAAGCCCTGGCCGCTTCGTTCGAGTTCTGTGAACAGGCCATAGCCTCGATGGACGACAAAAAAGGTACCGAAATCGTCAAGACGTTCCTCGGCATGCAGCCGCGGCTGGGTGTGTTGGCATTCAACAACTCTCATGTCAACGAACACTACGGCAACCTCGTGACCTACATGCGGTTAAAGGGCATCGTCCCGCCGTCGTCGGAGCCCCAGAAGTAGAAATCAGAAATTCGTAAGAACTCTGTGAGCGTTTGACTCAGGGCGCCGGGTTAACCTCCCGGCGCCATGAGCAAAGTCCCCCTCCTCGCGCTGGTGTGCCTGGTCTGTTTGCCGGGCCTGGCTTTCGCCCAAGTTACAGTTTCGTCGCCGCCGAGCGCGACCATCTCGGTCGGTCTCGAAACCTCGTTCACCGTGACCGGGGTCACCAATTTCCCCGGTCGCACGGTGACGGTCTCGAGTACGCCGCTGCCCTCGGGGGCGACGCTCATGCAGATGTCCTCGGGCGCCGCGGCCACCTACCAGTTCACCTGGACGCCGTCCCTCGGTCAGTCGGGCGCGAACGTGTGCTTCATCGCCACCGACAACGGTGGCGCCTCGAGCCCGCAGTCGTGCACCAACCTGCAGATCGCGGTGGCGGAGATCATCCATGTGTCGGGGATCGTGCGCGATTTCGCCGCGACCCACTCCGACATGAACCGGCCGCCAAGCGCGGCCAACATGCCCGACTTCGTCGCACCGACGCTGGGGCCCGGCCGCAAGCCGGTGTTCTCCGGTCCGGCCGCCGGCGTGAGCAATTTCAACCAGTGGTTCAACGATGTGCCCGGCGTCAACACGACCCAGGTGCACTCGGTGACGCTGTCAAACTTCCAGCAGCCCGATCCGAACACGTTCCAGTACGCCAGCGGCAACTTCGCGCCGCCGAACACTGGCGGCCGGTTCTTCACGTGGGAAGTCCACACCTTCATCAACTACGTGCCTGGCCAGAGCTTTACGTTCTCGTCGTCGGATGACATGTGGATCTTCATCGACGGCACGCTGGTGCCGGGCGCCAACCTGCATGGCGTCCATGGTCCACGGGGGTTGATTGTCAATCTCGACGCGCTGGGATTGGACCCGGCGCGCGTATATGCGCTTGACATTTTCTACGCGCACCGCGGCGCGAGCAGCACGCCGTCGATCCAGTTGCAGTTGAACGCGGCGTCGCTGTGCGCGCCCGGCGACGTCAGTACGCCGGCCGTGACGGTGCCGCCAGCCGGCTTCACGACCAACGACTGGCAGTTGCTGGGCCGCAGCCGCATCGTCAACGGCGAGCTCAGGGCGATCAGCGCGAGCGACCCCGGTCCGACCGGCGGCGCGGCGTGGGTCAAGACGCTGCAGCAGCTTGGCCGCGGCTTTGAGGCGAGGTTCAGGTTCACGATCAACAACGTCAAGGCGGCCGGCTTCGAAGGCTTCGCGATGGTGCTGCAAAGCAACTCCCTCACCGCCCGGGGCGGCGACGGCTTCAACCTCGGATACGCGAGCGTGGAAAAGTCGCTCGCCATCGAGTTCGACTCGCACCACGACGGAGCGCTGTTCGATCCGCTGAACCAACACATCTCCGTGCATTCGATGGGCAATCTGCAGAATTCATCCGTCGAAACATCCAGCAATTCCGGCGGTTCGCAGCTGGGTATCTCCGTGTTCGATCCGGTTCTGCCGCTGACGTTCCAGAACGGCTCGCCGCAGGAAGTGCGTGTGAGTTATATCCCCGGTCCTGACCGCGGCCCCGAGCCTTCCTACGGCTGGCTGCGCGTGTTCATGAACGACAACCTGGTCCCGACCGCGCAGGCGCAGATCGACAACGCGTTGATGGCGAAGGTGCTCGACAGCACGGGCCGCGGCTACCTGGGCTTCACGAGTTCGAGCGCGGACGCGACTGGCGGCGATCTGACCATTCACTCGATGTCGCTCCACACCATGCCGGTGTCGAGTCTTTACAGCGCGGCCATCGATCCCCCAGGAACGTCGCCATGGAGCGGCCTGAACGAATCGTTCCTCATCCAGGTCCGGGACGCCTGCGGGCAACTGGTGCACTACGGCGGCAACGGCGGCGATCTCGACGTTGACTTCACCGGTACACCTCCGCTCGCTAGCACGGTTACTGATTTGCTCGACGGCACGTATCGCGTTGACTACACGCCGCCGGTGGGCAGCTGGGACGTCCACGTGCGCCTGCGCGATGCCGACGGCACGTTTGGCGAGATCGAGAACAGTCCCTTTACCGCGGCCTACGTCTTCGACGACGCGGATGGCGACAGCGTGCACGATAGCGTCGACAACTGCCCCGCCGCAGCCAACGCCGACCAGGCCAACGCCGACGGTGACGCCCTTGGCAACATGTGCGATCCGGACGACGACAACGATGGCGTGCCGGATGCGCACGATGCGTTCCCATTTGACCCTGCCGAGTCTCTTGACACCGACGGCGACAACATCGGCGACCATGCCGATACCGACGACGACGGCGACGGCACGCCCGACGTGGACGACGTGTTCCCGCTCGATGCGAGCGAGTCCGTCGATACCGACGGCGACGGCGACGGCAACAATGCCGACCCCGACGATGACGGCGACGGCCAGTCGGACGCGCACGAACTGCAGTGCGGTTCCGATCCGTTGAGCGCCGCCAGCAGGTCGCTCGACAGCGACAACGACAATTTGCCTGACTGCGTCGATCCGGTAACGCCGGTGCCGACCGGCCCGCTCGCCGCGAAGCAAGGCATCGTGGCCTCGCTCCAGTCGTTGTCGGGATCGCTGTCGCCGGCGAATCGTCGGCGCGTCGAGTTCGCCTTGTCGCGGCTGGCGCGCACGCTGGACGGCTCGCTGTGGCTCGACGGGTCGCACCTCGGCCCGCGCGGCGAGCGTGTGTTCCACGACGATGCGCTCGCCATCGCCTCGTTGGCGCGCGCGCGCCCGCAGGTCGCCGCGCTCACCACTGCGATGACGACGCTGGTCGACGGCGATCGCCTCCTCGCGACCGTCGCAATCGCGGATGCGCGCGGCGCCGGCGGCGACGCGCGCTGGATCGCGAAGGCGCTCGCGGCACTCGGCGCCGGCGATCGGCAACGCGCACGGCAACGGCTCTCGATCGCCGTCGAACACTACCGCGCGGCATGGGTCTACGCCCGCCGGGCGGCCCGCCGCGCGCCGAGCCTGTTCCCCGCCGGGACCGAACTGGTCGAGGCGATCGCCGAGCTCACCGATCTGATCCCGGGCGCATCTCGCAGCGACAGCACGCGTTTGAGCCGCGCCATCGGGCACATCCAATCGGCCCTGCAACCCGCGCTCTGGGTTGATGCATCGCACCTCGCCCGTCGTCGAGGCGACAGCGTCTTCACGCATTTGTCCGGCGCCCTCGAGGCGCTCGATGCGGTTTCGGGGCAGGCTGAAAACGTGGCCGGCGCGATGGACACCCTCGTGTCGATCTCTCGCGCGCTGGCGGAAACCGCAGTGGATGAGGCTGACAACGACGGCGAGTCCGACCGCATCATCGCCCGCGCTCGCGAATCACTGGAACGAGGCGACGACGATCAGGACGGTGGCCGCAACGCCATCGATCACTATCGGCAGGCGTGGACCCTCGTGCGATAACCCGAACGGGGCACGTCGCGTGCCCCGTTTTCCGCCGGTTTTTCGAGATTTTGAATACCCGAACTTTCGCTGGCGCCCCCGCGTCTAGTGCCTGTAGCAACCCGCCGGCCTCAAGTCACGACCGACGAGTACCCGTGAAGAAGGCCGCAAAGGCCGAATCGAAAGGGGTGTTCGATGCCAGGTCCACCAAGTTAGGCCACTCCCCCACCAGGGGGTTCTCACGTCGCACGGGTTCGACTACACTGGGCCACCCTTTGTAACAACTGGTTTCCTTGTGTAAGTCCGCCCTGAAGAGTTCGTAGCCACACGTACGTTTTTTGGATTTTTGGAGGCGGTTGTCATGCGCCGGATCGATCCCCCCGTTCCGACACGCTCGTACTTCGTCCGAATGTTTTCCGCAGGCGCAATCGCCTGCCTTCTCGCGCTGACCTCGCTCAGCGCGCAGATTCCCGGACGCAACGTCAACATGGTGGCCGGCACCACGTGGCCTGAAGGCGACCCCTTCCTGCAGCGTCAGAACGAGCCGTCGATTGCGGCCTCGACGCGCAACCCGCTGCACCTGCTCGGCGGATCGAACGACTACCGCACGGTGGACGTGCCGGGTCTGCCCAACGGCGAGGAAACTGGTGACGCGTGGCTCGGCCTGTTCAGATCCACCGACGGCGGCCAGCGATGGAATAGCGGGCTCCTGCCTGGCTATCCGCAGGACAAGTCGCCGGCCGGCATGCAGTCGCCGCTCAAGAAATTCCAGGCCGGCGCCGACGCCGTGGTCCGCGCCAGCACGCACGGGATGATCTATTACAGCGGCCTCGTGTTCGATCGCGCCGAGGACGGCAAGTCGGCGATCTTTCTCGCGCGCTTCATCGACAACAATAACCAGGAAGCCGGCGATCCGTTCGCCTATCTCGGCACCACGCTCGTCGCACAATCCACCGGCGCGGCGTTCCTCGACAAACCCTGGATGGCCGTGGACATGCCGCGCAGCAACGCGGTGATCTGCCAGGTCACCGACGACAGCATTATTCCCACGCGGCAAGACGGCCACCGCCGCCGCTGGGGCTACGATCGCCACGAGCGCCGTCATGACGGCCGTGACGATCGGTGGGACCGTGACGATCGGCGGGGCCGCAACGACCGTCGCCGCGGCCGGCCGCGCCCGACGCCGCCGGCACCGCCGGTGCAGCGCATTCCGGCCGGCGCGATCTACGTCGCCTACAGCTCGATCACCGGCGACGCCACCACGCTGCGATCGGAGATCCTGCTGCGCCGCTCGATGGATTGCGGCGCCACCTGGAGCGCTCCGCTGCGCGTGTCGCGGCCCGAGGATCGCGTGAACCAGGGCTCGTCGCTCACGATCGACCCGCGCACCGGCGCCGTCTACGTCGGCTACCGCCGCTTCGATCCGGATCTCACCGACAACAACGACCTCGACGCGATCATGGTCGCCCGCCTGCCGTTCGGCGCCACGCGGTTCGACACGCCCGGCCACGTGCACAAGTTCTCGAGGCCGATGCGCAAAGTCGGCAGGCAGCTGCATCGCCTGTTCGAGCATCGGGCGAACCGCTTCAAGAGCAAGAGCCAGGAAGTGGCCGAGAACCTCGATCAGTTCGATCTCGGCACCACCGGCTTCAATTTCCGCACCAACGCGTATCCAACGATGGCGGCCGACAGTACCGGCCGCATCTACATGGCGTGGACGCAGCGCGGCTTCAACGCCGACTCCGGTCCCGATGACGGCGCCCGCATCGTTCTCTCCACCACGAGAGACGGGCGCAACTTCACCGACCCGCGGCCCGTGGACGACCACGCCCAGCCTGGCCGCGGCCACCAGTTGATGCCGTCGATGACCTTTGCCGGCAACAAGCTGATGCTGGTGTTTTACGACCTCCGGGAAACCAAGGCCAACACGTTCAATCGCGTGATCAGCGACGCCAACACCCAGAGCGGCCTGCGCCAGACCATCGACATTCGATCGACGATGGCGTCGCCGGGTGATCGGCCGAACTTCACACCATCGGTGAAAGTGTCGGACTACCTGATGGGATTCAACCCGAACAGCGGCGAGGTTGAGGAACTCCAGGTCAACCCGCCCAACCTGCCGATGTTCAAGCTCGGCACGGTGCCCTTCATGGGCGACTACATCGACGTCACCGCGGCGCCGGCGTTCATTCCGATCGGCAACGGCAAGTGGGCCTACAACCACGGCAACACCGGCGTGACGCCGGTCTTCCACGCGGCGTGGACCGACAACCGCGACGTGCGTCCGCCGTCGACGCGCGATCAGTTCGGCAAGCTCGATTGGACCAAGTACGCGCCCGCGCAGATGGGCCAGAACGACGCGCCGCGGCAGAGCATTTTCGATCCCACGCAGACCGTGCCGCAGTGTTCCGCGAACCCCGGCAACGCCGGGTCGCGCAACCAGAACGTCTACGCCGCGCGCATCTATGGCGAGGGGTTGCTCGCCGGTTCGCCCGGCAACAGCAAGCCGCTCGCGATGGACCTGCAGCGCGGCTTCGTCGTGTTCGCGCAAAACGGCAGTGACGACGTCAAGAGCTACCGGATGACGATCCTCAACCAGCCGCCCGGCGGCCGCGCGTCATTCGATCAATTCCCGCTGCCTCCGTACACCAACGCCTCGCCGCGACCCGAGACCGCGATTGAAATGATCGTGCCGGCGCGCTCCACCGCAACGCGCACCGTGTATGTGACCTCGACGAACGAGGACGCACAGATCAATGTCGATGTGTCGGAGCTGGTCGACCTGCGCGGCATGCCGCCGGCGCAGTACCCCAGCGCGCCTGAGAAGTCCGGCGGCGCCGAAGCGCGCGTCATCCTCAACCCGGACATCGAGAATCCGGACATTGAAAATCCGGATATCGAAAATCCCGACATCGAGAACCCCGACATCGAGAACGCCGAGGTCTACAACCCCGACATCGAGAATCCGGACATTGAAAATCCGGACATTGAAAATCCCGACATCGAGAATCCCGATATCGAAAATCCGGACATCGAGAATCCGGATATCGAGAACCCCGATATCGAGAACGTCCGCGTCGCCAATCCGGACATCGAGAATCCGGACATCGAGAATCCGGACATCGAGAACCCCGACATCGAGAATCCGGATATTGAGAATCCGGACATCGAGAACGGCGCGATCGCCGACATCACGTGGAAGGTCACCAACACCGGGAATACCACGGCGGCGTTCAACGTCAACGTGTTCCTCTCGCAGCAGGACCTGCCGGCCGGCGTGAGGACGCAGCTGATCCTGCTGAAGACCTATCGCACGCCGGTCACGGCGGCGAACAACTGCCAGCTCGGGTTTCAGACGCGCAACATCCTGCTGACCAGCATCCGCAATCCCGTGCTGGTGCCGCCCAACGGCGACCCGTCGAATCCGAACGACCCGGCGGAGACCAACGCCACGCTGTGGCTGGCACCCGGTGAGGAAGGGCGCATCGTGCTGCGTTCGATCGACGACGATCCGTCGAACAACGTGCTGATCCCGAAGCTCAGGGAAGACGGCACGCCGATCCTCGACGAGAACGGCAACCCGAAGATGGTGTCGATCGATCCGTCCCTCGTGCCGTCCGAAGACGTGTCGCCGGTGGTGCAACAGCAGGGCGTGAACACCGAGGACGCCGAGGACGGCGTCATTGAGCCGCCGGTCGTGGAGCTGCCGGCGCCGCGCCCGACCGACGATGAGGTGTGGACGGCGGCCGGCGTGCCGATCCGCATGAACGTGCTGCGCAACGACGCCGCGCTGTGGGGATCGACGAAGATCCAGACGCAGCACAGCGATGGGCTGTGGCAGAACTTCGGCGGCAACGAGCTGGTCTACATGCCGACCACCGGTCTTCTTTATGTCGGCGGCGGCAACGGCGGCGTGGCCGTGATTGATCCGGTCACGCGCAAGATGGCCGGCGTCATGGCGAAGGATCCCGTGGATCCACCCTTTACCTACGGCCTCGCGAGCCCGCAGACCGGGTTGCTCTTCTTCCGATCGGGCAGTCCGGGAGCGTCGAACGCGAACCTGTACGCGTACGACGTGCGGCCGGGCAGCCCGACGTTCCATCAAGTCAAGGCCGCTCCGCCTGCGGCGATCGCGGCGATCGACGCGCTCGGCGGCGCGTTCACGTTCTCACTGAATCACAACGGCACCATCCTGTATTACGCCGCCGGTTCCACCTCGCAGCAGACGGTGGCGGCGATCGACGCCAATCCGAACAGTGCCACGTTCGCGCAGATCTTGTGGCAGCGGCTGCTGCCGGTAAACGGACAGGTCCGGAACATCGTCGAGAATCCGGCGACCGGCAAGGTCTACATCGCCAGCCTGAACGTTGTCGGGGCCGCGCCGCCGGGCGGCGGCGTGTATGTGATCGGTGGCGGCGGATCGCCGGTGAAAATCACCGGCGCCGATCCGGCCGCCGCGCTCGCAGTCAACAGCGCGACGAACCTGGTCTACGCCGCGGGATCCGTGGCCACGCAGTATCGTCTCAACGCGATCGACGGCACCACCGACACGGTGATCACCCAGCTGCCGATGATCGACGGCCCGGTGCGCCCCTTCAACGCCGAAGATCGCCTGGTCATTCACCACGGTACGGGCAAGGTGTTTCTGCGATCGGCTACCGGGGTGCAGATCTATGACGGTGCCAGGGGCAGCGCGACCTTCAACACGCACCTGGCCACCGTGCCGGTCGGCACCGAGTTCGCGCAATCAGAGCTGGTCATCAACCAGTCGACGGGCGTCGTGGCAACCGCGGGGAGCTTCTTCAGCGAGGTGACGCTGATCGATGCGCTTACCAACGCGGTGCAGGACATCCCGATGCCGCGCACCGGCGGCAAGCTGGCGGTCGACCCGGTGTCGGGCCGCGTGTTCTTCGCTGATGGCGCGAGCGCGATCAGCGAGATCGCGCCTGCCGTCGTCGGCATCGGTGCCATCAACTGGTCGCTGGCGATCTTTCCCGAAACCGCGCCGCCGATCGCCAATCCGGTGACCGGCCGCGCCTACATTGGCACGACCGCTGTGATGTCGAGCGTTGACGTGTATGGCGGCGGCGGCCGGGTCGGCCCGGTGAACGGGCTCACCGTCGATGCCGGCCGCTGGGGATTTGGCGCTCGTCACAACGCGACCAACACCTTCTTCTTCGTCAACGGTTCTTCGGACGTGTCGATGACGCAAGTCCGCCCGGGTTCGGTGGCCGCGGTCGATGGTGCCACCGATACCGTGATCGCCACCGTCAACACCATTGGGTCGCCGTTCGGCATCGGCGTCAACCAGCTGCGCAACCAGGTGTACGTGATTGGCAATGCCGGCCTCGACGCCGCCGGCGTGCAACAGGGCGGACAGATCCGCGTGCACGACGGCACCGACCTCTCGATCTCGGCGCTCGCCGATATGTCGGCCTTCAATCCACAGAGCGTGTCCTTCGCCCGCCAC
>Ga0190265_10001180_pt1 | contig 17138 bp, 43 predicted proteins | sample Popmic124T_FD_133135 | JGI IMG/M metagenome (GOLD analysis project Ga0190265, IMG submission 133135) | Populus adjacent soil microbial communities from riparian zone of Indian Creek, Utah, USA - 124 T | ecosystem: Environmental > Terrestrial > Soil > Riparian zone | place: USA: Utah | collected...
ATCCACGTGCGGGGGCGGGAGGGTACACCCCCCTGCCCCTGCCGGTCAACCCCTGCCGCTAGCCGCCTGCCAGCCCACTCGCCACTGCCTGCCCCTAGCCCACGCACACGCGCACACACCCGCACACACGCGCACACCCGCACACACGCACGCACGCACACACACACGCACACACGTACGCACACACGTGCTGATGTGTGTGTGGTACCGTGGTGTGGTGGTGGTGTGTGGTGGTGGTGGTGTGGTGGTGGTGGTGTGGGGTGAGTGAGGCGGGGTGTGGGTGCGGGGTAGTGCAGGTAGTGCGGTATGTGGTGGTGGTGATACACACCACACTGGTGTGGTGGTGGTGGTGGTGTGTGTGCTACTGTCGCTACATACACAGCAAGCAACCCCCTAGCAGAGGAGACCGCAATGCAGCTACGTCAGTGGGTATCGGGTGTGGGACTGGTGTTGTTCATCAGTGCTGGTGTGTGGTCCATGTCCCTCGGTGATGATGGTGGTACGGATGGGGGTACCGATGGGGGTACTACCATGGTGCGTGCCCTTGGTGGTGGTGGTGCGGTTGGGCAAGGCTTGAGCCAACCGAACCAGGAGCAGAGGCATGAGCCGACTGAGAAGGGGTGCATGAAGGGGATGCGCATCACCCCCTCCTGTGCAGAGTCAAGCTATGGCCCGACTGGGGTGCCCTTGACGGAGGCGCAGTGGGATGCGAAGGAAGAGGAAGAGATGAGCCAACGTAGGGCCGGTACCCTTGGTTGCCCCAACGAGGGGGAGCTAGTCGCGGAGGATGGTAGTTGCGTATCGCCTGAGTTCTACGAAGGCAAGGGCAAGAGCAAGAGCGATGAGCCAAAGTCCAAGGGCAAGAGCAAGAGCGATGAGCCGAAATCCAAGGGCCAGGTCAAGGCTGAAGACGGGAGCATGGTTGGGTCGGACTTCTACGACAAGACCGACTACAACCGCGATGGTGTGACCGACCAGGACCAGGGGTATGAGAAGAACCCGAACCCCAAGGATGTGAAGTAACGGGTTGGTGGCAGCCCTTGACACGAGGGCTGTCACCCCCGTAGGTTTGAGTCATACCGCAAGACACCAGCAAGGGAGCAAGACATGAGCCACGTAGATACAGCCGGTTCGGAGATCACAGTTGACTGCCCGTGCCTGCTCTGCGCTGCCTACATTGAGGGAGTTGTGGACGCCCACGAGGACTCGGATGCGGTGTACTACGAGATGGTTAGCCACCTGCGACAGATGGATGACGAGTACGGGGTGGAAACCCGCCCCCTTTGGGCGAGTGGTTACCTGTCGGTGAACCGCTAAGACTTGAGCCAATTGAAAGCCACACGTACAGCTTTGAGACCTAGGAAGGGCAACATCATGAACCGGAACCGCAACCACTCTCGCCAGGCAGCAAGGGATGAGTTCAACCAGGGTCGCACGCAAGCCCTGCTGGACTCTTGGGGGGAGAGGGATGGCATGGTGGACATGTTCAACTCGCTTGGTACCCTCTCGAACTACGGGCGTGGGTACCTGGCTGTCGTCAGTGAGCTTGAGTCCGTCAATGTTTGAGACGGATGCCGAGGGTGTGCTACTCACCAATGGTGAGCGCATCCGTCACATGCAGGCAGGAGAGAAGTCCCCGCTCAAGACGGTTTGGTTCAGCACACCCGATGGGAGCTTGGAAGGGAAGGTTCGAAAGCTCCGGGACGTTGAGCAGACGGAGCTCAAAGCATGGTTGGATAGTAACCGTGCATCGTACACAACCGATGGTTGGGTCAAGGCAGTCACCGACTCGTTCCTTGACACAATCAAGACCGTTCAGTCGAGTGCGAAGGATGGGCCTCAAGTGGCCGCACAAGCGTTTGAGCCAACGCCAAGGGTTGAGCCTACCCCCACGGCAAGCGCGCCGCCCTACGTCCCGCCTAGGGGCCAATGGGTACAGCGCGTCCCGCTACCTCATGGAGCTACCAAGGTTGTCGGAGTACTCACCGATGATCAGATCCATGACTTGGTGAACCGGGGTGTGATGCACGACGGTTGGTGCTTGGTTCCCGTGTCGTTCTCGCGGGTGTACGTGTACCACAAGCGGAAGTACCAAGGTGCGTACATTCGCGAGAGCTGGTAAGGTATGAGGTGAACAGAGGTAGCCCACCCCCTAATCGGGGGTGGGCTACTGTTCTTTGGTCAACTCTGGAAGGCGGGAAGAGGGCTCCGCTCATTATAATCCATGGTTTCCATGATCATGTCAAGTCAGTTTGGGGGTTGCATATCGTTTGAGCTGACTGTAGATTGGTCTTGGTAATCAACCCAGGGAGGCATGATGATTCGCAGCAACCGTGCGAAGGACACCAACGGACAGGTACACGAGATCACTTGGAGTGGAACAGCCGCTTACGGCGAGCGCACCAAGTCCTTGGTAGCCGCTTGTTCCTGTGGTTGGACTTCCTCGGTGGGTAGCGAGGCGAGCGGTAGGCGGGAGTTCACCGCTCACGTTCGCGGAATGTCACCCGTTTGAGGTATTGCGCATCGCTTGACTTGAGGTAGAGTTGCCTTTACAAGCAAACGACATACGGAGGACATCATGGCTTACGCACACGAGATCATCGCCAACCAGGCGGACACGTTGGTTCACGTGACCAGTGAGGGGGGTTTCACCCTCGGAAGGGTTGGGTTTGACGAGACCTTGGGGTTCGACGTGCCGAGTGAGCCCACCAACGGATACATGGTCGGGGGGTACGTCCCGAACAGCGAAGTCAAGATCCCCGCCATGTTCTCGGAGAGCATCCCCGGAGTGGTGAGGGCCATGGCTAAGAAGTTCGCCGCCGAGATTCAGTTGGGGGACGTGTTCATCGGTGGTTGGTACAACAGCAACGACAACATGTGGTACATCGACCTGAGTGAGCGTTTCGCGAGCTACCACGACGCTATGGTGGTTGCCAGCGAGCGAGACGAGTTCGCTGTATGGGATGTGGAGCTTGGGGCGGAACTGAACGTCGCGGAGTGGGAGAACGTCAACGCTTGATTCAGCGGATGGGGGGCTTGACAAAAGCCCCTCATCCTGTAGTCTTGAGATATGACACAGCAGTTCGACACCCTCCGATACCACGATAGCTTGGACCGCCGGGAGGCACGCATGCAGCGCACGGAGAAGAACGTCTTCGACCTCACCACAGGCGAGACGGTTGAGCTTCCGAGTGGTTTTTGGGTGGTTGAGTCCCCGGCTACGATCGGGCACCTGAACACCGCCGTCCTTCCCGTGAAGCACCTCATCGGATCGGCAAGGGGTTCGTACATCGTAGGTATGAGCGAAACCGTGACCGTCGTCACTGATAGGGAGAACCAAACGTGCGGGTGCACCTCGCACGACCCCGCTGACCATCAGGGTTCGTGCGGCCATTGCGGCGCTGTTGAGGATGCATATTGCCGCCCTGGCTGTCCCGTCGATGGAACCGTCTGACTGAGTTGCTTGGCAACCGTGCCAATCTGTGGTACGGTTGCCTTACAACCCAATCAGCAACGTAAGGGAGCAAGATCATGACACACCTCACCACGGAAGAGTTGGATCGGGCGATGAGCGTCTGGAACCGGATTCTGGACTTGCCCAACGTCAGGCTTGCGTACTCCGACACCGGGTGGACTGTACCCGGACCCCAGATGGTCCCCGATGGCGAGTTGGCTGAACTGATCGAGAGTTACGACGGGGGCCTGGAAATCCAGTTCTGCGCCTACAGCGACTACACCGGCAGTGAATACGACGTGGCGAACCTTAGGTACCTCGCGACGACCTACGACTTCGTGAACACCCAGACCATCCGTCACGGGGGTGAGCAGGGTTGGGTAGTCGTTGGTGAGCTGCCCGTTGGGGATGACGTCGAGGACTCGATCGCTCGACTTGAGTCGTTCGCGGACGCACTCGACGCCCTGAACGACTACCCGATCCTTGATGATGATCTGCTCGGTGAGTACGAATTGGAGTTGATTCGCGAGGCTCTGGACGAGTGGTTGGGTCGCGACATCATGAGCGACCTTGACGGCGCGTTTGACGGAGATGCTGAATCCTACGTGACGCCGGAACGTGCGCTTGAGCTGTACTGTCAGTATGACGAGAACGTGTGGGAGTTCGAGAACGCTACGTCGATCGTCAATGTGAATCACGATGACGCCGTGAAGCACGTGATCGACGAACTCCTCGCCGGGTTCACCACCCCGTTCGTTGACCCGAATCAGACGTCCCTGTTCTAATCACGGAGGTAACGATGGACAACGGGCGCTACATCCCGACAAGGCACTGGCAGCACGGCGACTGGACAGTGTACGACACAAAGAAGGACTGCTACCGCTTGCGCGGACTCAACGAGATTGAGGCCATCGAATACGCGGAGCAGTGCAATCGCACCTAGTCAAAGGCCCGACCCGTCAAGGCGGGGTTGAGGGGTTCGATCCCCCCTCACGGGCACGCAATGACACACCTAACGAACGGAGCTTGAAATGCAGTACATCGTCCAGGCCAGTAAGAGCAAGCGCCCCTACGCCAACGTGGGACGTACGGAAGGCTACCCGACTGCCGCCAAGGCCATGAGGTTCGTCAAGGCCAACAAGGGCAAGGGCCTCAAGCACCGCCTGGTGCTGAACGGCACCCCGGTCAAGGTCAAGAGCTAGCATGACGATACTGGAGATCGTCGGCTACGTCTTGGTGGGAGTCATCCTGCTGTTCATCACGCTGGTTTTGATCAGCGACTACTGAAGGGAGGGGCGAACTGTGAGCCGTACTGCTGCCTGCGCAACCTGCGAAACTTCAGTCTACCGATACGATCCGGAACTTTTGGAGCTGATCCACGAGTTCGACATCAAGGTCATACAACCGTTGGTAATGACCACTACCCAACCGATTGCTGCCGCTGTCGAGATGATGACGAAAGAGGGATGAACCTTATGGCAAAGGGCAAGGGTAACGACAAGGCTGGTGAGCCGAAACCCAAGGACCTTGGGAAGGCCACCAAGGAGAACAAGACGGACAACCGAATCAACCGCTTGAACAAAGATCCGGGCCTCTCCCCCCAGGAGAAGCTACGCCGACTGATAGAAGAGGATGACTGACCATGAGTGAATTTGAAGAGTTCGACGTCAACACCGAAACCCTCATCCCCGTGACTCGCCTTGTGGCTGGGGACAAGGTTCAGCTCAAGGGCTACGGTCCGCTGTTCGCCTGCGATTGCAGCCCCTGTGAGAGTGCTCAGGAGCTTGCCACGGCGGGGGCGGTGTTCGAGGTCGGTGGAGTGTTGACGGAAGCTGAGTACGTCTTTGAGACCACCGGGGTGGAGATCCCTAGCGACAGCAACCCCGACCACGCCATCCTGGTAACGAGTGAGTGGGCGGCTCCCCTGAGCATTTGGGCTCGTGTCCCGGTCCGTGAGTTCTGGGAGGAGTCAATCCAGCGTCTCGCGGAGTAGGGACTTGGCTTCACTCCATAGGGCTTTGGTCTTCACGGTCGTAAGGCCTAGATCATCAGCCACTTGGGTGAGGGGCATCGGACCCCCATTGAATCCTAGGTACTTCTCCACCACCGCTCGTGCTTCGTCTGGGAGACCGCGTACAGCCTCACGTACGCGGTCTTCCTTCTCGTGCGAGAGGCTTGAGACGACCCCCGTGTCGGCAAGCTCCAGCCGCTCTAGGTCTTCCGGATCGGTCTGCCCCGTCCCACCGGCCACTAGCTTCAGGAGATCGAGCCCTACCTTGGTGGTCTCGTTCTGATTCGCGTACGCGGCATGAGGGTCTTGGTTGTTCTGCGAGAGGTACTTGCGGGCATAGTAGTGGGCTTGGAAGCCGACCCCCGAGAGGGGTAGGGAGGCTGCAAAAGACTTGGCGATCTCCTCGCGCATGACGTTTGTTGCTCGTCCGAAAAGCTCTTTGGGCGTAAAAAAAGGCTTGGCAGAGTCTTCCTCCACCAAGCGCACTAGGGTACTATGGACTACATCGTCCCTCTGGTTTTCAAAGACTTGGGAACGAAACGCGATCCCCCGGAGGTACTTCTTCAGCTCTGCCAGCTTCTCTTCGATCACTACCGACGCCCTCCCACGCACTGATGGCCGCTTCCAATTTACGGGCAGCGGCCTGAACGTGTTCATTGTACCATGGGACGCCAGCGTTTGTCAACCGCAGCAGGTGATAAAAGGCTTCAGAGATTTGGACCCTGAAAGGGTTGGTGACCGCGTTTCCTGTCGGGTCGCGACGATCGCTCTCGTGAACGTGCAAGCGGCACTCGGAGCCCACCTGTAGGAGCCGGAAGATGCCTACGTTGTCGATCATCCCTCATCCTCGTATCGATCGATGATCTCGAATACGATGGGGTGGACGCCCGTGAGCTGCCCCCCGTTGTCCACATACCAGGTGGCAAAGACTTCACCGTGTTCGCCATCGAACTCGGTATCGAAGCACTGCCAGTGCTGCGGGTGCTTGGGGCGAGTGCAGCTCCAGCCCCCTTCGCCCTCCGAGTTACACATCGGGTAGGTGTCGGGGAGGTCGGCGTAAGGGTCCTCGTCGCCTGCCTCAACGAACGCGTAAGGGTCCGGAGTGCTAAGCTCCGGGTCGAAGACGTCCGGGGTGCGCATCTCTCGCTCCAACTGATTCTCCGCGACGCGCGTTTGCAGGAACGTGGCCCCCTCCCGCAGTCCGGGAGCCCAACGCTTAGGGGTGCTTGGTTCGGTCATCAGGTCCAGGAGGTTGTCCGCCGAGTGTAAGTAGGCGTTGTCTCGGGAGATGATGATGCTCTCCCCCACTTCGTAACCGGCCTTGCGATAGAGGCTTCGCCGAGATTCAGAGATTTCGTCGAAGTCTTCCTCAAGGGTGTTAGCCAGCGCTCGCGCCAACTTCTCCACTTGCTGAAACCGGTCCATTGCTTCTCCTAGTGTACGTGGTGCAATTGAAGTGCGTAACGACGTAGCGAACCGAGGGGTCGATTAGGACCTCAAGATTCGTAGGGCCGTCACCTAGAGGCTTGAGACAAGCCGGACACGTTTGCTGATGCTGGCGAAGGGACATCGTCATTGATCTCCGATACTGTGAGGTAGACCCCCGGTACCCCGAGGGAGTCGTGGTAGAGCTTTGATGCTGATAAGCCTACCACACGCGAGTCGTCTACGTACAGTCCTGACTCGGTTACCGCGTCGAGAATGCTCCGCGAGAGCTTGTCAAGGTCCGGGGCTGAGAGCTTGTGGACCTTTGGTTTCTGGAGGGGGGCGAAGTAGAAGGTCATTGCTACGTGTATCGGGGCGTCAATAGAGGCATGGTTGGGGCCTAGCGCCGCGCGGATACAATCGGCTATCTTGGTGCGGTAGGGCTTCAGTTGAGCCGCGTTCGAATAGAACAAACCGCCCCGCCCGTTACTCCGCAAGCTACCTTGTGGGACGGGGGTGCCGGGGACGAATCCCGCGTAGATGACCTTCATGACAGGATACTACATGGTAGCCGAACAGCAAGAACCCCCACTGTGAGAGAGGGCAGTGGGGGCTTGCCGCCGAGTGCGTGTAGAAGTCTCGGCTACATACTGGCGTCAATAGCCTCCTGTAGGCAAGCTACCAACCTCTGGCTGAATTCCAGATCCATCACGGCAGAGTCTATGGTCAAGATCAGCTCCAGGATCTCCTCGTCTTCGAGAGATTGGGTTAGGTCATAGGCGAGGTTGTCCAGATTTGCGGACAGGTTCAGTGTAACGTTGGGGTAATTGGGGGAAGACAACTCGACTCCTTCGATTCCGGGTGAAGCTCCTGTTAGTGGTTGGATGTAAGCTCTGAGTGAGAAGCCATTCGCACTTTGAGCGAGAAGGAGCCGAGATGACTTCCCTCAATCGTTTACTTGACTGTCCCTCGGAAGAGGTCTTCCTCCGGGTTCTCCTCAAGTCTACCAGCTTCGAGCTGTTGGCGCAAGTACTGATTGTCCGAGTTCAGGGTCTCGACGAGCGCCCCCATGTGGGACAGGGCTCGGCGGACGTCTCCCGAGAGGTTGAAGAACTCCTCCACTATCTCGTCACTGAAGACTGCCGGGAGCTCGCGCTGGTGCCGACCCGCGTCGTAGGCTGATTGAGAGAGGGGCATTAGTACCAGCCTTCCTCAAGCTGAATCTCGACGAGCTCCCTACGCATCTGGTCGATCTCTTCCTTCATAATGATCAACTTACGCCCTGATGGGGTGAACTGATCGTTGCCGCCGTATTCCAGTGCCCTAGCCGCACCCTTGAGGTACTGCAAAGTCTCCTGTACCTTGTCCTCGTTCGCTCCGCTCATTTCCTGTTCGCCTTCCTACTCTGTTTGGCGACGCGGTTCTTGGCACGCCTCTGGGTGACTTTGTGTGGCGAAGCCGTACCGAGGTACACTTCACGGTCCGAGCGGATGCGCCGGAAAGCCGCCAGGAACGAGAGGGTCTCGTTGTACCACTGCTGTTCGAGTACGGTTACGTCGTCGATCTTCCTGCCTGTCATTCGCTGTCCTCCATGCCGTAGTTGTCCAGTAGTTGGCTAACTTCGTAGGCGACCTGCCAGCCCGCCCGGTCGGCGGTCATCTCGTATGCCACCAGCTCCCGAAGCTCGCGCTCAAGATCCACCCAGTTGTTGAGCTGAGCTAAGAATTCCTTCATCCTACCTCCAGTGTGTCGGGTTGTCGCCTTCAAGGGAAATGTACCAGGTCCCGTTGCGTTCTGTCAAGCCCACCTCCGAAGGGTGCTTGCATCCGTGCCCACGTGCGTGAGCCCAACGGTGTTTGTCGAAGCCTCCGGGGGTTGAGAAGGTGTGATGGCAAAGAGCGCAGTGAGCGCGCTTGGTGCTACCATCCCATACCGTGTCGCATGAGCCACAGGTGGCGTTCATAGGCCCTCGCTCTCCTGTATCAATACGACCGTGTCCACGATCCGTTCCGCTTGCTTCCGGATGAGGATGGTGGGCATCCACTCCTCCTCGTCGAGTTGGAAGAGCGGGTAGAGTTCGTCGTACACCGCCTGTACCGCCAATTGTCGAGTGAGTCTATCCATCTTCCTCAATCCTCCGGTCTCGTTGACTCTTACGTGTGCGCTGTCGCTTAGTGCGACGGTCCTCATGCTTTCCGTAAGCGCCCGAGCGCCTGAGCTGTTCTCTCGATTCTAGCGTAGGGTCCTGAGAACGGGCCTTTGATCGGGCGCGCTTGTGATTTCTTCTTGGCATGTTGGTAAGCGTACCACAGGTGCCGGATCACGTCAACTCCTCCTCCATACCGAAGGCGAAGGACTTGGCGGTTTCCCAGTCGGGAAAGATCTCCTCGTCTGTTCTCCGGCAACAGTCCCAGTGCCCGTCGTCAGTTGGATAACTGACGTACCACAACCACTCCCCCATCTCGGGGTATACAACCCTCCCCCGTCGAATAGTGATAGGTTTGTCGGTCACAGTAGTTCCTTCCTCAAGTTGATCAACCAGTCGTTCGCGGCGGCAAAATCCGGACTTTCCGGGAGGTTGCTCTGAGCCTTCTCGAACTCCCTGTGGAATGCTTGCAGGACGGGCTCGACGGCGGCGTGATTCTCGACGACCACCCTCCCGAATTCGAAGTAGGCCTCGGGGTGGTCCACCACTACGCTGAGGTTACCTTCTGTGTACAACTGAAAGCCCTGATTGAGAAGGCGCAAGAGGTGCCTGGCGTGCTTCTCGATCCTGTTGACCGGGACATCCGGGAAGCGCCCCGCACGTTGGATGCGGTAGAACTGCTCGGTGGCGTACCCGAAGTAGGCGTTACGGACGTAGGACTTCGATAGCAACAAGGTGCGAATGTTGATGAGCTCGTTGCCGAGATCTGTCATTACCTCGTACTCGGGCAACCACAGAAGTTCGGTAATCGTCGGATTGCACTTCAGCGCCAGGCGAATGAACTTCCCCGCCTCGTGCCTCGTGACGTCCGAGGGTTCGTGGGTTTCGAAGGTGTCCTTCGTGTCCTTCAGTGAGAGGATCTCTTCCGTTCTATAAGCGAAGATACCCAGGCGGTCAGTGTCGCTGTCCTCCGTAGCCAGGCCGTAGGCTTGCGAGCCTACAACCCCGAGGAGAATTTGGGTTGTGAGCTGATCATACACCCAGGGCCACCCGAAGCTCGTTGAACAGGGTGAGAGCTTCCTCGCGGTCGATCCGAATGCCGACCCCGTTGATGTCGATGTCGAACTGCTCTACCACAGTGACGAACGACTGAGGGGGCTGCTCCTCCCGTGGCTTCATTTTCACGTCCGGGGTGGTCTCGTAGAAAAGCTCGTCGTCCCTCAACCACTCCTCGATCAGGTCCAACCCGACCAGGGCCTGGTATCGCTCACCGTTACGACGAACCCACTGAGCGATACCCGTCTCGGTGTAGTACTCCAAGCCTACCGCCATCTGCTCGTGGTCGGCGAACTCCTTGTTGTCCCAGGCGAAGGTGCGGATCATGTCAGTTTCCTTTCGGGAGATGGTCGTTCTCGACGAGAACCTTGAATGTTTGGTTTGCGGCGTGATGGAAGACTACCACACCTTCCGGGTCTTCGTAACCCGGTGCGGCGTAGCTTCCGTAATCCTTCAGGCACTCCAGGGTGTATTCGACGTCGTGAGTGTCGAACCTGTCGCTCTCCATGAGGATTGGGACCGTGCTGACGGGGAGGTCCGTGTGGAGGGTGTCGGCCCAACGAGAGGTGTTGAAGAGGGAAAAACGCTTGTGGTCCATGTCGTACCCGCGCTGAATGCCCTTGCCAAACCACTCACCGAAGTGCCTACCGGTACCGAGCAAGCTCACAAGCTCGTCGGCGTAGTCCCAGACGAACTCACCGAAGGCGAAGTTGTCGTCACCGGGGCGGATGAAGCGCTTTCGGGACTGAGCTGCGATTCGATAGGGCTCGTTGTCCGAGTCCCATGCCACACTGAAGTAAGAGGCGTTAGCGAAGTTGTCGCCCATGAACTCGTTTTCCGGGAGGATGACGATGGCTGAGTTCGTGCCGTCGATCTTTTCGGTGATCGTCATGTCACGGAAGAGGCGAGGGGTTTTGGGGTAGGGGGTGAAGTCAGGCATCAGTGAATCACCCTTCCGGAGACCTTGAAGTCGTCGTCCAGGAACAACTCCGGGCTCCGATACATGTTGCCGATATCAATGTTGAGGGCTTCATCTTCGTCCACGGTCTGGTAGTCCGCGACCAGGTCCGAGTCCGTCACCTCGTAGCGCTTGGTGATGACGAGTTCGAAGTAGCGTGCCATGTCTGTCCTTCCTAGAAGTTGCCGGGTGCGACCTGAAAGACCTTCAGGCCGATGCTCCTCCATGCCTCCACGACTCTATCACGGTCGTCGAGCATGTACAAGACGTTGTAGCGGTCGCGAACGTACTGGTCGAAGAGTTCGAGTTTCACGATCGCGTCGTTTCGCTCGTCGCCCTCCTTGCGCATGAAGAGGTTGCTTTCGATGTACTCCGGTTCGAGGTAATCGATGTTGATGGCCAACCACTCTGCCGTGACGTCTCGGAATTTATCACTCCTACCCGAGCAGAAGAAGACCGCGTACCCGAGCTCGAACATGGCTGAGATCGTCTCTGCCACCGCCTCGTCCAACGTGTCAAGGTGCGCCTTACTCCCGTCGTAGATGTCCCGGTCCCCGCAGTGTGCCAGGGTTCCGTCGATGTCTACCCCGATGGCGTTCGGGAGAGAGTAGTTCGGGGTGTAGGGGGCGAACTTCTTCGAGTTGTCCGGATTCGGTAGGTAGACCGGGAGGGGGTACTTCTTCCCCTTGATGAAACGCTCGTGAAGGTCCGCGATCACCGGGGGTGGGACCTGGCGATCTCGCTCCGAGTTGCGCTGGAGGCAGGTAGAGAGGGGGACGTCTGTGAGGTCGATGATCTTGTAGCCCACCCCGTTGTCCAGCGCCCGGACGATGAGGCCGCGAACGTACCTATTTTTCAGGTTCATGTCGTCAACGTGAACGTCCCAACCCGCACGGAGGGAGGTGTCGATCGAGTTGTTCTGTACCTGGGTGACCTGGTTCTCTTCGTCCTGCGAGAGAGCGTAACGGTCGAAGAGGGCCTTCCGGATGTGATCACGGCCAATGACGATGGCCTTGCCACCCCCTTCCTGAACCCACTCGGCGTTAGCCCGAGCCAACGTGGTCTTGCCCGATCCGGGAAGCCCACGGTAGATGAAGAGAGTCACCGAAGGGCCTCCTCGATCTTCTTCATGGCAGATTCGAGTTCCGCGTTGCGCTCCATGAGGTCACGGACGAGGGACGCTAGGGCGCTATCCACTGACTCCAGGCCCATGCGGATGTTACCCAGGCGAGTTTCGAAGTCCGGGTCGGCGGGGGCGAATGGGTTGCCCTGGGGGGTAGCGGACAAGTCCTCCTCCGACATCCAGTACTGATATCCTTCGGCCTCCACGAGATAAGGGTAGGGAACGTCGTCGAAGACGTCGAGGTCCCAGAACCTCACGATCTGGACCGCCTGACCCTCCCGAAGTGGTTCGCCGTAAAATTTGGCGTCGCTGGCACCTATGTCCGTGACGAATACCCAGTCGTTGATCGCGAATTTGGGGCACATGTTGAGCTCCTTTAGCGTAGGTTGTCGGATGCTGGTTTGACGTACTTCCAGAGTATCGGAAGGAAGGGTCGGTTGTCAAGCGCTGCGAAGACGCTGGACTTGATGTGTCCTGGTTCGTTTGCAATCGCAAGTGCTACTTCCTTGCGCGACATGGCACAGGAACTGATGTGCATCAGGATCTCCGTGAGGCGCATGTGCTCCATGATTACGGCGGCCAACAGCTCCTCCTGAACTTCCTTTGCCCAGATCTGGTGCTCCTCGGGGAGCTTGTTGATGAACTCCGCGTTGCTCACGAACTGTGTAGCTTTCTCCGGGAGCATCATCTCCCAGATGGTTCGCTTGTTCAGGCCCGTGACGATTCTGTGAAGCTTGACGTACTCCTCGTACTTGACCTTCAGACGATCGTCGCGAGCAGGGAACCACAGGACGACACCTTCTGCATTGTCCCGAACAGGTAGGGTGAAGTCCTTCAGGAGGCCCTGAAACAGCTTCTCGGTGTGCGGGAAGCCCCCGTAGCCCCCCTGAGGGGGGAAGAACTCGCCTGAGTCCTTGGCGATGTGGCCTAGGTGTACGAGCTCATCCCGACCTTCGTACCCTACGACGATCCGGTTCTCCGGGTAGATGATCTCGAAGAGCGGGGTGAGTACGTCGTTGAACACTCGCTGATGCCACGGGTACTTGGAGTGCAGGAGTTCGGTGGCGTGAAGGGCTTGCTCGCTCGTGAACGACCCGCGTGTGGCGATCGCCCATGAGTTGTCGGAAGGGAGGCGATAGGCGATGCCCAGGCTCCCGTCGATCTTGTCGAAGGCGATGACTCGTTCGTTGCCGAGAGGGTCGGGGACGAAGGCCCCCGCCTCGTTCATGTTGAAGAACTTCCGGAACGGGCGGGCGACGATCTCCTCCGTCTCGACGTTGTAGATCAGCCCACGACACTGCTCGATCACATCATCCCAGTGCCAGTTGTTCTGAGCCTTCTGTGTGTACGTGAGCAAGGCCAAGGGCTCCGAGGGGTGATAGGTCTCGCGAACGAACCCCGAGGCGATGTGTTCGGCGAGAAGCGAGGTGTCGAGCATGTCGTGTAGCTTCACTGCTAGGTCCCTTCGTTGTCGTTGTTCTCAGTGTAGCACATCACTCGCAGTCGTCGTACTCCGTGTCCTCTGCCCGCTCCCAGCACTCGTGGCACCAAAGCACCCCGAAGGCGTTGAAGTCGTAGGTCTGGCGGTCGCAGACGTCGCAGTTCTCGCGAACGCTTTGGTTGAGGTTGTCAACTAGCTGACGTACGTTCACTTGAGGTCCTTTTCGATCAGAAGGCGGATGTACAGGTAGGCTCGAACCAATGCCGCGTCAGCTCTGGCGACCTTGTAGACCAGGTTGCCGTAGGCGAGGAACATGGCCCAGTCGTAGAGGGTCATTTCGACTCGCGAAGGGCTCGGGCGGCACGCGACTCCTTGGCTAGCCGGTAGTCCCAGTCGGAGATCTGCCCGCCGGAGAATCGCTCCGCGTGTTCCCACAGATCCGCTTCGGTGTTGTCGGGGTCGAAGAGGATCTCGGCCTGCCACGGGGTCAGCCCGAGCTCTTTGGCGGCGTGTGCCTCGATAGTGCGGCGATTCCCGTTACTGTCCTCCGCGTCCTCAGCAATCCACCGATGGCGATCCTGGGAGGCTTCGTCGAAGTAACCGACCATAGGGTTCTCTTTCCAGATGAGAGTGTACTCATTGTGGATGAGGGTGTTACCGGCGATGCATCCGTAGCTCCCGCACGCCGAGGGGCGCTTGGTCTCTGGGTCGATGGCGGGGACGGCCCAGAAGCCCTGATCCCACTTCTCCGGGTAGATGGTGAGCTGTTGCAGTTCGCCGAGGAGTTTCGAGACGTTCAGCATGATTATCCTTTCTTAGTAAAGGTCGGTGTGAGCTATGGCTTCGAGTAAGTACGGCCCATCCGAGGAGATCAAGTCCCTCCAGCGGAAACCGTTGGTGTCCTGTTCCCCCATCGACCACTCCCTGGGGCCTATGGCGCAAGTGTAGCAGTCATCTTCGTCGTGCGCACCATCATCGAAGAAAATCTCAAAGATGGGGCGGATCGCCATCAGGTTTTCGCACTCGCAGGTGAAGGAGTCTGACTCTTCACAGACGAATCGGGGGTTTTTGTATAGGATGCCGTCGATCTCGAACTGATCCTCAACGATCTCGCCGTACCCGACGTCTATAGCATGGCTCCCGAGGTATACCACCTCCTCGAAGACCCAGCTAGGGCGGTCAGTCATGCCAGTCGTCCTCGGTGAGGTCGTTGAGGACGGACTGTACGGTGATGACTACGGCCTCCCCGATCATCTGCGCTACAGCTATCGGGGCGAAGTCGGAGCTCGCTAGGGCCTCTTGTACCTTGAGGAGGGTGATCTCCTCCAGGACTCGGTCGGTGGCGTGGTCTACGAGGTCCTGTCCTGTGTAGTTGATCATGAAAGGTCCTCCCCCGCCGATTCGAGAACCTGCAAGGCGAGGGTGTGCCGATTTGCGCGGTACTGAACCATGGCGGCCTTCTCGACGGCCTGTTTGGCCATGAGCTTGCCGTAGACCTGGACCTTGTGTACCTGGGGGAGGGTGAGCCCCTCCATCGCTTCGAGGGCTGCGGTGACGAGGTGATCGTTTGTCTCCGCGAAGACGTCCTCGTTGATTGTCGGTGCTACCATGGTTCGTTCTCCAATCGGTTTGTCATGAGGTCTGCGAGTTCCTTCTGTCCTGAAGAGTACAGCGCCCCGATGAGTTCTGTCAAGACTTCTCGTTTGGTTCTTCGTAGATCTAGGTCGAGAAGTTCGTTCCAGAGTTCATCGAGGCGCTGTGACTTTTTTGTCATGCGTGTCCTCGTAGGTTGTCAGCAGTCGAGGGGGTCGTAATCGTAAGGGTCGTAATCTTCGAGCTCGGTGAACCTCCCCATGCGGTGGGAGATCGTGTGCCAGTCGTGGGTTGTGGGGTTTTTGATCTTCAAACCACCAATAACCGCCCAAGCCCACACACCCCGGTTTAGGGGGGATCGACTCACGATGTCCCCTGCCTCGTCCTGAAGGTATTCCACATAGTCCGGGGGTACGTTGTACTCATCGAACACCTTCACCGTGGGGGTGGTGAGGTTCTGGACTTGGCGTTCGAGGAGCGAGATCTTGTGCTGAAGGGCCTGGTTCTTATTGTAGAACTCGAACCGTGATGTGGTGTCGTCGTCCAGGATCTCGGCGCCCACCAACTTCATGAGGCGCTGAATCTCCTCGTGGTAGGCTTCGGCGGTGTCCGCGAGTTGATTTATGAGGACTTCGGTTTGCGAGGCACTTACTCGTGCTCGCTCAGCTTGCTCCATCACAACTCCTCCCCGAACCCGGTTTCGAAGCCCTTGACGTATCCGTCGTCGTATCCCTCTCCGTATCCCTCCACGTGGCCCTCGGCGAAGCCTGCGAAGTAGCCTTCGTTGTAATACTCCTTCTTCGCGGAGTCGAGCGTCTCGCGAAACTCCCGTTCTGCCTCCATCCTACCTCGCGCCATACCGTGGCGAACTAGGGCCTCAAGGCCTTCGTCTGTGTTCATTCGCGAGGCTCCGTGATTCCGTCTTCGTACCCTGAGTCGTACCCCTCGGTGTACCCCTCGTCGTAGCTACCCGAGAACTCTTCGTACGCCTCGCTGTAGCCCTCTTCGTAGCCATCGTCATGACCTTGCTCCCAGCCCTTGTCGAAGGCTGCCTTGACGGCTTCATCAACATCCGCTCGCGGTTCCGCCAATCCGGCGGCGAACCCCTTTGCGTATGCTTTGCCCTCGGGGGTCTCCTGAAGTGCGCTCACTTGCTTCTCCTTTCCAGTGACTCGTTGATGTGCGTTGCGTTGTCGTCGATGTCGGTCTTGGCCCACACTACCACGTCTCTGGCGAGTTCGATAGTGTACCCGTTGACGCCTATCTCGTCTCCTTCGGAGAGGAAGACCCTCTGCATGCGCTGTGTCATGCCGGGTTTCGGTTTGTGAAGGCCCGAGTCTGAAGGTTTTCAGTCGAGACGCCCACGACGCCGCTACTTTCGCGGGCGTCTTCCAGGGCGACATCCAGGTTTTCGTAGCCAGCGGTCATAACCCACGTGCCGCCCCAACCGAGCCTCCACCACAAGTCGCCGTCCAGGTCATGGAAGAACTCGATACCCATGTGGGTGTGGACGCGACAGATGCCGACGTAAGTGTTTGTCGTTACCGTCAACGTGTCGCTGGGGTCCTTTGGGAGGTAGGTGGCGAGGACTTCGTCATCGAGGATGACCAGGCGAGCGCCTCTGTTGAGGTTGAGGACGTCCCCTTTCCTCAGGGTGATGACCTCTGTGCGGTCAGTCATTACATTCCCCCCATTCCTGGTCCGCCGAAACACGAGAGTCGCTCAAGGTGTTCGGACGTGTACGTGTCACTCATGAGTCGTGCGGCCGTAAGGCAGGCTTCGAGGTCGTCGGTCTTACGAGTCCCCATCTTCCAGGCGTCGTTGCCTACCTCCCACCAACGGTCGCCGTCGCGGTCTACGACTGTCAGGTGCCCGAGCTTCATCTCGACCTTCTGAGTTCCGATCGGGCTGTAGATGTCGTTACCGTCCGA